>Ga0265593_1001382_pt1 | contig 11315 bp, 7 predicted proteins | sample saktaG_8_FD_190136 | JGI IMG/M metagenome (GOLD analysis project Ga0265593, IMG submission 190136) | Saline water microbial communities from Sakinaw Lake, British Columbia, Canada - sak_2011_5_24_36m | ecosystem: Environmental > Aquatic > Non-marine Saline and Alkaline > Saline ...
GGGCCACAAGGACTACTTCATACTCTCCAGCGAGGGATGCGATCACCTGAATGATGCGTTTATCGACCGCGCGGGCATAACCTTCAAGTCTTTCTAGAAGGGCTACTTTATCAGCATCTCCCAGACTTGCGATTGGATCCTGAGGCAAATAAAGCTCGCGCCCTTTAGCGCGACTGACAGCCTGGACTGAACCTGTTGACCCCTGACTCGCAATGGCGCGGGTGGCCTTTGCCGCCGTGGCAAGAGCAGGCATGCTGATGTCATCAGAATAGGCGAATGCAGTCTTATCGCCACTCACGGCTCTTACCCCAACCCCTTGGTCGATATTGAAGCTGCCGGACTTAACGATACCCTCTTCCAATACCCATCCCTCTGCACGGTTATACTGAAAGTAGATGTCAGCATAATCGACTTGGTGTGTGAGTATCTGCCCGAAAACTTGTTTCAGTCCGGTTGCATCTATCTCGTAGGGCTTTAGCAGGCAACTCTCGGCCATTGCAAAGAGATCGTTCGACTCGGTGATGGGTTCTGTAATCATGGTATCCAGTTGTATTATCTGATCAATCAGAAAAAGTATTCTTCGCGAAAGACTTCAGCAATGGTGCAAGGTACGGTGGTTCAATGCGGGCAAACTTTTACGTAGGCTGGACTGATACTCAGGATTGATATTGGCAATCACAATACCAGCCCCATGGGGTAGACGGTCGAGTACCACTCCCCATGGATCAACGATCATGCTATCACCGTGTGTTTCTCGACCGTTAACATGGCATCCCCCTTGAGCGGGCGCAATTACATATGCCAGATTCTCGATGGCGCGTGCGCGGATCAATGTCTCCCAATGTGCCTTGCCAGTTATCGCCGTAAAGGCCGCTGGGGCGAGAATGATATCCACCCGACCCATTGATCGATAAAGCTCTGGGAATCGTAGATCGTAGCATATGGATAGTCCGATACGGCCGAACGGAGATTCGAAGGAGACTACCTTGTTACCGGCCTCGATAGTCTTTTCTTCAGAATAATGTTCGCTGCCAAGCTCAAGACCAAACAAGTGTATCTTGTCGTAACGGGCCATCCGATTGCCAGTATCGTCATAGACTAGGCAGCTATTACGCACCTTGTCGGGTCTGGATGATACCAATGGCACCGATCCGCCGATCAGCCAGATACCAAGACGTTTGGCGGTCGCACTTAGGAATTCCTGTATCGGTCCACTGCCATCCTCTTCGCTTGCTGCGACCTTATCAGACTCTTTCATGCCCATGAGGAAAAAATACTCTGGCAGCGCCGCAAGCTTAGCCCCCCGAGAGGCTGCCATCTCGATCAGTCGTGAAGCCTCTTCAAGATTAGAGGATATGCTGGTACCCGCTACCATCTGGATGGCTGCGACACATACCGGGTCGTTAGCTCTTCCTGATACAGGTGCGTTGAGAGTGGTCGGGTGGTTGGTCATTAAATTGTGTTCTTACTTAACGAGTTACTTCAGTTATAAGCGGATCCGCCCATGTTCCAGTAACATTATATTCGCTCGATACGACCTGATCGAACGGATCTTTCAGTTCTTGATTTGCAATCATGGAAGCAATCCCCACCACCGGTGTCACCAGACCCAATGATGGGATGACCCTGACGTTTAATTTCTGGGTCTCTGCTGCCAGATCGACCTCTCCGCTCATGGCGAACTTCGCTGCAGATCCCCTGATTCTGAGATCGTGAGTGGTTGCTACACCACGATTGATTTTAACATTGCCGGTAATATCATCGAATCCAAAACCTTCATTGAGTACATCGCGGAAGTCTAGTGTAATCCGACGAGGTAGTGATTGTAGGTCAAAGATGCTGAACAGTTTTCCAATCCCTGTTTCAAGTTTAGGGAGCTGTCCCTGCTTGGCTTTTAGCTTGAGGCTGCCGGACAGTGTAGGGTAATCGATCGATTGGGGGTTGCCGGACCACGACAAGACCCCCTCAAGTCCACCTCTACCACGCTTCACCCTGTCGGGATAACCCAAGCGCGTCAGAAGCTTCCCGATATCGCTAGCCTCGAGTTTGATGTCTGCCTGAATACGAGGAGGTACGGCATGACTCTGCCATATTCCTTTTGCCGCTAGCGAACTATCGGAGTTGGTGATGTGCAGTCTCTCAACATGCCAATCTTGTTTTTGTTGATTCGCTAGCAGTTCGAGCTTGCCCAGTGATTTTTCGTTGACGCTGAAATTATCCGCGACGACATCCAACGCGGGAAGGCTCTTCTCTTGCAACTGTGCCGGCTTTGCTGCAATGGGCTTGGTGGGAGAGGCAGTTGGAATGATCAAGGTTTTTAAACGAGCAACCAACTTACCATTTCCGGATGGATGCCAGTTTATATCACCATTGATCTCCTTACTCGAGATGGTGGAGTTCCATTCCCCCCCATCGATGAAAGCATTCAGACCGATGTTGTGAAAACGCCTTTCAAGAAACTTGAGTGTACCGATGTGCAGGTTGATTCGTGACGGATCCAGCGAAAGGCGACCCCCTTCATCGTTCTGCTTGAATAAGCTTCGCCACTGATCCAGATCTAATGATTGTAATGATCCATTGACGGTTACACCATTTTTTGCAGGTGACAGGGTGGATGTGGTGCCGAAACTGACCATGCCACGATCTACACGGTAATTGCCTGAGCTATCTCGGGAACGCTTGATCTGCGCGGCCACTAATCCACCATAGCGCAGGATCAGATCATCTCGACGTGAGTCTATTGATTTTCTTTCAAAACGTAGGGGCAGAGGATCTGTCGCGGCTTTAGAGAAAGGCTCTGGGAGGACAGAAACAAGCCCCTGCATGGACGACTCGATGGATACATTAAACAGTTTTTTGCGTATATTCATGACAGCTTGCCAATCGGTGCTCCCGCGGAAGTGCTGTGTCCACGTTTGAGTGGCAACTGGCGGCTTATTCCGAGCGAGTTGACGCAGATTATCGAGGTTTGCCTTACCCGTAGCGGTTATGCGCATACCCCCCTCTGGTGGCGTAGAGGAACGGAAGTCAACGGGCCCACCAAGTGCCTGGGCAGAGATCTTTTCTATTCCGATACCAGACTCAGTGAAGGTCAGCACGCCGTCTAACTGATCCAGATTGGGCAGGTAGGGCCCGGGATTAATCTGGTTATTAATGAAGCGATAACTTCCAATGAACTTGATATCATTCAAACGATATAACGGGATATCGAGCTTGAGCAGAAGCTCACCATCCCCCACCGCAGTGATACCACCGACTATTCCGCTGGTGTGGCTGGATAGGGCGCTCTTCTCAATGAATTTAATGAATTCTCTGGTAGCACCCATGGCTTCACCCTCTATTTTAAGCGTCGCATCAGGGTCAGCCATATCGGCAAACCGTATTTTTACATTGCCCAGATTGGCATCAAAAATATTTGCACGGGGAGAGGTAATTTCCATACGGCTACCTTGAATCAGTAGGTCCGCAGATATATTTTCTATCTTTGGCCATTCAGAGAGATAATCCAGTTCTACGCTAGAGGCCTTCGCATTTATCTGAAAGATGCCATTCTCGTTATTGTTAAATGGAAACTCTGCCAGATTACCCTTGAGACGCAGCCTTATATCACTGAGATCTCCTGCCACAATCGATCGTTCAACCCAATCACGAACAGATTGACTTATCATTGTCGGCACATACTGGCCTACATAGCGCGCATCTGCCTGTGTCAGGTGAGCATTCAGGTCAATCATATCTGGCCCGTCTGGTACGCTATGATAGCTACCAGAAACGGACCCGGCGGCATGGTCATTGGCAAATTCAACACTGTTAAATTTAAATTCGATAAGATTCTTGTCGGTTAATGATTCCCAATTAACTTGACCATTGAGTCTGTCTAGCATTACCGGTTTGCGAAGTGCTTCTGGTAATGACATGCTGACCTTCTGTGAGCTAAGATTAAGGGTGCCCCCTTTCTCAGTACCAGCAATATCGCCGCTGATTCCCCTAAAGGCGGGTATTGGGTAGAATTTCTTCATTCCGAGGTTGGTGAATCCACCCTTTATATTGAATTGCGTGGGGGTGGGCCACTCACCATTCCATTCTGCTTGTATGTGACGAATCTCGCCGATGGGGGATAACTCATCAAGCCTTTCACGCAGCGATAATTGGACCGGCAGGTATTCCACCAGATTCATCAGAGTCTCGAGATCCAGAACATTGAGGTTCAGCCTTCCACTGCCTGACTTATCGCTGTTTGTGGGGAATGTTTGCAGAGATAGATTCAGTGGCTGTAAGGTCTCTTCGCCATGAATCGAGATACTGAGTCCGCGTGTGGACAATTCAGTACCTTCATCGGTGCCGTTATTAATTCGCTTCCACCCGACCCGACCCTTCAGGCTAATAAGGTTTAGCTCTGGCAATTCTTGAGCAAGACGTGTCTTAACATTCTGTAGGCGAACATCTGCTGTCAGCCCTTCCACGACCGTTCCATCTATTCCGAGCCACATTCGGATTGATCCTGCGCCGCGATTGAATTCAATTGTTTCAGGGAAGGGTAGCCATGGGCGCCAGGCTGCGATGTCAGCATAATCAAGCTGTGTAAAGATTTGGCCGCGCCATTTCTCAAGAGAGCCTAATGAATCTCCAGTAAAGTCTCCACGTATATCCAGAGGTGCGGCAAGGTTGCTAGGGGGGATGGCATGTATTCCAAACCGATGGTGCTGCCCACGATTTTCCAGCCGCAAGTTGACGGTTTTCAGCTCTAAGGCTGGGGAGCCGCGCTGATCATCCTGCCACACGATATTGGCATCACTGAGGATAAGCTGTCTCTGGCGCAGTAACCAGTCAGCGAAGCCGCCCTCACTCTGATCCGGGCTGAGTGCAACCCCCGCAACATGGATGATGCCTTCGGTATCGCGGCGTATGGTCAGATCTGGTTTGTTGATCCTGATGGTATGAAAGCGAACCTCACCGTGCAGTATCGATAGCCAAGACAGTGTGCTCTCTATCTGATTTAGGATTAATGCCGGGTCACCATCTTTGTTATGAATCTGTACCGCGCGCAGCATTAAGTTAGGACGCAGTCCATCCCACTCGGCGCTGACTGCGTCGATGGTTACTTTTTGCCCGGCAGCCTGGGTAATGACGGCGGCAATATCTTGTCGGTAGTGATCAATATCCGGCAGCAGCCAGTAACGCAATGCCAGCAACAGCATTGAGAAGAAAATCGCTGTGACCAGAAGGCTCCGCGTTAGCATCTGGAACCAGAAGCCACTACGCTGAACAAGGGGTAAAATGGCTGGCAAATTCAACAAATAATTCCAGTTTTACAGCTGGGAAAGTGTGCTTAACTCTGTCTTGAAAGGGAATAGTATTTTTAGAAATCGTCCAAAATGGTGGTGTACAGCATCGTAGCTAGATTTAGTATATATGTTTGGCTTCTCTTTATTTGAGGCGCGTAGGCAGACTGCATAGATAATGCCAGTATACCCAGTTTCATAGAATTTTAACTCCGAATTCTCAAGCATGCACATGGCCATCAACTCTGCTGAAAAAATAATCGAATCCGTCTTGCCGTTTAGTCGGTATGCACAGCGCTTACTGACGAGTGAGCCGGGGTTGCGTGACGAACTTTTGCAAGATCTCCGGTCGCCTTTTCTCAGAGAAGAAATGCAGACGAGGCTAGATGCAAGTTATGGCAATGCTACGGATGAGATTGCACTTAACAAGGCATTACGTGACCTGCGTAAGAGAGTGATGCTGCGTCTGGTCATTCGTGACCTAAGCGGAATGGCGGATCTTGTCGAGGTCATGGCAAGCATGACCCACCTGGCCGAGATTACTATCAGATTTGCGCTGGAACGTCACCGAGGCTGGTTAACTGATCCCGCTCGCTACGGTTCCCCTAGGGGGGCTGAGAGTGGGGCGGTTCAGGATATGCTGGTAGTTGCTATGGGTAAGCTAGGTGGCGGGGAGCTCAATGTTTCGTCGGATGTAGATCTGATTTTTGTTTACCCAGAAGACGGAGAAACCGATGGACAAAGACGTATCTCAAACCATGATTTTTTTGCGAGACTGGGTCGAAAGCTGATTGCCAGCCTGCATGATATTACGGCGGATGGATTTGTGTTCAGGGTGGATATGAGGTTGCGCCCCTATGGTGATAGCGGGCCACTGGCAATGAGTTTCAGCATGCTGGAGAAGTATCTCATCACCCAGGGGCGCGAATGGGAGCGCTATGCCTGGATCAAGAGTCGATTAATTGGTACGGGGTCGAGTATAGAAGAATCAAGGATCATGCAGCAGATAGCCAGACCATTCATATACCGGAAATATCTTGATTTTGGTGCTTATGAATCTATGCGTGGCCTGCACTCGCAAATCCGCAAAGAAGTCAGTCGACGTGAGATCCATGATGATATCAAGCTCGGACCCGGTGGTATTCGCGAAATTGAATTTATCGCACAGGTATTTCAGTTGGTACGTGGAGGTCGTGATGCTGATCTGCGTGTTCGCCCAACTCTCGCCGTTCTGCGGTGTCTTCAAGAGAAAAATCAATTACCGGATAAAACAGTTTTGGAGTTAGTGGATGCCTATCATTTTCTGCGTAATTTGGAACACCGGTTGCAGTATCTTGATGATCAGCAGACTCACATGTTGCCAGGTACTTCCGCAGATCAGGAGTTGATATCAACCTCCATGGGGTTTTTAAGTCATGCTGACTTTTTACAAAGTCTTGATACCCACCGTAGGAATGTAACTCGTCACTTTGAATTAGTTTTTGCTGCTCCTCAAGAATCTCAAAATAGGGATACCCTGGCTTGGTTATGGCAAGAACACTCGGGCGATGAATCGGAGACCAAGGCGGCGACTGATCAACTGGCTGCAATAGGATTCTCAGATCCAGCGACAGTGCTACTCCGTCTGCAAGAGTTCCGCCTTAGCAGCCGTTATAGACAGTTACCCGAATCCAGTCGGAGGCGGGTTGATTCGTTGGTTCCTTCCATCATAGAAGTGGCAGCCAAGTTTTCGCCGGCTGATCAGACACTGGAACGTATGTTGAAGTTGCTGGAGAGTGTAAGCCGTCGCGCGGCCTATCTCGCTCTATTACTGGAATTTCCGCAAGCTTTGGAACGTATAGCTAAGCTTGCCAGTACTAGCCAATGGGCGAGTGAGTATCTGGGTCGGCATTCGATCTTGTTGGATGAATTACTCAATCCGGCTGATCTTAACAGCATACCCGACTGGACCAGAGTTAATATGGAATTGGCGCAACAGTTAAATGAGGCCAACCAACTCGGCGATGATACCGAGCAACAGATGGATGTGCTGCGGCATTTCCAACATGCTCAAGTATTCCAGTTGTTGGTCAGGGATCTTGAGGGTCTGTTGCCGTTGGAAACGCTGAGTGATCATTTGACTGGGCTTGCTGATTTAGTACTGGATACGGTATTGAACCTAGCATGGTCAGGCCTGAGAAGGAGGCACCGTGATCTCCCCGCTTTTGCGATCATCGGCTACGGTAAGCTGGGTGGGAAAGAGCTTGGCTATGCATCTGATCTTGATATCATCTTTCTATATAATGATTCCCATCCAGATGCCCCTGAGATTTACGCTAGGCTTGCTCAGCGAATTAATTCCTGGCTTACCAGCTACACTTCGGCAGGGCTTCTTTATGAGGCCGATCTGCGCCTTCGCCCCAATGGCAGCAGCGGTCTGTTAGTGAGTTCCATTGAAGCTTTTGAGCAATACCAACGGAACCAGGCTTGGATGTGGGAGCATCAGGCGTTGACACGGGCTCGCTTCGTAGTGGGTGATTGCCAGGTAGGGAATGCTTTTGAGAGTCTTCGTAAGGAGGTTCTTTGCCAACGACGTGACCTGGAGAATCTGAGAAATGAGGTTCTTTTAATGCGTCAGAAAATGCTAGATACTCATCCCAACTCAAGCGGGTTATTTGATATTAAGCATGACCGTGGCGGCATTATTGATGTTGAGTTTATGGTGCAGTATCTCGTCCTCGGCCATGCCTGTGAACATCCTGAATTGACGGCTAATATCGGTAACATTGCACTGTTAAAGCTTGCCGGAAAATTGAATCTCATTCCTGTCCAGCTCGCTGAGAAAGTACTCAATGCTTATCGTGAATTCAGGCGGGTGCAGCACCGTCTCAGGCTGAGTGGAGACTCGGTATCGACAGGTGCGGCATCAATGTCTGACAAGTTACGGAAGTTTGCTCGTGTTGATGTGGACGATCTGAGCGACGCTCGTGTGGCGGTATTGGGATTATGGGAAGAGATATTCAGTGTCTAGAAAGAATGACTTACTGCTCTATTGTAATTCTTCCTTGGAAAATACGTTAAAATGAAGCCTTTTGAATCTCTGTGGGAGTCCCTGTATGTCAATGGCTGACCGCGATGGCGTGATCTGGAATGATGGGAAGATGGTTCCCTGGCGTGATGCTACGACGCATGTACTCACGCATACGCTACACTATGGAATGGGAGTATTTGAAGGTGTGCGCGCCTACCAGACTGCCAAAGGTCCTGCAATTTTTAGACTGCAGGAGCATACAGACCGGCTATTCAATTCGGCACACATCTTTATGATGAAGATGCCTTATGACAAGGCCACACTGATTCAGGCCCAATGTGAAGTGGTCAAACAAAATAAGCTAGAGTCATGTTACATCCGCCCGATTGCTTTCTATGGCTCTGAAGCGATGGGTATTTCTGCGAAGACACTCACAGTACATGTGGCGGTTGCTGCCTGGCCTTGGGGAGCCTATCTCGGTGTGGATGGAATAGAGAAAGGTATTCGTGTCAAGACTTCATCCTTCTCGCGTCACCATGTCAATGTGAACATGTGCCGGGCTAAGTCGGTCACCACGTATGCCAACTCAATCCTGGCTCACCAGGAGGCGGCGCATGATGGTTACGATGAGGCATTGTTACTGGATGTGGACGGTTATGTGGCTGAAGGTTCCGGTGAAAATATTTTCATCATCAAGCATGGAAAGCTCTATACCCCAGACATGACATCCTGTCTGGAGGGCATCACCCGCGCCTCAATTATTGAACTTGCCGGAGAGATCGGTCTCTCTGTGATTGAAAAACGTATCACCCGGGATGAAGTCTATTGTGCCGAAGAGGCATTCTTTACTGGGACAGCAGCAGAAGTCACGCCGATCCGTGAGCTTGATAACCGAACTATTGGTGACGGAAAGCGTGGCCCGATCACCACTAAGCTACAAGCTATGTTTTTTGACTGTGTCAGCGGCAAAGATAAGAATTATGCCGACTGGCTAACTTATGTTTGATCAAGTTTGACGGAGTTACCTATGCAGGACCATCTCACCGACAATAAGCAGAGGCAGATAGAAGTCTCTGAGAATGATTTGCCGCTGCATTGTCCAATGCGGTCGATGCTTCTCTGGAACTCGCATCCCCGCGTATACCTGCCGATTGAAAATACGGGTGAGGCTCTTTGCCCCTACTGCGGTACCCACTATAAGCTTAAGGGTGGAGCCACCTCATCAGGGCATCACTAGACCCGTGACTCACTCGAATTTATTGCTGAAGCATCCCCGTCAGATTGGTTTGGCTAACTAGTAACCAGTTATTGAGAAGCCCCTTGCAAAATCTCCCAAACGAAATTTTTAAGGCCTACGATATTCGAGGTGTCGTCGGTAAAACGTTGACCGTTTCTATCGTCGAGGCCATCGGTCATGCCATCGGTTCCGAAGCACGGTCACGAGGACTTACATCGGTTGCAATCGGACGGGATGGAAGGTTATCGGGATTAGATTTGTCCCAAGCTCTGGCAAAGGGCTTGCAAAAAAGCGGCGTTAATGTGGTTGATGTGGGAATGGTTGCCACACCCATGCTTTACTTCGCAGCCCATGAGTTATGTGGTTACTCTGGGGTGATGGTCACAGGCAGCCATAACCCACCTGATTATAATGGCCTGAAGATGGTGCTGGGTGGCGAGACTTTGGCAGCTGAATCGATTCAGTCGTTGCGCATTCGCCTCGAAAAAAGTGATCTGGTGGATGGCAATGGAGAGTATCGAACGCATGATATCAGCTCGACTTATCTTCAGAGAATTACTAACGGAATCAAGCTAGCGCGTCCGATGAAGGTCATTGTCGATTGCGGGAATGGTGTGGCTGGCGCCTATGTTCCAGAACTTTATCGCAGCCTCGGGTGCGAAGTGGTTGAGCTATTCTGTGAGGTTGACGGGACATTCCCTAATCATCATCCAGATCCATCTGTACCCGAGAATCTGAGAGACTTGATCGGCATGCTCAAGACGACTGACGCCGAGATCGGACTCGCGTTTGATGGTGATGGAGACCGTCTGGGTGTTGTTGCTAAGGATGGTAGCATCATCTACGCTGACCGACAGTTAATGCTTTTTGCTGCTGATGTGTTGTCTAGAAACCCCGGCGGACAGATTATTTTTGACGTGAAATGTACGCGCAACTTAGCGCCATGGATCGAGCATCACGGTGGCAAGCCGATCATGTGGAAGACGGGACATTCTTTCATCAAGGGAAAGTTGAAAGAGACTGGCGCACTCCTGGCAGGAGAAATGAGTGGCCACATCTTCTTTAAAGAACGTTGGTATGGATTTGATGATGGTCTCTATGCGGGAGCACGGTTATTAGAGTTGCTCAGTCAGCAGGCCGACATCAATGCAACTCTTCATGCCATCCCAGACGCTATCAGTACTCCGGAGCTGCAGATTAGGCTGAAAGAAGGCGAGAATTACACGCTCATCGCGCAAATGCAAAAGACTGCTCGTTTTGATGATCCAGAACGAGTCATCACCATCGACGGCCTGAGAGTGGAATACCGGGACGGTTTTGGCTTGGCACGCTCGTCCAATACCACCCCGGTAATTGTATTGCGATTCGAGGCCGATAATGAATCAGCATTAAAGCGCATTCAGGAAGATTTTCGTAAGGTTATCCTGCAAGCCAAGCCAGACGCAATACTGCCATATTAGAGGATGTATCGGCAACTACCCAAAGATCGTAACTTCGTAGCGATGAGACTGCTGTCATGAGCTCGGAAGAAATTATGGAAACTCGAGTTCTGTTTGTTTGCATGGGCAATATCTGTCGTTCGCCTACTGCGGAGGCTGTATTCAGACACCAAGTTGGGATGGCAGGAGTTGATAAGCAACTTTATATCGATTCTGCCGGTACCCATAGTTATCATATTGGTGCCCCACCAGATGAAAGGGCGCAGAGTGCGGCACAACGTCGTGGCTACGATATGAAGGCGCTGCGTGCGCGGCAGGTACAGATATCAGATTTCGAGAAGTTCCAT
>Ga0265593_1001383_pt1 | contig 11312 bp, 7 predicted proteins | sample saktaG_8_FD_190136 | JGI IMG/M metagenome (GOLD analysis project Ga0265593, IMG submission 190136) | Saline water microbial communities from Sakinaw Lake, British Columbia, Canada - sak_2011_5_24_36m | ecosystem: Environmental > Aquatic > Non-marine Saline and Alkaline > Saline ...
GGCAATTCTTAGCTCCTCATAATCATCGGGATCAATAGGATAAAGCCCGGCAAAAACCATAGGCTTTACATTGGCGAATCCTTCAACAGCAGCAACGCAAGGATTGTTCACATGCGTTATCGTATCTCCAACCTTTATCTCTTTAGCTGTTTTAATACCCGATATTATATATCCCACATCGCCGGTGGTAAGCATATCCATTGGTTTCTGCTGCAATTTGAGGAGGCCTATTTCTTCGGCTTTATATTCTTTGCCGGTATTTACAAATTTCACAAGGTCGCCTTTGCGAATCTGGCCGTTGAAAATGCGGAAATAAGCTATAATTCCCCTGAACGGATTAAACAAAGAATCAAAAATAAGAGCTTGCAGTGGTGCTTCCGGATCGCCTTTCGGTGCCGGAATCCGGCTGATTATAGCATCAAGTATTTCCTGTATTCCCATCCCGGTGCGGGCACTGGCGCGGATAATATCTGTGGGTTTACAACCGATAAGTTCGATAATCTGGTCTTCAACTTCTTCGGGCATCGCCGAGTCCATATCCATTTTATTCATTATCGGGATAATTTCCAGGTCGTGTTCCAATGCAAGGTACAAATTGGAAATAGTTTGCGCCTGAATTCCCTGCGTTGCATCAATAATTAGCAAAGCCCCTTCGCATGCGGCAATAGCACGGGATACTTCGTACGAAAAATCAACATGACCAGGTGTATCAATAAGGTTTAGCTCATATTGAATGCCGTTATATAAATAATCCATACGGATAGCATGGCTTTTTATAGTGATGCCGCGTTCGCGTTCAATATCCATATCATCGAGCACCTGGTTTTGAAGCTGGCGTTCGGTAAGTGTTCCGGTGGTTTCGAGCAGCCGGTCGGCCAGCGTGCTTTTGCCGTGGTCGATATGCGCAATTATACAAAAGTTCCTGATGTTTTCCATTGCTGCAAAGGTACAAAAAACGGTACAATTTTTTAACATATGTTGAACAAGGGTTTATCGGTTTTAAAAAAAGTTCAAGTGGTTCAAAGGTTCAAGGTTCAAAATTTAAATTCCAAGTCTCAAATTCCGAAATCCAAAAATCAAGGTCTGACTATTATTATATGATTATTAAAGGACCATCGAATGACACCAAATGCTACACAGGCTCTAGAAAAGGCCCAATCTTCTACAATCGCATGACCATCGAATGACGACTTTACCTTCTAAAATTCTAAAAAGCTCTCCCTTCAACAATTGAATGGTAACTCATCCCACCCGTAACATCTCTTTCTTCTCGTCTAACTCAAAATCTTTCCGTGTTTCTTGTATAAATCATTTAACTTTTATGATTACTTTTGCATCGCATTTCAAAAAAGGAACACATCTTTAAAAATCAATATATTATGACAAAAATTAAAGTAGGTATCAATGGTTTTGGTCGCATCGGCCGCCTTGTTTTCCGCGCATCAATTCTTCGCGACGATATCGATGTTGTAGCTATCAACGATCTGATCGACGCTAACTACATGGCTTATATGCTGAAGTATGATACTGTTCACGGACAGTTCAAAGGTACTGTTGAGGTAAAAGACGGCCACCTGGTTGTTAACGGACAAACTATCCGCGTTACCGCATGTAAAAACCCTGCCGAAATCAAATGGTCGGATGTAGGTGCTGATTATGTTGCTGAGTGTACCGGTTTGTTCCTTACAATGGACTCATGTCAGGCTCACGTTGACGGCGGCGCAAAGCGCGTTATCATGTCGGGTCCGTCAAAAGACGAAACGCCTATGTTTGTATATGGTGTTAACCATAAAGAATATGCCGGCCAAAAATTTGTAAGCAATGCTTCATGTACTACTAACTGCCTTGCCCCACTGGTAAAAGTTATTCACGACAACTTCGGTATTGTTGAAGGTTTGATGACAACAGTGCATGCAACCACAGCAACACAGAAAACAGTTGACGGTCCTTCTGCTAAAGACTGGCGTGGTGGCCGTGCTGCTGCAGGCAATATTATCCCATCTTCAACTGGTGCAGCAAAAGCTACTGCAAAGGTTATTCCTGCTATGAAAGGCAAACTTACCGGTATGTCGTTCCGTGTTCCTACACTGGATGTATCAGTTGTTGACTTAACCTGCCGTCTTGAGAAAGCTACTACTATGGAAGAAATTAAAGCTGCTCTGAAAGCTGCTTCTGAAGGTGAACTTAAAGGAATTCTCGGTTATACCGAAGAAGCTGTTGTTTCGAGCGATTTCATCGGCGATGCACGTACTTCTATTTTCGATGCCGAAGCCAGTATCATGCTGAATCCTAACTTTGTAAAACTCGTTTCGTGGTATGACAACGAATGGGGTTATTCAAGCAAACTGATTGATATGATTGCACATATGGCTACTGTTTAATACAGTAATAATCCATAAATAATCGAGTAGGAGGAAAATAAAATAGTTTTCCTCCTATTTTATTTTCCGACCTCTCACACCACCGTACGTGCCGTTCGGCATACGGCGGTTTGTTAAAATAATGATGGCTGTGTTACGGTTAAATCTACGTAAGTGCGATAAAAACTTACATATCCCAGTTTGCTAAAATGAGCATTGTTTAAAGTGCGGCATAGGATGGGACTGTGGGCTACTCTACAGTATCCCTTGCTACTATTTCCCCATTCGTAAGACTTCTGTTTGCTTGCTTTAAGATCTTGTAAATGCTTCACCCTCGTTTTGCAGTTCTTCCATTCTTTCCAGAGTCCCATCCTTAGGCGTGTCCTTACACATTCATCGAGTTCTTGCATAACGGACTTTGCTTTGGCTATCGAAAAATAGTTAACCCATCCTTTTATGATCGGTTTCATCTTCGCTATCTTTTGCGTGGTGTTCATACCGTTATTCCTTGCGGTAATCGCTTTGCTTTTCTCCTTGATGCGTTTTATGGATTTCTTCGCTATCCGGATGGTCCATTTACCTTTATCATTGTAAAATGAAAACCCTAATAGCGTACTCTCTACAGGACGGCTTACTTTGCTCTTTTCCTTGTTTACTTTTAACTTTAAGTCTTCTTCTATGTACTTTGTAATGCTATTAAGCACTCTGTGTGCTGATTTCTTACTCCGTACATAAATGCTGCAATCATCGGCATACCTTACAAAACTATGCTGCCGTTGGGCTAATTCCTTGTCCAAATCATCAAGTATGATATTGGACAGTAACGGACTTAATGGGCTGCCTTGTGGTGTGCCTTCTGTTCGTTGGCTCACTACTCCGCCTTCCATGATGCCACTGCGTAGGTATTGGCGAATAAGCCGTAAGGTCGGTTTATCGCTTACTTTCCGCATCAGCAAATTCATCAGTTTGTCGTGGTTCACTTTGTCGAAAAATTTCTCTAAATCAAGCTCTATTACTTGCGTTTTACCTTCGTTTAAAAAGGCTTGTGCTTGCATTACTGCCTGATGAGCGTTCTTTTTGGGTCGGAACCCATAACTGAACTTCGAAAAATTTGGTTCGTAAAATTGTGCCAGCCACTGGCTGATGGCTTGTTGTAATAGCCTGTCTATTACTGTTGGAATGCCCAACATTCTCACTCCTCCTTGTGGTTTGGGTATTTCTACTTTCTTCACAGGGCTGGGTGTGTAGTTGCCTGATAGTACCTCCTGACGGAGTTGAAGGTAGTTGGCGCTTAGGTAGTCACGAAGTGCATCGGTCTGCATACCGTCAACGCCTCCTACCCCCTTATTACGTTCTACTTGTAATAGGGCTTTCTCCAGATTCCGCCGTTCCATGATGGTTTCAAGCATCTACTTTAACTTTTAATCCACAGGGGCGTTTGCTTACTGTTTCACGGATTGGCTATTCTCCTCTTGCATTCTACTTTCGGTTTCCGACCTAGCCTCATGCAAGTAGTTCTCTTACGTGTTTCGGATTTTAATGCCTTTCCTGTAATTCCTTGTAAGTTCCTTCCCTTACTTTAACATTCAGCCCTTCATGGAGAATGTTCCACTACTATGGCTTCTGCTGACTTCTGACAGTGCCGTATTGCATCACTGCAATCGTTGTCGCTCGGGCATTCGCGCATACCTCCGCAAACTCAGTGTCAGATCTCTCGGGGTAAGGTCATATACTTTCTATTCATGTAGCCTCTTCATTTACGTTAAGGTGTTCTGTGCAGTATGGGGCTTCTGTTTCTATTGCAACATTACCCACACCTTCCCGCCTTATATGAAATTTCTGTTCGTAGGCTCAAATATTTGCCGCCAGCTTCTTTCAGATTCGCAGTCACCCACGACACCCTTGCTCTTAGCTAATGATATGTACTGCAACACTCATTCGGGACTTGCACCCTAGAGGATATGACCATGCCCGACACACAATAACAGAAAAGCCGGCTTCCGCCGGCTTTTCTGCAATTAACCAAACCAAACCAAACCAATATCTATTTCATGACAACAATTCTATGTTCAACCGTTATCTTTTTGGTACGCAGAATTACAATATATATCCCATTTGGATAATCTTCGAGAACTACCGGAGCTATATAAGTTCCGTCGATGCTAACTGCTTCCTGTTTCAAAAGCAGGACCCCGGTATTGCTGTAAACTTCGATAGAAACCTCAACCGGTTTTGCGGATGAAACTTTAATATTGAACTTTCCCTTGCTTGGATTAGGATATACGTCAAACGAAGTGCTCACTTCAAAATCCTTTGTAGAAACCGGAAGAACCAGAATGGAATTTGAAGGGGCTGAACTGCAGCTTTCCGCTGTGACCACAACTGCATAGCTCCCTTTATCTTCCGCTATATATTTATTCCCGGTTGCACCCTCAATGATATTTCCATCCTTATACCATTGGTTTCCGGAAATTGCACTACTGGTCAGGGTATCGCCTTTTTGTATAATAACCGGTTCAGCGGGAATTGGATAGACAATCAAAGTTCCATCTAAGTAAGTGATAGCATAGTTTGGTGAGCTAAGCCCGGAAGGCGTAATCGTGTACTTTTCAGTCACAACAGATTTGATAGCTTTACTATTGAATACAAGCCTGCCTTCAAGTACGTCCGGTGTTTCATTATTCACAAAACCGTCGTACCTGACCGTATATCCATCAAAGGTTTTACCGTCAGCACATCTCTGTTCATCAACCACTGCAATGGTAAGATCCTTGTCCATAATTTCCATTGAGATAAGCGTACGGCTGGCACTCACGCAGCCTGTAACAGTATTTCTGGCTTCTGCGTATGCTGAATAAGAGTATACATTAATGCCTGATGGAGCAGCGATAGTATTTCCTACAGTTAAATCTGCATACCAGTCCACAGTTTCGTTATTCCCGACACCAGCCAAAGCTGTAAAAGTGGTGCCAGCATAAATATTTGAATTAACGCCTGGTACAGGTGAATCTGGTAAGCGATTTACAGTCACTGTTATGCTTGCACATCCATTACTGTATTTTGCATTGTTGTAATTCCTTGCATAATAGGTGGTTGAAGCGGAAGGCTTAACAACTATTGGATTCCCGGTAGTAACCAATGTGCCCCCACAACCGGATGTATACCAGTTAACTGTCCCTTCAGCGCCGAGTGCAGTGAGCTGAGTACCGGCACCATTACAGATCGGATTTGATGATGCCGAAATCGACGCAGGATCTGATGGTGCAGGAGAACTAAAAGTTTTAAAACTTAATTGCGAACCGTAAGCAGTCCTGTTTGAATTAGTTGCATATGCCCTGACATAATAGGTTGTCCCTTCTGTAAGAGATGAGATTGAACTCTCAAAAATTCCAGCTCCGTTTCCATCTGTTGAATGGCAATCATTTACAGTTGGCGATCCCGTAGTATTCCAGCAAACTCCCCTTGCAAAAACAGATGTGCCGCCCTCAGCAGTAACATTTCCTCCACCGGAGGCTGAAGTTGAGGTAACAGACTCAACAGGTTTCGTTTCCAGAACAGGCTGCACCGATTCGAAAGCAGCATCAAAACACAAAGTAAAAATAGTGCCGCCACCTCCGCCATTGTGAGCGAATTTAATCCAGGAATAAGGCTCTGTTGAATGGATTTTAAACCTTCCGCCAGCGCCATAACTGAGACCGGCATCGTTTACACATGTAAGAACATTTCCACTGATTGACCAGGCTGAAGAACAGTCGCTGACAACAGTTGAGATTGATGGTGTCCCATTACTTACAGTTACGGTAAACGCTTCTGTGTTGTTAGATCCGGCCAGGTTATACATAACGTCATTTAAGGCTATGCTGAAGCTATTTTGAAAGATTGTGGCTCCACTTTGACCTGACCATATGCTGTTAGCTTTAATAATAATTCCACATGATGGAAATTCACTTTTATACGTTGCAAAAGTGCCTGTTAGGACTTTTTCGACTGTAATTCCATTGGAGGTAAATGGGAAATCGTTATTCCCTTTTTCGGAAGAACAGGTTTGAGCGCTAATTTTTGTAAGTCCAAAAACCAGGGTGGTAAGCAAGAGAATCAATATCTTTTTCATAATTTCTTTGTACTTTAATTTATCAGCTTATTACTGATTCCATCATTAGCAATCATTTCGCGCACAAGGAGTCCTACCGTTTCAAAATCGTCCACTTTCGAAAAGAAATAATCGGCACCGGAATGAATAGCCAATTTCTGGTAATAGCGTGAAGCATAGAGCGTCAGAATGATGAATTTGAGGTTTTTACCTTCTTTGCATATCTCCGACAAGACCTGCAGACCGTTTAACCCTGGCATATTAAGATCAAGTATAGCCAGGTCGGGCTTCAATGTTCTCAGAGCCTCAAGTGTTTCGATGCCGTTCGCAAATGACCCTACAATCTCCAACTGCTCAATAGGGCTTAGCATCTGCTGTAACCGCTCACGCATTAAACCCGAATCATCAGCAATAACTATCCTCATTACAATTGTGTTATTTGAACGAAGCGAAATTAACATCGAACTTTTAACATGTTTGTAGGGAAAAGACTGATTCTTCTGTAAGATAAATCCTACAAGCAGGTTTTGTAAGGAAGATTCAGAAGTCGTTATTTGTTAATTTGAACCCTTTGGTTCATAAATAAAATTATATTAACCTAAGCTACAGTTAGTTATAATATATGATCAATAAATAAAAGGAAGTTGGTATTGTTGACTTTATACCCTAAAGTTGTTTTATTAAAACTAACCGATAAGCATTGACACCTGGCTTTAACAGGTTGGCTGTACAAAAACTTTACAGAAAAGGCATATTTTCAGCGTCCTCTTGAACCAGTTATGCCTTCAATCAAAAAAAATAAAAATGAATATTTAGATCAGATTTTTTTCCATACAATACCTGGTAAGCTCAGTATTTTTATGGAATTCCATTTTTTCCATAATACGGCTACGGTATGTACTTACGGTTTTATTTGATATAAAAAGCTCATTTGCAATTTCCTGTAACGACTTGCCATTTGCAAGTTTGATCATAATTTCAAATTCGCGGCTTGAAAGAATTTCATGATCCTGTTTTTTTTCATCTTTCGAAAAGCTAAACGCCAGGTTTTCGGCAAGCGATTGTGATATATATTTTCCACCCTCCGAAACTCTCTGAACTGCAATAAGCAATTCCTCCGAAGCCGTATCTTTTGTGAGATAGCCTGAAGCTCCGAGTGCGAGTGCACGTTTTGCATACTGTTCCTGTGGATGCATACTTAACATGAGGACGTTTGTTGCCGGCCACTTTGCTTTAACCGACTGGAGTATTTCCAGGCCATTCCTGTCGGGAAGCGAAATATCGAGCAAAACAATATTGAAATCATCCGTCTTTAAAACATCAAGCAATTCATCTCCCGAGCCCGCTTCGGAAATTGAAGAAACACCATGCAACTGTTGTAGGATTTGCCTCAGACCATCGCGAACAATCTTATGATCATCACATATCAGGATCTTCATAGAATCAGTTAATTTTTAGAGGAATAAAAATTTCAATTGTCGTCCCTGCTCCCTTTTTGCTGCTGATCTCAAATGTTCCACCCAACGAAGCTGCGCGTTCCTTCATACTTATAAGTCCAAATGCATGCTTTGAGTTCCGTTGCTCCTCAGTAATTCCTATCCCGTTATCCGAAATCCTTAAATTAGTGAAATAAGTATCCTGGCAAAGCTCTATATCAACTTTTGTGGCCTTTGAATGCCTCGCAATATTGGTTAGCGATTCCTGTGTGATCCTGAAAATGGTAAGCGACTCTCCCGGAAGGATAGTAATGCCCGGATCAATGGTTAATACTATTTCGATACCGGTTCTTTGGGCAAATTCATTAGTATACCATTCAATAGCAGCTTCCAGACCCAGATCATCAATAATATCGGGCCGTAGTTCAGAAGTAAGCCGCTGCACTGTTTTGATTGTGTCGCCTACCAAGGCTGATAACTTATTAATTTTCGAAACTACCTCTTCGTTGCCTGAAATCTTATGTTTGATTATTCCGAGGTCAATTTTAACAGCCGTGAGTGCCTGCCCCAGGTCATCGTGCAACTCCCGTGAAATAGCAACTCTTTCGTTTTCTCTTACCTGTTCTATATACTGTGATAACTGCTGCAATTGTGTAAGTGAGCTCTTGAGTTCTTCAGCCGTTGCTTTTAACAGTTCGGCATTTCTGACAATCGTTTGCTTTTGTTCAAAAAGGTCAAGGAACACGGCTATTTTACTCAGCAGAATATGACTAGAAACCGGTTTGACTATATAATCGACAGCACCTGAGCTATAGCCTTTAAACTCCTCTATTTCATTTACATGGTTGGCTGTCAGAAAAATCACCGGAACTTTATCACCCGATCTTCCTTCGTTCATCTTCAATGCTAAAACGTAACCATTCATTACAGGCATCTGAACGTCAATAATTGCCAGTGCAATTTCTATCCCCTTAACTTTTTCGAGTGCCTCATCCCCTGAAAGAGCTTCAATAAGATTAATATTAAGTTTTATGGTTACATATTTAAGATAAACCAGGTTTTCGGGCGTATCGTCAACAATAAGTATATTAGGCAGCTTATTCATCCTGGTTGTAAAGATGTACTTTATTCAATGTTTACTCGCAAATTTATCTAAAATAAAATCAATAGCAAATTTATTTTTTGAGGCATAACAAATAAGTTTAGAACCATGTTTTATTACACATTCAGGCTGTCCCGGAAAATGAGAATTTATTTGACCGCAATCTGGCTTTTCAATAATATAAATCAGTTCGTATTTCAGGGCAAATAGTTGTGGCTACGACAATTCCTTAAAATTTAGTGAGTTTATCTCCTCTTTTTTTACCTTTGCAAAAAATACAATCTATGAACAGAGGCCCTATATCCCAGTTTATTGAGCATCATTACAGGCATTTTAATTCTGCAGCGCTGGTTGATGCAGCCAAAGCGTACGAAACGCACCTGCTCGAAGGCGGCAAAATGCTGATTTCAATGGGTGGTGCCATGAGTACCGCTGAGCTGGGAATTTCCTTAGCGGAAATGATACGCCAGGATAAAGTGCAGATAATCAGCTGTACAGGCGCTAACCTCGAAGAAGATATAATGAACCTGGTGGCTCACTCCCACTACCGCCGCGTTCCCAATTACCGCGACCTCACTCCCGAACAGGAAAACGAACTGCTCGAAAAAGGACTGAACCGCGTTACCGATACCTGTATTCCGGAAGAAGAAGCTTTCCGCAAAATACAGCACCATATCGTTAAAATATGGAAAGATGCCGAAGCCAAAGGCGAACGCTACCTACCCCACGAATACATGTACAAACTCCTGCTGAGCCGTGTGATGGAAAACGATTATGAAATCGATCCGAAACATTCGTGGATGCTGGCTGCTGCCGAAAAAAACCTGCCGATTATCGTTCCCGGCTGGGAAGACAGCACTATGGGGAATATTTTTGCTTCTTACTGCATAAAAGGCGAGCTAAAGCCTTCGACCATGAAAACCGGTATTGAATATATGATGTGGCTTACCGAATGGTACCGCGCTAATTCAGCAGGTAAAGGCGTTGGTTTTTTCCAGATTGGCGGGGGAATATCCGGCGATTTCCCGATTTGCGTTGTTCCTATGATGTACCAGGACCTGGAATGGCACGATGTTCCGTTCTGGAGTTATTTCTGCCAGATTTCGGATTCAACTACTTCGTATGGTTCATACTCAGGCGCGGTTCCCAACGAAAAAATCACCTGGGGAAAACTTGAAATTAACACCCCGAAATTTATTGTGGAGAGTGATGCGACCATCGTAGCGCCACTTATTTTTGCGTGGTTATTAAAATGGTAATGAAAGTTTCTTACGTGTTTGCTTTTCAGTTACAATCCTTTTCTTCTTTCATGAAGATCAAATGACAGAGCGGATAACAAGTACATGGTATCAGCGTATAATTATTAAGATAAAAGCGGTATAAGAACTCTGGTTCCTCCCGCTTTTTTCACTTCCATCTGTTGCTATCAGTTTCTATTTTAAAATAATAAGCTTTTTCACATCCTTAAAGCTTCCACTTTGCAGGCTGTAGAAATACACTCCCGGAGTCAGGTTTGATGTGTCCCAGCTAACTTCGTAAGCACCAGGTGTTTTTATTTCATTTACCAGGGCGGCCAATTCTTTACCACTTAAATTATAAATAACCAGTTTTGAAATAGCAGGCTGATTGTCAGTTCCGGATTGAGAGTTATCCATCCCGATCTGGTACCTGATTTTAGTAGTTGAATTGCATGGATTTGGTGAATTCTGTAATAATGCGAACGAGGTTGGCAGTGTGTTTTCAATTATTGTATTGCCGGAGTTTGAGGACAAATCTGATACAACTGATTCTTCTTCAATAGCATAGGAATCCGGACCTTTTTTACTTCCAATGCTGGTACCATTCTTATGCTTGACATAACCAACATCGTAAGTAATACACCAGGTATTTTGCGCTGCGGCACCTTGATGAAGCCACCAGTTATTCATTCCTGCGGCAGTGCCTGGCTTTATCCAATACATTGTATAATTAAGATTGGTTACATCGGTAGGTTGAACTGCTTTGTTCAGCCTGGTTGAACATGAAACCTCGTTCCCGGTACTGGTGGTAGTTTTCAAAGCATATTCAAAACTGCCATCAAAGCCGATATCAAACATTTCACCCAGCCCAGCGCTCAATGCCAATTTGGCAGAGATTGTATTGGATTGAGATTCGGATTGATCAATTTTAATTGCAGTGCCAGTTTTAGTGCTTCCTATCCATGGGACATTTGAATTCCCATAATTTGTAGTAGAGTATGACGCGAAATTAATTCCTGGCCGGCTAAAATAAGTTTTAGGGTCACCGGGAACTAAACCAGACTTTAAACCTACATGTTCCAGGTT
>Ga0265593_1001386_pt1 | contig 11306 bp, 9 predicted proteins | sample saktaG_8_FD_190136 | JGI IMG/M metagenome (GOLD analysis project Ga0265593, IMG submission 190136) | Saline water microbial communities from Sakinaw Lake, British Columbia, Canada - sak_2011_5_24_36m | ecosystem: Environmental > Aquatic > Non-marine Saline and Alkaline > Saline ...
AAAATGTGGTGGGAAGCAGCCATCCAGGTAATAAGGGAAGTAGTAAAAGAATCAGAGGTTGACCCCCGACAGATTAGGGGGATAGGATTATCGGGGCAGATGCACGGAGCCGTCTTTTTAGATAAGAATTTACAGCCTTTTCGTCCGGCTATCATCTGGGCCGACCAGAGAAGCAGCTCTCAATGTGAATTTATTTATCAGAAAATTGGCAAAGAGCGATTGGCAGAGCTGACCGGGAACCCCATAGCCACCGGTTTTATGTGCAGCACTCTTTTGTGGATGAAAGAGAATCAACCGGAAGAATTCAATCAAATTTATAAAGTAATTTTAGCCAAAGATTATATCCGTTATAAATTAACCGGAAATTTGGGAGCAGAAGTTACCGATGCCTCCAGCACTCTGTTGCTGGATATAAAAAGACGATGCTGGTCAGAAGAATTATTGGATATTCTCAACCTTCCGCTAAAAATTCTTCCGGAAGAAGTTCATGAATCTCAAGAAGTGGCTGGTTATCTGCTTGCAGAGGTGGCAAGAAATACCGGATTATTAGAAGGAATTCCGGTAGTTTATGGTGGGGGAGATCAATCAATGCAGGCAGTTGGCAATGGAGTGATTAGACCGGGGATTCTTTCTTCTACTGTGGGGACAGGCGGGCAATTATTTATCACCATAGATAAATTCACCTATGATCCCAAGTTAAGAATCCATACTTTTTGTCATGCTATACCTTATAACTATCACTTGCAAGGAGCGATTCTTTCCGCAGGATTATCTTTAAAATGGCTGAGGGAGAATATATTACATACTCCTGATTCTTATCCTATGTTTGATGAGGAAGCGGAAAAAATTAGAGCAGGGAGTGAAGGTATAATTTTTCTTCCCTATCTTTTGGGAGAGAGGTCTCCTTATATGAACCCCCAGGCAAGAGGAGTATTTTTCGGGCTCAGTCTAAAACATCACCGGGCTCATCTGATTAGAGCAGTTATGGAAGGAGTGGTTTTTGCCTTAAGGGATTGTCTGGAGGTCTTTGAAGAATTAGGGATTAAGATTGAACAGATAATCGCTTCCGGAGGAGGGGCAAAAAGTGGAGTCTGGAGACAGATGCAAGCCGATATTTTTAATAAAGAGATATCCATGACTCAATCTATCGAACAAGCGGCAATGGGGGCAGCTATATTGGCCGGGGTAGGAGTAGGATTATATAAAGATGTGGAAGATGGATGTAAAAAAGTAGTAAAATTAAAAGAAGAAAAAATAAAACCAATTCCAGAAAATGTCGATATTTATAATCAGCAGTTTAAAATATATCAGTCTTTATACCAGGATTTAAAAGGAAATTTTAAGATATTAGAAGGAAAGGCAGTGTAAAATGGCGTTAGAAGAGATTTTAGATGTTGAAAGATTAAAAAAATATTTAAATTTAATCATAGAGAGGAATGCGGAAAAACAGAACCTTATCGGCTGGGTATTAGCCAAAGATATTCAGCGAAGGAAGTTATTAGAAATTGGAGATAAGTATTCTCCGGCTATGACTCAAGCTATTTTACTTGAATCAGTCTGTGAGCAGCTGCCGATTTTTATCGAATCGGGACAGATTTTTGCCGGAACGGAAGAAGATGCTTTTTCAGCAAGTTATGCTTTAATTAACCCTGCTTTTCGGATTGAGAGTTTTGAGGGATACAATGATGAAATGGCCTTTTATAATGATGTAAAACCGGGAAGCAAAATTGCTGATATTGAAGTAACCGAGCAAATGATTGAAGGTAATCGAAAATTCTGGAGTAAACATCCTTCGGTAGCGAAGATAAGAAATATATATAAAAAAACCGGAAACCAGACTAAAGAAGCAGTGTATTTTGTGGAAAGGGTTACCGGTCATACTATACCTGGTTTTGAGGGGGCTTTAGAAGAAGGATTAGAATACAAAATTGCAGAATTAAAACAACAAAAAAAGAAATTTCCGGATAAGAGCGATTATTTTAATAGTATGATAAAGACTTTACAGGCGGCTATAACTTTAGCTGACCGTTATGGTAAATTGGCCGGGCAGAAATATGAACAGGAAAAGGACCCGGCAAGAAAGAAAGAAATGCAGTTAATAGAGAAGACCTGTCATAAAGTCCCTCGTCAAGGTGCAGATAATTTATATGAGGCCTTACAATCTTATATTCTGCTCTGGCAGGTGATGAATCTGGAACAGCTTCCTAATCCCTACGCTTTTTCCGTGGGGAATCTGGATAGGATAATCCAGCCCTATTACAAGAAAACCAGGATTTCTAAAAAATTAGTTGTACAATTGATACGCCATTTTTTGGTCTTTTTTGAAGTGGGAGATAGAGACTGGGCTATTTCTCAGAATATTATGGTAGGCGGTTCAGATGTTAAAGGTAATGATTTATCTAATGATACAACCTATATTATATTAGAAGCATATCACCAATCCAATCGGCCGCAGCCGAATTTTTCAGTAAAAATACACCCCCATACACCATTTGAATTTTATCAGGCGATATCAAAATTTATGTTTAATTTTGGACATAGTTCTCCTTCTTTCCTTAATGATGTAGTGGTGTTTTCTGCTTTAAAGAAGAAAGGTATAGCTGAAGAAGATTTACAAAATTACGCTATCGCTGGCTGTCAGGAACCATTAATTAAAGGCAAGGAAAATGGAAATACTACCAATAGCTGGTTGAATCTGGCTAAAGTTTTAGAAATTTCTTTAAACAATGGGTATTCATCAATTACCGGGGAAAAGTTGGGTCCTTCTTATCAGGAATTGGGCCTGGAAGAAAATCCTTTTAGCTCTTTTGCGGAAACTAAAAAAATTTATTACCGTTATCTGGATTATTTTATTGAGATGATGGTACAGGCAGCCAATAAATGTACCGAAGCCCTTTCTCTGTTGCCGGTTCCTTTTGCTTCTTTTTTTATGGGAGGAGGAGAGACCGGAATCGACATGAGGGATTGTAACAGTGGTCCGGGGACAAAATATAATGCTTCCGGCTGCTTGATTCATGGTTTAGGGGTTAGTGCTGATTCCTTGACCGCAATTAAATATTTCTTTTATACCAATTCTAAAATAAAATTTTCCTTGAATGATTTGATTGCTGCCTTGAAGAGAAATTATGAAGGATTTGAAGAATTACGAAATACTGCCCAAAAGGTTCCCAAATTTGGGAATAATATTTCCTATGCTGATAAAGAAGCAGTAGAATTAGCGAAGATAATTAATGAAAAAATTAATCGACAAAAAAATCCTTTCGGTAAGAATTTTGCTGCAGATTGGAGCAGCCCCAGCACTAATCTGCTCTACGGATACTGGACGGGTGCTACTCCTGATGGAAGAGGAGCTCGTGAAGATTTAAGCTTTGGCCTTGACCCCTCTACGGGAATGGCTGCAAGCGGTCTTTTAGCCAGAATCCTTTCCCAATCAAAATTAGATTATGAAATTATGACCGGCGGTTCAGCAGTTGCGATGAGTGTTAACCCGGATAATATTAGAGGAATGAATTTAAAACAGAAAGCCCAATACCTTAAGGATATTATCAGCGCTATTTTTAATTATTCCGCCGAAGGCAAAGGGCAAGGATTGGGTTATGTTTATTTTAATGTGTTTTCTTCTGAACAATTATTAGATGTAGCTGAACATCCCGAGAAGTATCCTTACCCGGTTATAGTACGAATTCATGGTCAATACGGTGATGCCCGGAAATTATCTCCCGATATTTTGAAAAAGGATATTATCCCTCGTTTAGATCCGGGGTCTGTTTCTTTTTAAGAAATATCTACTTTGATATCTTTGTTTTTTATTATCTTGGCCAAAGCTATCATCTTTCGGTTAGAAGGAGGCATAAGATATAGCAAGGGATAGTCTTTCCCCAAGACTCTCCATTTATAAATACCGTGTCTTCCGTATTTTAACAGCTCTACTTTAAGCCCGCTTTTCATGGGAGAAAGAAAATCGGCAATATCTTGAAAATTCTCCTCTGAATCATTATATCCCGGGACAACCGGAATTTCTATCCATAAATCTTTCCCAGCCTCATAAGTTTTTTTGATGTTATGCCATACTTGTTTATTATCTTTTCCCATCAATTTTTCATGTGCTCTTGAGTTCATATGTTTTATATCACAGAAAACTAAATCCAGATAGGGGAGGGATTTAATAAATTGAGGAGACGAACCGTTGGTTTCCACTGCAGTAGGAAAATTAAAATATTTCAGACCTTTAAGAAGTTCAAAATAGAAATTCCATTGGGTGGTAGGTTCTCCTCCGGAAAGAGTTACTCCATAGGGAAGATTGCCTTTGGAAAATCTTTGGTAAGGTAAGATTTCTTGAATAACTTCTTCTACGGTAACTTCCTTGCCAATAATTTCTTTAGAACCGTCTTCGTAAGTTAATTCAGTCTTTCCGAAGGGCATGCTTTCCGGGCTGCCACACCAGGGACAGCAGAAGTTACAGCCTTTAAAATAGACAATGCTTCTCCATCCCGGACCCTCTTTTGAGGAACCATGTTTTATATTTATAATAAAGCCTTTAGCATCTTCTTTATATTTATTCATCAAAGTTCCTTTTTACTATAATTGTCTAAATTTTAATATATTCTTTCTATTTTTACAAAAATATTTTTTATTCCCTTTACAACATTTTTTAAAATATTAATATTTTATTTTTAATAAAAGAGGATTTTTTAATATTTTGTGGAATATAATCTATAAGTTAAATAATTTGCTTTGGTAGTTTTAATTGATTAAAATGATAAGAAACTTATTTTAAATTATTTGAAGGAGCGGGAGGTAGACATGATGAACAGTGCAAAAGTGTATTTTACAGATTTAAGGGCGAAACCGGGGAAGAACTTGCTGGATAAATTAAAGAAATTAGTTTTGGAAGCCGGGATTAAAGAGATTGATTTTAAGGATAAGTTTACTGCCCTAAAAATTCATTTTGGGGAACCGGGAAATCTTTCCTATATTCGGCCTAATTATGCAGCCTGTATAGTAAAATTAATAAAAGAATTGGGGGGAAGGCCATTTCTAACTGATGCCAATACTCTTTATTATGGGAAGAGAGCCAATGCCGTAGACCATTTAAATACGGCTATGGAAAATGGATTTAATCGGATTGCCGTAGGATGTGATGTTATTATCGCCGATGGCTTGAAGGGAACTGAATATCGGGAGATTCCCATTAACCAAAAACATTGTAAAGCACCTAGGATAGCTGCAGCCATTGCCGATGCCGATATTATTATTTCTCTGACTCATTTTAAAGGTCATGAAATGACCGGTTTCGGCGGTGCCTTAAAAAACTTAGGGATGGGCAGTGGTTCCCGGGCTGGCAAGATGGAGATGCATTCCAATTCTAAACCCAAGATCAATCTTAAGGAATGTGTCGGCTGCGGCCAGTGTATTAAAAACTGTTCCCAGCAGGCCATTCAATTCAATAGAAATAAAAAAGCGGAAATTGATTATCCCAAATGTATCGGCTGCGGTCAGTGTGTAGCAGTATGCCAGTACAGTGCAGCTGTAGTAGGTTCTGATGAATCAGGAGCTATGGTCCAGGAAAAGATTGTAGAATATACCTATGCAGTATTAAAAGACAAGCCCCATTTTCACGTTAGCTTTATTATGAATGTCTCCCCTTATTGTGATTGCTGGGGCTATAATGATATGGCCATAGTTCCGGATATCGGAATGGCCGCTTCTTTTGACCCTGTGGCTTTGGACAGAGCCTGTGTCGATTTAGTAAATAAAGCTCCTATGGTCAAAGGCAGTATCCTGGAAGAGAAGCATTTTCATTCCGGAGAAGATAAATTCACCCATGTTCATATTGATACTGATTGGAAGATCGGTCTGAACTATGCGGAAAAGATAGGTCTGGGCACACAGAATTATGATTTGATTATAGTTAAATAAAATAGGATGGGAAAATAAATGGTTTTTTGATAGGTTAAAACCTGCCAGAGAACCGTCCCCTGGTAGGGAATATGGATAGACAAGAGATAATTAAAAAAACTGAAACTTTTGTAAAAGAAACCTTGGGTAAGGATAGTACCGGACATGATTGGTGGCATGTTCATCGGGTAAGGAATTTAGCTAAACGGATTGCCCTGCATGAAGATGCTGATATATTTATAGTTGAATTGGCGGCGCTATTACATGATATCGGTGATTATAAGTTCTTTCAGGGAGATGAAGAAGCCGGAGCAGTGAAGGTAAGAGAGTGGCTCTCTTCTTTGGAGATTTTCCCTTCGCTTATCGATAAAATTGTAGAAATTACTTCTCGGGTCTCTTTTATGCATACTTTGCCCGATAAAGGAAAAAGGAAAGGCAAAAAGAATTCCGCTGCTCCAACAATCTCCAAAGAATTAATGGCGGTGACTGATGCCGACCGTTTAGATGCCATGGGAGCAATAGGGATAGCCCGGGATTTTACCTACGGAGGATTTTTTAATCGTCCAATTTACGATCCCTCAATTAAACCGAGCAAATCCATAACTAAAGAAGAATATAAAATTACCGAAGCTCCCTCCATCAACCATTTCTATGAAAAGCTGTTGAAACTTAAAGATATGATGTATACCAAATTAGGGCGTAAAATGGCTAAAAGGAGACACCGTTTTCTAAATCTTTACTTAAAACAATTTTTTAAAGAATGGAAAGGGAAAATGTAAAAACTTTGTCAAAGGACCGTCCCCTGACAAAGTTTCAAAATTCTTTTCTTTGTATTTTATTAGGGCAGGAGGTAAGAATGCATAAGGATTTTAAAGAAACATTAATTATTTTGGTAAGGCACGGAGAATGTGAAGGGAATATTAAGGGGATGTTTAGAGGAAGGGCAGATTTTCCTTTAAATGAGAGAGGTCTTGTTCAAGCACAGGATTTAGCCCGGGAACTGAAAAGTTTTCCTCTTAAGCATATTTATACCAGTCCCCTATCCCGGGCCAGGCAGACCGCTGAAGCGATTGCCCGACCATGCGGGATAGAAGTTAAGGCAGAAGAACAATTTAATAATATCGAATTGGGGAGCTGGGAAGGACGTTTAAAAAATGAGATTTCCGAACTGTATCCCAAGGAATGGGAGCTTTGGGTGAATAATCCGGAGAAACTTAGAGTGGAAGATATGGAAACTCTCTATGATGTACAAAAAAGGGCCAAGGCCTGTCTGGATAGCTTAGTTTCCAAGCATGACGGAGAAACTTTAGTAGTAGTTACCCACCGGGCAGTACTTAAACCTCTTTTCGCTGCCTGCCTGAATATTGCCTCACCCTATTTTTGGAAAATTCATTTTGATACTGCCTCTTATAGTCTTTTGTCTCATAAAGAAGGTAAAGGATATTGTCTGGTTCAGCTTAATCAAACCAAACATTTAAAAGAATATGTTCCCGAGTGGGTATAAAAAAAGAAAAATGAAAATTAAAATAAATCCGTGCGCAATTGGGTAGATAAAAAAGATTTGTTGATGGTTAAAAATGATGCCGAGGATTGTTTTTAATTAAATAAGGGAGTAGGGTATGGAAAAAAATTATTATGAAATTGATGAAAACATCTATCAGAGGTTTGACCAGAAAAATGATATGTTTTGCCGTTATCTGTGGGATAAAGACCTGAAAACTTATCAAAATAATTTTGCGGAAGGTATGCTAAAAAATATAAAAGCAAATAATGAAGGCTACACCCATTTCGATTACGCCTTTTCGAAAGCATCATGGGCAGCATATAATCGATTTCCCTTTGCCTTTTCCTGGGAAGGCGATACTTCTTTTGAGGAAGATTGGTATGGTTATAAATTAAGGGAGCAAAAATACCAGATTAAAGACCTGGCAGAATTTACTGCCAAAGTAAAAAAAGTAGCCGGGTTTTACGGCGCTTCTCTGGTGGGGATAACTAAAATTAATGAGAAATGGATCTATAAAAATGCAGGTAAAAGGTCAAATGGGCAATTTGTAGGCTCTTATCCTGTAAATTTACCCCAAGGCATTAACCGGGCAGTAGTTGTAGCTATAGAGATGGACTCTCCGGGGTTATCTACTACCCCTGCTTTACCCGCCTGCGCTGCCACCGGATTGGGATATTCCAAGATGGCTTTTATTATTTCCTGTTTGGGAGAGTTTATCAGAAATTTAGGCTACCGGGCTATTCAATGCGGAAATGATACCGCCCTGAGTATCCCTCTGGCTGTTGATGCCGGTCTGGGTGCATTAGGGCGAAACGGATTGCTGGTTACTCCGGAATATGGCTCGGGAATCAGGATATGTAAAGTTTTTACTGATTTACCTTTAATTTCAGATGAACCAAATTTTAATTTTATCTCTAAACTTTCTAATTTCTGTAAAAGATGTTATCAATGTGCTGAAATTTGCGAGACCAAAGCAATTTCTTTTAAGACAGAACCTGATTTTAAGGGTGAAACCATTTCCAATAATCCGGGTGTAAAAAAATATTATATTAACCCGGAAAAATGTTTTGAGTTTTGGGCAGAAAACACCAGCGATTGTTCCAAATGTATTACCGTCTGCCCATTCTTTGACGCCAAGGGCAATCTGTCTCTTGATGAATTTTGGACGGAAAAATAAGAAGAAAATTTTTTATAAAAAATTAATACAAAATAGATACAAGAAAAGCCATTGATTAAAAAAATCGGAAAGGAACAGAGTTTGAAATTAAGATATAAGATAATTATTTTTTTATCATCCTTTCTAATAGGTGTTTCTCTTTTAATCGGTGCAGCCGGTGCTGGCACAGGCATACAGGAAGAGATAAATCAATTCCCGGGATTTTCGGGGGTTCTGATAAAAGACCTAAACACTCAGGAAGTGCTATTTTCTCATAATGAAGATAAACTTTTTACTCCGGCATCTCTTACTAAAATATTTACCCTGCTGGCCGCTCTGGAAATACTCGGCGAAGAATACGCTTATCCCACTTCCTTCTATTTTTCCAGCACTACTCCGGGAGAGATAAACGGAAATCTGTATGTAGCAGGCAGCGGAGACCCCACTCAATCCCCGGAAGTAATCAGAAAGATAGCAGATGATCTGGTGCAAAAGTATAGTATCAGGCATATCTCGGGAGATATTATATTGGACAATTCAAAGTTCTTGCCCGAAGAGTTTTTAGGAAGGGGATGGATGTGGGATGATAAAAATCCCCTAATCGGAGCATTAACTGTAATGGGATCTAAAGTCAAGGAAAAACAAATTTCTTATCTTAATACTATGCCTCTTCTTTGGGGAAATATTTTTTCTCAGGAACTGTTTAAAAAAGGAGTTAAGATAGAAGGGGATATCCGGATTGGAAAAACCCCAGAGGATCTACAGGTAAAGTATATTTATTATTCTGATACCATGGATAAAATACTGGCTTACATGATGAAAAAGAGTGATAATCAGAGTGCTGAAAATATTTTTCGTACCCTGGCTTCGGAGGATAGCCCTGAAGGGGGCTCCATCACTATTGCCCGGGCTATTGCCTCTTTAGAAAAAATTGTTGATACAGCCCTGGGTTTAAAATGGGGGAAAGATTACATCCTTGTGGACGGCTGCGGGCTGTCTGAATATAATCTCACGACCCCCGCTCATCTGGTAAAAGCAATTGCTTACCTTTACCAGAAGCATGATTTTAAGATACTGGATTATTTTGCTACCACCAAAGAGGGGGGGACTTTAAAAGAACGCCTGCCTTTTCAGGCATGGGGTAAGACCGGCACTTTATCTTCGGCTTCAGCACTGGCAGGCATTTTACAGACCAAAAATAAGAGATGGGTAGTCTTTTGCCTTATGGAAAATAATTTTATCTTTATAGAAGAAGAGAATGATCCTAAAATTTTTGAAAACAGAATAATAGAATACATTTACGAAAATTTATAAGTTATTTTAACAACCCCCCTCGCTCCCTTTGGCTCTTTTAGTTTTTACTTGTAATTTGATTCTTCCTATATCCAAATAGAATTAGAAAAAAGCGGGTGAGATGGCTAAAAGATAGATTATTGAAATATTTGAACTAAAAAAGGGGATTTTTTAAAACTATGTAGAATAATAGTAAGATAAAGGATAAATATTTGAGCGTTATTTATATTGTAAAAATCATGTTTTTGAATATCTGAACAAAAATTAATAAATATCAATTTTTTACGGAGGTGTAAAATTAAAGATGAGAGACGAGGAAAAGGCAAAAGACCAACTTATTAAAGAATTGCAAGAAATGCAGAAAAAGATTACTGAATTAGAAAAAGTAAAAGTTGATTATAATCAGCTGGAGGAAAAGCTCAAACAAAGCTATAAAAAGTTACAAAAAATTATGGAAGGTACTGCCAATGTTATTACTCAAGTAGTCGAAATAAGAGATCCTTACTCCACAGGACACCAACAAAGAGTCTCCAAACTTGCCACCGCCATAGCACAGGAGATGAAAATTTCTCAAGAGAAGATTGAAGGAGTAAGAATTGCTTCCTTGGTTCATGATATTGGAAAGGTTAACTTACCCACTGAAATTATAAGTAAGCCCGGCAAATTAATTGATGTAGAGTTTAATTTGATTAAAAATTATCCCAAAGTGGGTTATGATATCTTAAAAAAAGTAGATTTTCCCTGGCCTGTTGCTGAAATTGTTCTTCAGCATCAGGAAAAGATCGATGGTTCAGGTTACCCCAGAGGGTTAAAAGGTGACGAAGTTTGTATAGAGGCAAAAATATTAGGGATGGCAAATGTGGTTGAAGCAATGTCTTCTTATAAATCTTACCGGCCTGCTCTTAGTATTGATGAAGCTTTGGCTGAAATTGCCGAAAATAAAAATATTCTTTTTGACCCTAAAGTGGTAGATGCCTGTCTTAAGCTCTTCAAAGAAAAGAGTTTTAAATTTTAAGTGTAGCAACACACCGTGCAGTGCTGTATTCAGAATGATCTAAAATGAAACCAGGAACAATTCTTTAATAAAGTAGGAGTTTGATTTATTAAACCTGTCATTAGATTGCCTGTAAACTTATTTGTTTTGAAGACTTGTGAGGTTGATGATTAAAAATTATTTGCTTATTGTGGGAGAAAAGTAAAATGAAAGACGAAAATAAAACTAAAGACCAACTTATCAAAGAATTAGCAAGAATACAGGAAAAAAATGCTGATTTGGAAGAAATAATAATTGAGGAAAAACGGACAAAGAAAGAACTAAAAGAATCTGAAAAAAAGTATAAAGATTTAGTTGAAGAGACCACAATTGGTATAGCTAATATAGGCGTCACAGGTAAATCATCTATATTAACAATAGATTAGAAAAGATCTCAGGTTATTCACGAGAGGAATTAGTTG
>Ga0265593_1001389_pt1 | contig 11283 bp, 10 predicted proteins | sample saktaG_8_FD_190136 | JGI IMG/M metagenome (GOLD analysis project Ga0265593, IMG submission 190136) | Saline water microbial communities from Sakinaw Lake, British Columbia, Canada - sak_2011_5_24_36m | ecosystem: Environmental > Aquatic > Non-marine Saline and Alkaline > Saline ...
ACGAACGATAATATTGCCTGCATCAACATTTTCACCACCATAACGTTTTACACCTAATCTCTTCGCATTAGAATCGCGACCATTTCGTGTACTACCACCGGCTTTTTTGTGAGCCATTGTAAACTCCTAGAATTAAGCTGAAATACCAGTAATTTGAACTTCTGTATAATATTGACGATGCCCCATTTGTTTCATGTGGTGCTTACGTCTTCTAAATTTAATGATTTTAATTTTTTTGTGTCGACCTTGGGACATGACCGTGGCGGTCACTTTTCCACCTTCGATAAAAGGCAAACCAATTTTAGTCTCATTATCGGATTGAATCATGAGCACTTTATCAAATTCAACAACATCCCCAGCACCTAATTCCAATTTTTCAATTTTTAAGGTACTTCCCTCTTCTACACGGTATTGTTTACCGCCAGTCTGAATTACAGCATACATCTGTGTAAGCTCCGTCAAGCATTAATCTATTTTAAGTTAACTGAGAATTGTATTTTTAACTCTATATTGAGTCAACCTCTAATTATTATAATCACGCAATAACTTATCATTATCTATAAAATTTTTTGTCTCGCCCATCTTTCATTACTTAAATTTTATAGAAAAACGGATTATCACTTATAAAGCAACCAAAATTATAAGTTATAATGTCCCACAAAATGTAATTCCTTGACCATTACTCCACTTACGCACTCATTATGACAGCACAACATCACCCATTAATTGATTTTGATGCCATTAAGCATTTAACAAGCTCTGAAACTAAAGCTGTAGATCAGCTAATCATCAACGAATTAAGCTCAGACGTTGTTTTAATCAATCAAATGGGGCATTACATCATTGGCAATGGCGGTAAACGCTTACGTCCAATGCTGTTGCTACTTGCTGCGAAGGCCTTAGGCGACACGTCGCTCAATCACCTAATCATGGCGGCTGTTATTGAATTTATTCATACTGCCACGTTATTACATGATGATGTAGTTGATGAATCAGATCTAAGACGTGGTCAGCAATCAGCTAACGCCGTTTGGGGTAACGCGGCCAGTGTTTTAGTGGGTGATTATTTATATTCTCGCGCCTTTGAAATGATGGTTCGTACTGGCAACATGCGTGTCATGGAAATTCTGTCAAAAACCACCACGGCTATTGCTGAAGGTGAAGTGTTACAATTATTAAACTGCAATAATCCTGAAACGACTGAAGAAAAATATTTACAAGTTATTGCCAGAAAAACGGCGATATTATTTAGTGCAGCCACGCGCTTAAGCGCTGTTATTGCTAAGGTTGATGCTGAAACAGAGGAACATTTAGCCAATTATGGACAACATCTTGGCGTCGCCTTTCAATTAATCGATGATGCACTTGACTACCAAGCCACTCAAGAAGATTTAGGAAAAAATTTAGGGGATGATCTTGCTGAAGGAAAACCAACCTTACCTTTAATTTATGCCATTAAAAACGGCACGCCCAGCGAAGCAGACATTATTATTAATGCCATTAAAATGGGGGACAAAAACGCATTTCAAGAAGTCTACCGTATTATTCAACGCACCAAAGCCATTGACTACACTGAACACTGCGCCAACCAAGAAGCACAACAAGCCATTGCTTGCTTAGCCTGCCTTCCAGATTCCGAGTTTAAAGAAGCCTTAATTTTACTGGCTAAATTTTCAGTGCAACGCACTTACTAAGCCCACGCAAAAACCGCCAAAAAAATGGCGCAGGATGATTAATCACCCTACGCCACCTTATCTTTGCCAAAAATTACTTAGCGCTTATTTACGACCTACTGCTGACATAATTTTGAAGAACACGTCAGTGTTATCAATTGTGCCAGTAAACAAAGAGGAATGAACACCGTATGCTGATAATGGAATATCACCACCAGTATGCACGGCAGATGTTCCTGCTACTTGACCAGTAATGAAATAACCTGTTTCTTTATCACGCTCTGGACGCGCTGCATTTGTATCATACACATTTATTTTTGGATAGGTGCTTAATGGCTCAACCGCGTTGTTTGGTTGTTGTGAATCATTAATTGGACGTGCATTAGTGCGCCAATCTTCATAACGATCCGCATTTGCACCGTAACCAATTAAAATACGTTTATCAACATTAGTTGTTTCTGGGTAACCATCTGCAGCGATAGTGTAAGCAGGGAAAGCGGCATCATCATAGTTACCAACAACCGTATCACGTATTGATTCAGGAGTAGGCAGCTTAGCTTGTAAGTCAGCATCAGATACTTTTGATGCACCAATAACAACAGCACCCGCACATTCATGATCAGCAGTAACAATAACTAAAGTATCGCCATTTTTTTCAGCAAAATCTTTCGCTACTTGAATTGCATGATCAAATTCAATGGTGTCAAGCATCATACGCTCGCTATCCATATTATGCGCTTGCTTATCGATAGACGCCCCTTCAACCATTAATACGAAACCATTTGGACTATTTTTATCTAACACATCAATAGCTTTAGTGGTCATTTCATCTAACATTGGCTGATCTTCAAATCCATAATCTTTAACAACCGCAGGATTACCACGACGACCATCAATTTTATCTAAAGCAACATTCATGTTTGAGAAGGCAAACAAACCTAATAATTTTTCAGGTGTGCCCGCAGCATCTAAATCAGATTTAGTCGCAGCGTAAGACCAGCCAGCAGCTTTAAAGTCGCCAATTAAGTCACGTGTACTGTCTAATACACCTGGAGCAGAACCCCAACCAGCAACAATATCAGTGGGTAAGACATAATCAGATGTATCGACACGTTTAGAACCAGGCTGTCCGGCTGGCAAGAACCATTTACGACCACCACCCATTAACACAGACAAACCTGTTGATGATGAATCATCTAAGAATTGATCAGCAATACCTGTTCCTGCGCCACGGTCTTGTGTATGAATTGCCATTGACGCAGGTGTTGCATCAAATACATCAGCAGTCGTTACGATACCGGTTTTTTTGCCTTGTTTACGCGCTAAAAATTCTGATAAATACTCAAAACGTGGGTTATCAAATTTATCAGTTGTATCGTCTGGCCACACACCTTCTTGGTTGTTATTGGCTTTATTACCTGTAACATAATTTTGCATACCTGGTGCAGAATCAGTCACGATTGAATTCAATGAAGCTGTCATAATCATAGCTGTTGATGGAAAGCTATCCATCGCCAATTTAGTGTTTACTTTACCTTGTGAATAACCATTCAACATAATACGCGCCGCAGTACGTTGGCTGGCACCCATACCGTCACCCAAGAAGAAAATGACGTTTTTAACTGATTTTGCATTAGCTATTGGTGTGATAACCACTTCAAACTCACCTGTTGCAGACACTTGTGTGTTATCACTTTGCGTTGCTGTGGCGGTGAAAGTATGAACACCTGGCTTAACAACGCTTACACCACGTACTGACGCGGCTACGGCGCCCGGTACCGTTGCAGTGATTACAGTGGCAGGAACAAGGCTTGCTTTGTTTGCAGTGTATCTTAACGGTTTACCATCCATTGACCACTGAACTTTAGTGATGGTTTGACCGCTGTCTGGACGCACAGTTGCTTGAAGATCAAATAATTGACCTTGAACAAATCTTGCGATCATGGGTGCATGTTGACTACCACTGGTTGCAAAAAACTGACTTGGAGGTGTCAAGCGCGTAATAGTTGGTGCGGCATTGGCTGTCATGGTTCCTGCTGCTAATAACGCAGCAACAGACGCAGCAAGTAAAGATGTACGATTTTTCATGTATAAACTCCCAAAAATTTAAAATAATTAGCTTTCTTTTAAAATCCCTGCACTACCCCGTCCTTAATCTGAAGAGCTTCTGCACATCAGTTATTTATCTGCGAATATTTTTATACAAAATACCTAAACACAGATTAATCCAACAGCAGACGTGTATAAGACACACGTCCATTTTGTTCTTGTTGATTACCTACCGAAAGAATGCCTGTTAACTCCCATAATCCAGGTCGGTATTCAAGCACTTTTTCAGCATCGCGTTGTGGCATGTGAACATATAAGGTGGCAGGTGGAAGATCATCTGCAGGGCCATCTTCTTTTTCAGAGGTGCTTACGGGAAGCGGGGCAAGCATGAATAAACCTTTGCTAGGCTCTTCTTCTTTCACCATAAAGCCACTCACGCGCACGCGCTTGGTATGTAAACTGAGTAATTTTTGCGAGGGAGCCAAACCCTTAGGCCCGACTGGAAACTGAAAAAATTCTTTTAGAGAAAGGGGAACGCCAGGAGCATTATTTTGTGAAGCAACGGGCATCACAGCAACGGACTTAACCGCCGACTGCTCTGGAGATTGACTGGCACAGGCACCAAGAAAGAGTGTTAATACAACAATATAAGAAATAAAACGGTGGCTCATACGAGAACTCATACTATCTTCCAACAAAAATAAAGAAAATAGTACACGTAAAATATTTCATAACGATGAAACCAAACTGACTTCGTCCGGTCTTCCAGCTTTTAACTTAGGAATTTAGATGATTTTAAACGCCTCGAACACGTCATCTATTGGTAAATCAGACACGTCTACATTTGTCACGCGAGCCGTAATAGGGCCACGATGACACCATTTAATCAATTTATCTAAGCTCGCCTGATCAGCTTCAGCAATAATTTCTACTCGTCCATCAGGCAAATTGCTGACCGTGCCTTTAATGGCAAAATGCTTAGCTTTATTGTGCGTAAACATTCGGAAATAAACTCCTTGAACGCGTCCTGAAACCACTATTTTTACTCTACGCTGCATGTTTTATTCTCCAACAATAATGAATTTTTGGATTACGACTAAAATCTTCTGGAATGGTTGCCGCAGTAATATCTTGAATATTTACGCCAACCAAGCTCGCCTCCTCCAACTTAAAACGCCTAAAATTAGTTGAAAAATACAACACACCATCAGAGGCCAATAACTTTAAAGCATGTTGAATAAGAAAAACGTGCTGTTTTTGAATATCAAACACCTCGTTCATTCGTTTTGAATTAGAAAACGTTGGCGGATCCATAAAAATCACATCATAAACTTCATGACCTCGTGTATGAGTTATTTCGGCTAACCACGTCAGACAATCAGCCTGAATAAACACATGCTCTCCTGCACACTTATTTTCTGCTAAATTATTTTTTGCCCAGTGCAAATAGGTATGTGACATATCCACCGAAGTGGTCGACTTAGCACCGCCCACTGCGGCATGAACAGTCGCACTACCCGTGTAAGCAAATAAATTTAAAAACCGTTTATCTTTTGCTTGTTGCTGAATTAACTTACGAAGTGGACGATGATCTAAAAACAAACCCGTATCTAAATAATCTTCAAAATTAACCAACAACCGACAGCCTGCTTCTTCTACACAATGAAAATGCCCCTGCTCAGCCTGTTTTTCATACTGCTCACTATGCCGCTGTTTACGCCGTATTTTTAAAAAAATCTGCGCTGAATCAATGTTAAATACCTTAGGCAGTGCCGCTAAAATACTTGCTAAACGCTGAGTTGCCTTGTGTGCGTCAATAGTTTTAGGTGGCTCATATTCCTGCACGTTTAGCCACAACTGTTCACCATAATAGACATCAATGGCCACCGAATACTCGGGCAAATCTGCATCATAAACCCGATAACACTGGGTATTTGTGCGTTGCGCCCATTTCGCCATCTTTTTACAATTTTTGTTTAGTCGATTAATAAAACTTGAGGCATCCTGCTCATACGCTTTATTTTCCTCATTCTCGCTTGCTAATGAAAGAATAGACACCGACTCTTCCTTAGCTGAGTCTAGGCTCGGTAAAGGCGGCCGCACTATTGGCTGAAGCTTCTCGTGCTGCTCGGTTACTGGCTTGGTGTTAGCAAGCAGCTCAGCATGTTGCGCATACACGTGCTCAAGACGCTCTGCACTAGAACTGGCTTTAGGAATAAAAAAAGCCGATTCTTCAACCTTAAAACGCAATAATTTACACTCCAAAGCGCCGTTAAATAAAGTGATGGGCTTGTGCGAACGTATTCCCAAGCGAAAACCCAGCTCAGGCTGACTAATAATCAAGCCTACTTGCCAGCCCTTAAACTGTGCTTTAAGTATTTCACCCATTTTTTTATACAGTGCTGAAGTTTCTTGCCAATCACCTAAACGCTCCCCATAAGGTGGATTACAGACCAACAAACCAGCTGGCCACGCTTTTGCAGGCGCGGCATCATCAATCTCTCTGCGTTCAAGGTGAATCATGTTCTGCAAACCAGCAGTGCTTACATGCGTTGTTGCTGCACTTAACGCAACATTACTTTGATCAAAGCCAACAATTTTTGGGAGTCGCTGCATCCCAATGTGTTTACGTTGCTCTGCTTCATCTATTAACTGCTGCCAACAGTCAGCATCATGCTGCTTCCAGCCTAAAAAACCAAAATAATCACGCAACAAACCTGGCGCGTAATCGGCGGCAATCAACGCGGCTTCTACTAACAGCGTTCCAGAACCACACATCGGATCAACTAGACTAGCTCCCTTGGCCGCCAAGGCTACCCAACCACAACGCAATAAGATAGCCGCAGCAAGATTTTCTTTGATGGGTGCTTCAAGCGTGGTGCTGCGATAGCCGCGCTGATGCAAGCTGTGTCCAGATAAATCAATACTTACTTGTGCCTTCTCACCATCTAAATGCACATTAATGCGTACTTTTGGCGCGTCGGTATCAATGCTTGGACGCATCGAAAAACGACTGCGCATTTGATCAACAACGGCATCTTTTACTTTTAATGCACCAAAATGCGTATTATTAATAACAACCGATCGTTTCGCACTAAACGCTACGGAAAAACTATCCTCAGGACAAAAATGCTCGGACCAATCCATCGCATAAATGCCGTCATACAAATCTTGCTGACTGCGAACAGTAAAGCTACTCAGCAATAAAAATACCCGACTGGCGATTCTCGACCATAAACACACGCGATACGCTTGGGCTAGATCGCCCTCAAAGGCAACGCCTGCAAGGGTAGGCTTAACGTGCATTGCACCTAAACTTTGCAGTTCATCAGCAAGTAAATTTTCAAGCGCCTTGGGCGAACTGGCAAATAATGAGTACATCGTCATAACTTCACTAACTCAACAATAGAAAACAAAAAAGCCTTGTAGGAACAAGGCTTTTGGGCTGATAAATCAGGTAAACAGCAACACTCGCGACCTGAAAAGTTAATTAATTTTAAGTAATTCCACATCAAAAATTAATGCTGAATTTGGGCTGATTGGTCCAGCACCATTTTCACCATAGGCTAATTCAGCAGGGATATAAAAACGATATTTTGCCCCTTCAGTCATTAACTGAACACCTTCAGTCCAACCCGGAATAACACGATTTAAGGGAAAAGAAGTGGGCTCACCACGATCATAAGAGCTGTCAAACTTTTTACCGTCAATGGTTGTACCAAGGTAATGCACGGTAACATTGCTGGTTGCCGTTGGTTTTTGCTCGCCCTTACCTGGCGTTAAGATTTCATACTGCAAACCTGAAGCAGTAGTGATAATTGAGGATTTTTTTCCATTTTCTGCCAAAAAAGCCACGCCAGCGGCTTGATTTTCTGCAGAAGAGGTAGCATTTGCCATCGAAAGCATAGTGATTCCTGTTAAAACAACAACAATAATTGAAAGAATGTGTATTTGAATTTTTTTCACGACGTCTCCATTAAAAAATTAAAAAGAAATTAGTTTACCAAAAATAATGAGGTTTCTTTGTTAGATTTTGCACTGATTTAACTGTTTTTGAAATTGTCTAGCTTGTTTAGCTACTTTTTCTGCAATTTTTATTACCGTTATTTTCTTTACAAAGGTTCGGCTCTTAAAACCACGATGCCCTTCATGATAAGCAAGGTATAAATTTTTAGCATCTGTTTTGGAAATATGTAAGGTAAGGTAACTAATGTGGCAATACCACCCAATAAAATCAGCCGCATCGTCAAATTCATCTCGCGCAGCCCCCCAACTTCCTGCCTGTTCTCGATACTGCTCCCAAGTATTGTCAATGGCCTGAGCATAACCATACGCACTGCTTTCTCTAAACCAAGGAATAATGCCTAAAAGCCAGCGCCGAGGTGTTTTAGCATCTGCAACAAAATGAGACTCTTGATGCATAATCGCCATTAGCACAGGAATAGGCACACCCCATTTTTTTGAAGCATGACGCGCTTGCTCGTACCACGCATCTTTTTCAATAAATGTAGCACATAAATTTTCAGCCTGTGTTGGCGGTAACGTCGCACAGGCGCTTAAGGCACAGATAAAACACACTAATAGATTTTTTTTACACACACTGACTAGCTGTTGCATTACATGAACCAACTCATCGATAAACCCCACTTACACTAACCCAAAAAAATTACTTACACCATAAAACAAGTGGCGGCTTCTAACTTAAAAACAGTCATAGTCTCTAACCTTTATCCTAGCTGATTTTATGAATCGCCACGGCTTACTGGCAAAAACAACCTGCCCAGCACGCTCAATTATGCCGCTAAGCATTGCCATATTTTAGTCATAAAAAACATCATCTCATTGATTTTAAATATATCACTGTACGCAGTATTCTATTCAGCACAAAACGTGGCGTGGCGACTTTTAATCATTATGATAGAATTCAGCGCTGTAATAGACACGTCACTGAGGCTGTAGAGACAACCTGTAGACAAGGATTTACACCGTTAACCTGACAACCCCTACCTTACGTTAGTTAAAGGTACACTTAACTTTAACGCTGGGTAAGCTCTTAACTTTTAAACCAACTTTACCTAATCATTATGAATAAACCTAAAAAAGTCGCCCTTCTTACTGCTGGCGGTTTAGCCCCTTGCTTAAGTTCTGCTATTGGCAGCCTCATTGAACGTTACACGGAAATAGACCCCACTATCGAAATCATCTGCTACCGTAGTGGTTACAAAGGCTTATTATTAGGTGACTCGTACACCGTAACGCCTGAAATCCGTGCGAAAGCCAGTTTATTGCACGGATTTGGTGGCTCACCGATTGGCAACAGTCGCGTTAAATTAACCAATGTAAATGATTGTATAAAACGCGGCTTAGTGACTGAAGGTCAAGACCCACAAAAAGTGGCGGCCGATCAGCTCATCAAAGACGGTGTTGATATTTTACACACTATTGGTGGCGATGATACCAATACCGCAGCCGCTGATTTAGCTGCGTTTTTAGCTAAAAATGATTACGGCTTAACCGTTATTGGCCTACCAAAAACAGTTGATAACGATGTATTTCCTATAAAACAATCCTTAGGGGCTTGGACCGCTGCCGAACAAGGTGCGCGCTACTTCTGGAATGTTGTGGCAGAAAATAATGCCAACCCACGGATGCTTATTGTTCATGAAGTCATGGGACGTAACTGTGGCTGGTTAACCGCAGCAACCGCCGTTGAATACCGTAAATTATTAGCCAACACCGATTGGCTACCCGAGCTAGGTTTAAGCCGTGACAGCTATGAAGTACACGGTGTCTTTATTCCTGAAATGGCGATTGATCTTAATGCTGAAGCAGCACGCTTACGCGCAGTCATGGATAGCGTTGACTGCGTGAACATCTTTGTTTCTGAAGGTGCTGGCGTTGAAGCGATTGTTGCTGAAATGCAAGCAAAAGGACAGGATGTGCCACGCGATGCATTTGGTCATCTTAAATTAGATGCCATCAATCCTGGCAAATGGTTTGGTGAACAATTTGCGGCCATGATTGGCGCAGAAAAAACTTTAGTCCAAAAATCTGGCTACTTTGCCCGTGCCTCTGCTGCAAACAGTGCTGATATTCGTTTAATAAAATCTTGCGCTGACTTGGCCGTAGAATGTGCTCTGCGCAGAGAATCAGGCGTGATTGGTCATGATGAAGATCAGCATGGCATCTTACGTGCGATTGAATTTCCTCGCATCAAAGGCGGCAAAGCTTTCGACCTTAATACCACATGGTTTACTGAAACATTAACCGACATTGGGCAAGCCAAAGGCGATAAAATTGACGTAAGTCATTAACTCGCTCAAGCGTAAAAGCTCCCTTTCAGCCCTGTTTCATTGTTGAGTAGCGTGATGCCTTAGTAAATACTTCGTCACCACGCTCTCTTTTTATGCTCTGCATTACTGCTTTGGGTTATTGAATAATTCACACCACTACAGTAAAGAGCACTTTTTAACGTTATGTACTTCCGAGGAACCAATGGCTATTTATAGCACTAATGAATTTAAAGCTGGCCTAAAAGTCATGCTTGATAATGACCCTTGCGCAATCATCGACAATGAATTTGTCAAACCTGGCAAGGGACAAGCGTTTAATCGTGTCAAAATTAGAAATCTAAAAACTGGACGCGTCATTGAACGCACGTTTAAATCAGGCGAATCCTTAGAAGGTGCTGATGTGGTCGATGTAGAAATGCAATATCTCTACAACGATGGCGAGTTTAGACATTTTATGGTTCAAGATACCTTTGAACAATATCAAGCAGATAGCAAAATTGTTGGTGATGCCAATTTATGGTTAAAAGATCAAGATTTTTGCACCATCACTTTATGGAACGACACCCCTTTAGCCGTCACTCCCGCTAATTTTGTTGAACTACAAATCATCGAAACCGATCCAGGCATTCGTGGCGACACCTCTGGCGGTGGCGGTAAACCAGCAAAACTTGAAACAGGTGCAGTAGTGCGCGTGCCCTTATTTGTACAACAGGACGAAGTTATTAAAGTTGACACACGTACTGCTGAATACATTTCTCGGGTAAAAGACTAAACGTGCTTAACTCTTGGCAACCTGCCTGTTCAAGCACGCAATTACATCAAAGAGCGCAGCTTTTTCAACAGCTACGTGCATTTTTTGCCGAACGTCAGGTGTTAGAAGTAGAAACGCCCTTACTTGGTCATGGTAGCGGAACCGATCCCCATTTGGATTTTTTTACTACAACGTATAACGCGCCGTCCACACCGGCGACGTTATACCTGCAAACCTCACCTGAGTTCGCCATGAAACGTTTGGTCGCCGCAGGCAGTGGTGATATTTATCAACTGTGCAAAGCGTTTAGAAACAACGAATCAGGTCGTTTCCATAATCCTGAATTTACACTACTTGAATGGTATCGGGTGGGTTTTAACCTCTCGATGCTTATGGATGAAGTTGACGAATTATTTGCACACATGTTTCACCTACAGCCACTTAACCCTAGCCAACGGCTACGTTATCAGGACGTTTTTTATCACTACACACAACTCGACCCATTGCACTTTTGTTA
>Ga0265593_1001390_pt1 | contig 11283 bp, 10 predicted proteins | sample saktaG_8_FD_190136 | JGI IMG/M metagenome (GOLD analysis project Ga0265593, IMG submission 190136) | Saline water microbial communities from Sakinaw Lake, British Columbia, Canada - sak_2011_5_24_36m | ecosystem: Environmental > Aquatic > Non-marine Saline and Alkaline > Saline ...
CGCGCGTGAGAGAGATCCCGATCATGTCCACAATGAGGATATCGGCACCGAATTTTTGAAGCTGAACGACACTTTGGAACGCGATGACTACTCCAATCAAAAAAGAACTTACAGCGATAATGGGGAGGGCATCAAAGCCTGCGGTAGCGATATGAGAACTAATGGAGCGATAGCGGATGGTAAAAGGGTGGCGCAAGCTGTAAAGCAAGACGACAAAAGCCTCTCCCAGGAAATCTAAAAAACGACCAATACCTTGGAGGGAATGGTGTGCTTCTCGACCAAGTTTATAAAGCCATCCATGATGTTTGGGAGGAGGGGTGTCTTCTTTTGGATGGGGATAGAGGAGACGATAAAGACGAAGATGCTCCTCTTTGCTTCCGATGATCTCTGAGCTGAATCCTTTTTGTTGAAAGGATCGAGAATAGAGATTCCACAGTGCGATACCGGCAGAATCGAGTTCAGTGATATTGCTAATATCCCAAATAATGGGTGACATTACGGGGTAGGATTCGAGGTTGAGAGCAATGTTTTTAAGATGATTTAATGTCCAATCTCCTCCACACACGAAGATTGTCTTAGGCTCGCCATAGACAATCTTAAGAGTGGCAGGAGATGTGTTTTGCATCTCCTATTGTAACGCAAATTTATTTCAAAAGGTAGCTTTTAACCCAGCATATACCATTCGTCCGCGTAGCGGTCCCCAGATGTGGGCAGAATCAAATCCACCGGTGGCATCATAAAAGAGGGGAGATTCGGTATCCGTTTGGAGCGTATCAAATAAATTTTTTGCTCCTGCATAGACGGTAAAATTTTTATTCAGCTCTTTTGAAATTTTTAGATCGACGGTTGTGTAAGTTGGAGCCGTTGTATTTTTAGGAGAGGTAAGGACTAAATCATTATAGCGCTGTGTATATCCATAAGGGGACAGATCACGTGCACCGACCCATATTGCTTCGGTGTAAAGTTCCCATCCGTTGATGTCATAATCGACACTGAAACGGGCACGTTGTTCGATAGCAGCCAGAGTCAGATGTGATTTATAAGCATCATCGTAGCGATACATTTCGTACACTCCTGAAAGGTTTAAGCCCTCCATGACTTCATAGCCGATGGCAATATCGCCATTTTTGACGCTTACTGTTTCAGAAAGATTTTGAAGAGTAGGGGTTCCAGAATCATCATTGATATAGGCTAGATTTTTCACCTGTGTATAGGCAGCGGATGCGGTAATATTTAATCCGTTAGCATCATACGAGAGTGCATAGCTCGCCCCTTTGGATTTTTCAAGCTCCGTGATCGCCATCCCAAATCCGCTGTCAAGAAGTCCGTGCTCTGATTCAAAAAAGGTCAAGGGTGCACGATAACCCATACCGGCACTTAAACGTGAGGTTAAAGCATTGGTGTGATTGTGACGCCAAAGGAAACGAGGAACCAGCATGGTTTCATCGATTTCATTGCCTTGGGCTGTTTGGGCACGCCAGTCGGTGGTGATTTTCGCTCCACGCACAGCGACAGTCAGTTCATTTTTATCATCAATCATCCATGCATCTTGGGCATAAAGACCCAATGCAGTGTAATCAAAATCGTCTTTATAGCTGGGATCAGTGAAAAATGCGATCGATTGTGAGCGTGCTGTTTCGATTTTGGCATCAGCTCCGTAGGTTAAAAAATGGTTACTATTGATGGCATGGTCAATTTTAATATCGCCAAAATAGGTTTTATCGGTATTGAGGTAATCGGCACCTTCATAAAGAGAGTCTTGAAATTGTTCGGCGTAGGCAAGGGTTGTTTGGAGGTTCATAGAGCCGTTGAGAGTATGGCGCTGTTTGAGATAAATTTCATCGCGGGTTGTATTGATACGTTCCAAGACCGACATAGGCTGACTGGTGAGAGAATTGTTGACATTGTCTCCTAAAAAGGCAGGGGTACCAACAAGAAGAGTGTAGCTTGCAACCACAGAACTCTCTGAAACTATCGGTCCGCCAAATGATTTGGACGTAAAATGGCTTGCTTTGAGTTCAATCGAATCATACGCTGAAAACTCATGCGTCAGCATAAGGGATAGAGATTGATTTTCCAAACTTGGAGATTCACTGACACCATTGTGGTCGTTGTCTACTTGATCTTGAGTGTGATAGGACGCTGAAACGAGTATGCCAGTTTTTTTATCCGCACTTATGGCTTCACCTAAAACTGAGTAGTTTTTTGTTCCCAATGTTCCTATCGACATATCTGCTTCTACAGTGTTTCCATGAGGTTTTCGAGGGATAATGTTGATCGTTCCACCAATGGCTTCAGGGGCTGTGAGCGATGTACCTGTTCCACGGGCAATCTCGATACTTTCGATATCTGACGTGCCGATAGCGTCCATACCGTAAAAACTCGATACCGTTGAATTAAAAGGGATATCGTCGATCAGTACCGTTGTATGTTCCCCTTTAAGACCGTTTATTTGTACTCGTTTGAGCCCGCAGATCGAGCATCCAGTAGTGACATTGATCCCCACTTCTTTAGCGATGGCTTCAGCGAGAGTGGCGGATTGTGTATGCTCAATCTCTTTTTTGTCGATCACTTCGGTTTTTTCTACCAAATCTTTGAGTAAGCCTTTGTGTTGGATGACGGTAGTCATAGATCCATCGACGGTGATGGTATCGAGGTGGGCTTCGTTAGCCCAAGTAAGCGTACAGATTGCAGCAGATGCCACGAGAGAAAGTGTTTTTTTCATAGTAAAATCCTAAAAGGTTAAATAATTATAATAATGGTTTGTTTTGAATAATGGTAATTTTAAGCCAGGGGAGGGGAGCGGTTACGCGTTAAAATAGATGACACAACTGGATATGAGGTATCCAGAAAGCTAAAATGTTCGTAATAATGATCTATAGGTATGACTGTGCTGGCATCCCCAAGCAAAGCTGGGGCATGAGAGAGTACACATACTTCACACGTATCACCGTTGTGATGAACGTGACTGCCCTCATGAACAACACCGACAAAAAGCGAGAGGATAAACAACAGCGCAAAGAGTCGTCGAAATCGCTGCATTCATCCTCCTTCATTAAAATTTTAATGCAATTATAGCGGATGGACCACTGTTTGCTTAATAATATACGATTGATAATTAAAAAGGTTTTGGAATGATAAAGAAATTTTTTGGATTGAGTTTAACCCTTTGTGTTTCACTTTTTGGTGCCATTGATAAATCTGAACTGGATGGACTTAAAGTAGGTGCACTGGTCGTTAAAGATTTAAATACTAAACATATTTTGTATTCCAAAGATGGTGAAAAACGGGCAAGCCCTGCAAGTTTGACAAAAGTGATGACAGCGCTCTTGGCAATACAAAGCGGCAAGATGAACGATGCAGTAACGATTACAAAAGAGATGACCAAGGTAGAGCCAACAATAGCTGGGTACAAGCGTGGAGATATTGTTTTGATGTCCGATTTGGTCAAAGCTGCCATGATTAAATCAGACAATGATGCAGCAAAAGCGATTGCAATCACCGTGGGGGGAGATGAAGAGCATTTTATTACCATGATGAATACTAAAGCTCGACAAATCGGAATGAGCCACACCCATTTTAGCAATCCGTGCGGATACGATGGAGCCGACCACTACTCTTCCCCTAATGATTTGTTAAAAATGACCGAATACGCCATCAAAAATCCAACATTTAATGCCATTAGCAAACTCAACAGTCATGCCTACTATGCTCTCAACAAAGACAAACTAAAACTCTTCACCGCCTACACACACAATCGCCTATTAAATCGATACCAGTATGCTGTGGGGGTAAAAACAGGATTCACCAACAAAGCCGGAGCTTGTTTGATCGCGAGAGCTAAAAAAGACGGGCGTGATTGTTTGATCGTTATGATGAATGCCAAAGTGGATCGCTGGAAAACGGCAAAAGCAATTTTTGAGCAGGTGCTAGAGAGTTAATATTTTTTCTAAACAACTTTTATAAATCACCGTTTTTTCTTCTCTCTTCATTGCTGCATGTGCCGGTGAGGTCGATGGAAGCACTATTTTCTCAATTGGTAAATCTTTGAAATACTTTTGGAACAAATCAAATGCTTTTTTCCCCGTAAAAGCGACAATTTTGATGTTTTGATATTCTGTCAGCAGTTTTTTAAAATCATTCGGAAGAATATTTTTTAGATTGCTATCGCTCGAATTACTCCGCTCACAGGAACCTATCACATCCCAAAGTCCAATACTACGTTCCAAGCAAAACACTTTTTTAGATTCGTTGGTTTCCAATCGGACATTAAAAATTTCCTCGATAATCGGCCAAAATGCATTACGTGAATGAGCATAATAAAACGATTGCTCGAACGATGCGATACTGGGGAAACTGCCTAAAAACAGTATTTTGGTGTTTTTATCAATGATGGGAGAAAAAGGGTGATTGTACGATTCCATAATGGAGAATCTTACCTCATTTTACCTTCCCCTAAACCACCATTTGGTACAATTCCACCATTAATTCATGGGTATAGCACCCAATCAAAGGAACTGCATGAAGCGTGCATTACTCAGTGTCAGCGATAAAAGTAATATCGTAGAATTCGCCAAATCTCTCATCGGTTTGAACTATGAAATCGTCTCTACGGGCGGAACGTACAAAATGTTGCGTGATTCAGGGGTAGATGCTATCGAGATTGATGATGTGACGGGATTTCCTGAGATGTTTGACGGTCGGGTAAAAACCCTTAATCCTTACATCCACGGAGGAATTCTATTTCGCCGCGATTTGGATTCTCATGTCAATACGGCGATGGAATACGGTATCGTTGAAATTGATCTTGTCTGTGTGAACCTTTACCCGTTTAAAGCGACTATCGAGCGTACGGATGATTTCGACGAGATTATTGAAAACATTGATATCGGTGGACCTGCAATGGTTCGCTCTGCTGCGAAAAACTTTAACGATGTTTTGATTGTTACCGATCCTGATGATTATTTTGCCATCATTAATGCGATTGGAAATGATCTGGATAGCCTTGAGTTCCGTCGTGATTTGATGATCAAAGCATACGAACATACGGCGGCGTATGACTCCATGATCGCCAACTACATGAACAAGCGTTTTAACAACGGTATGGGCGAGAAGCAGTTTATCGTCGGAAACAAAGTAATGGATACCCGTTACGGCGAAAACCCGCATCAAAAAGGCGGACTGTACGAATTTGACACCTTTTTTAGTAAAAACTTCAAAACCCTCAAAGGGGAAGCAAGCTTTAATAATCTCACCGATATCAGCGGTGCAGTGAAAATTGCAGCGGCGTTTGGAGATGAAAACGCGATTTGTATTGTCAAACATGGCAATCCATGCGGGTTTGCGATTCGTGAAAATATGATGGATGCGTATACCGAAGCGCTCAAATGCGATCCGATTTCAGCATTTGGCGGTGTCGTTGCAGTAAACGGTGTAGTCACCAAAGAGCTTGCCCTTAAAATGAATGAGATGTTTTTGGAAGTCATTATTGCAGGTAAAATCGATGAAGAGGCACAAGCGGTATTCGAGCCGAAAAAACGTCTTAAACTTTTTGAATATGGCAGTGATCGTATTCTCATCAGCCGTGATGCAGTCGATTTTAAACACATTGACGGCGGATTTGTATTCCAAGATGCAGATCGTGTGGGTGACGATGAGGTTAAAAATGCCAAGTTGGTGACGAAACATACAGCAAGTGCCAGCGAGCTTAAAGACGCTGAAATCGCGTACAAAGTAGCCTCTTTGACCAAATCAAACTGTGTTGTGTACGTGAAAGACTCCGCGATGGTAGCCGTGGGTATGGGGATGACGTCACGTGTCGATGCGGCGCGTTGTGCATTACGTAAAGCGGAAGAGATGGGGCTTGATGTGAGCGGTTCGGCATTGGCTTCTGAAGCATTCTTTCCGTTTCGCGATTCGATCGATGCGGCAGCGGGTGCAGGTGTCAAAACCGTTATTCAGCCGGGTGGTTCAGTGCGTGATGAAGAGGTCATCGCAGCAGCGGATGAGCACGGGATGTCATTATACTTTACCGGTACTCGTCACTTTTTACACTAACAGAACTTGCGTCTTTAAGGCGCAATCTTCAATCATCCCTTTCTCCCAATACAACGCACATCTGCTTTTAACCTTGATTGACTTTGACTCAACTATTCTGTTATAATTTTTGTTAAATAATTAACTATGTTTTCAACAGGATTTAAAATGTCAAAAAGTTTATACACTACGTTAGAAGTTGCAGCAGGTGCAAGCGAAACAGAGATCAAAAAAGCATACCGAAAACTCGCTCGTCAATACCATCCGGATGTGAACAAAGACCCCGCTGCAGAAGAAAAATTTAAAGAGATTAATGCCGCGTATGAAGTCCTTAGTGATAAAGAAAAACGTGCCAAGTATGACCAGTACGGCGATTCGATGTTCGGCGGACAAAATTTTCATGATTTTTCACGCGCCCAAGGCGGAAATGTCGATTTAGATGAGATTTTACGCAGTATGTTCGGGCAAGGCGGCGGTGGATTTAGTGGAGGAGGCTTCGGAGGAGGCGGATTTGGCGGAGGTTTTGGTGGAGGAATGAACCTTGATCTTGATGCCAATGTTACTGTCCCTTTTTCCGTAGCTGTTTTAGGCGGTAAGCACACGATCAGCCTTTCGGGAGAGAGTTTTGACATCAAAATTCCCGCAGGGATTAAAAGTGGTGAGAAGCTTCGCGTTCGCGGAAAAGGGAAACGCCATGGTGCTCAATCGGGGGACTTGTATCTTCGTATCGATATTTCTGCTAATCCTGAGTATGAGCGAGAGGGAGACAATCTTGTAAAAACATTGACGGTCCCTTTGTATGCAGCATTGTTTGGCGGTAAAGTGGCAGTTCAAACGTTGGAAAAAGAGGTGACTCTCAAAGTGCCTGAAAATACTAAAAATGGTCAGCGTTTTCGTCTCAAAGAGATGGGGGTGATGAACCGCCAAAGCGGGATTCGTGGAGATTTATACCTCAAGGCTAACATTGTATTGCCTGCCGTGGATAAAATTGATGCGGATCTTGTTGAGCAGATGAAAAAATCACTGCCGCAGGAGTAACAGATGCACCATTTTGATGAACCCGTGTACATGATTAGTATCGTGGCAAAAATCTTGGATATTCATCCTCAGACATTGCGCCAATACGAGAGAGAAAACCTTATAGCTCCTTCACGATCGGATGGACGAATACGTTTGTATTCTCAGCGTGATATTGAGAAAATCAAAACTATTTTGCGTTTAACACGCGAAGTTGGGGTGAATCTTGCAGGTGTTGATGTCGTCATGCGTTTAAAAACAAAGATGGAGATGATGGAACAAGAGATGATGGAGCTGCGGGCAGAAATTTCACGTATGAGAAGCTCTAGCAGTGTCCCTCTTGAAAAATCATTGGTGACCACGCGTAGTATTTATGAAATGGTAATTTTTGAGGATGATATTCTCAAGTAATGGCAACACATCCTATTATTCATGAAAGCTGGAAAGTACCTTTAGCCAATGAGTTTAACAACGGTTACATGGAAGCATTAAAATCTTTTTTAGTGGAAGAAAAAAAGAATTATACGATTTTTCCACAGAGTAAAAATATTTTTAATGCATTTAATGCCTCCCCTTTTGATTCGGTCAAAGTGGTTATTCTAGGACAAGATCCTTATCATGGGGCAGGGCAAGCACATGGATTATCATTTTCAGTTCAAGCAGGCGTTGCTTCTCCCCCCTCACTTCAAAATATCTTTAAAGAATTAGTGGATGATATCGGGTGTCCTTTTCCAAAAAGCGGTGATTTGAGTCATTGGGCGTATCAGGGAGTCCTGTTACTCAATACACTGTTAACGGTTCGGCAAGGAGAACCGTTTTCGCATAAAGATCGCGGATGGGAGAGATTTACGGATCAGGTAATTCGTACGCTCAGTGAACAGCGTGAACATGTTGTATTTATCCTCTGGGGTGCTCCTGCAGGGAAAAAAAGTATTTTGATTGATGAGACGAAGCATTTGATTCTTAAGGCCCCGCATCCTTCTCCCTTATCCTCGTATCGAGGTTTTTTTGGTTCTAAACCTTTTAGTAAAACCAATACGTATTTAGCAGAGCATGGGATTGCTCCGATTGATTGGTGTATTGTTTAACGTACGTTAAATTTCGCAAAAATAGCCAAGTGGTCGGAATATCCCTCACCTAAATGGTGCTTAGGAAATTGTCGTGATTGTTGCCAGCGATAGGGTTTTCCTTTGTAGAAAAGATACGGTGCCTCAAATCGTCCAAAACTCCCTCGGACATATTCAACTCCTTTACCATCTGCAAGCGAAGGAGATATAATCATATTATCCAGTGCTTCATGCCCCCCTCTGTATTCATGACTCCAGCGTTGTTCTTGTGGGAGTTCATACCATAGATTGTAGGAACAGTCGTCACACTCTTTGAGAGCACTTATGAGAATTGGATTTTCATTCTCATCGATGGTTTTAAGGATATGATTGATTCCTGTAATCCCCTCGGTGTCATTATGTTTTCTACTTTTTACAAACGTTCGATACTCTTCATAGTGGGAGTTAAAATCTCCCAATAATATGTACGGTTCATCTTCATTCAAATTACTGATAAGTTTTTTAAGTACTTTAGCACTTTGAACACGCATACTTTCCGGACCGCTTTTGGACTTCCAATGATTAACGAAAATGTGTAAATTTTGACCATTTATATCGAGTTTTGCCTCTAATATATCACGGTACTCTCGGCTTGATCCTACTGAATGGCTTAGTGCACTTTTGAGAGGATATTTACTTAAAAGTGCCGTGGCTACCGTCGTATTTTTAGAGCGTGCAAAAGCGTAATGAGGGTAATAAATTCCCTGACGATTTAGTTCAGCTTTGAGTTCTTTGAGGGCTGTCTCGGATTCAATTTCTTGCAATCCGATGACATCTGCTCCAATATCTTTGATGACTTGCGCAGTATTACGCAGTTTTATTCGATGCATTTCCTCATTCCATCCCCACGAGGTATTGGGAATGTATTGTTCATACTCGGTTCCATCATCATTCATATCAAATAAGTTTTCAACATTGTACGATGCAATTTTCACTTCTGTTCCTCCTAAAAATGCTAAGGTGATAAGTAGTAGCCAAAAAACTTTCATTCCTCTATCCCGTTGAGACGCAGTAAGTTTTTGGTTTCACATTCACGTCCCATCATCTGAAGAAAAAGTTCTTGCATACTCTGGCTTCCGCCACCGCCTAAAACAATTTCTTTGTATTTTTGGGCGAGTGGGGAATCAAAAACACCTTCATCTACAATCGCATAATACGCGTCAGCACTGAGTACCTCTGCCCATTTGTAACTGTAATATCCTGCACTGTATCCACCGCTAAAGATATGGCTAAATCCGTTTTGAAATTTATTGTAAGCAGGAGGTTTAAGGAGTGATGTTCGTTCTCTTATCGAATCAAGAAGAGCTTGAATCTCATCTCCTTGATACAGTTTCGAGTGAAGAGAGAAATCAAACAGTGAAAATTCAAGCTGTCGAAGCATAAAGAGGGCGCTTTGGAAGTTTTTAGCACGGATAAGCTTTGCAATCATTGCATCACTGAGGACTTCACCGCTTTTATGGTGTTTAGCAAACAGTTTTAGCACTTTGGGTTCATAGGCAAAGTTTTCGAGAAATTGAGAGGGAAATTCGACCGCATCCCATTCGACGCCATTAACTCCGCTCACCCCATGCTCACTTACGGTACTTAGTAAATGATGGAGAGTATGTCCCATCTCATGAAAGAGGGTAACGACATCATCATGACGAAGGAGGGAGGGAGAGGTAGGAGATGAAGGGGGGAAATTGCATACCACAAAGGCACTGGAGAGATGTTTGCATCCATTGTTATCTTCACAATGGGTTTGAAAATTGTGCATCCATGCTCCGCCGCGTTTGTTTTTACGAGCTTCGAGGTCGAAATAAACGCGGGCACGTAAGGTATCTCCATCATAAAGGTCGTACATACTTGCTTTTTCATCCCATAAAGAGCCTTCGATCTTTTCAAAACGAATATCAAACATTTGGTGTAAAAAATCAAACATCCCATTGACAACACTCTCCTGCTCGAAGTAGGGACGATACTCTTCCTCATCGATGTCATATTGTGCTTTTTTGAGGATTTCACTATAGTAAGCGGTATCATAGCTTTGAAGGTCAATTCCTTTTGCAATATCACGAAGTTCACTCATTTCACGTTCGGCTTGGGCACGAGAGGTGAGGGCAAGGTCGTTTAAAAACTTTAAAACACTTTGGGTATCAGGTGCCATTTTGGAAGCCAGTGAATATTGGGCATAGTTTTCAAAGCCTAAAAGTTGTGCCATCTCTTGACGAAGTGCCATCAATTCATCAATAATTTCACCATTTTGAGGTGCTCGTGTGGTATATGCTTTGTAAAGCTCTTCACGTATAGAACGGTTTTGTCCGTAGGTCATGTACGAGATGTATGATGGCATTTGGAGTGTGAATCGATATTTACTAACTCCCTCATTCTCGAAATTGGCATCTTCTAAATCTCCGGTGGGAATTCCGACAATATCAGCGGGATTTGTGATGATTTTTTCGTATGCATTGGTAGCATCCAAAACATTTTGAGAAAAGTCATTAGTGAGAGTACTTTTACGAAGATTAATCGCAGCTAAACGCTCTTTTGAAGCATCATCCAAATGGGCACCTGCCAGTTCAAAATGGAGAATGTTGAGATCCAAAATTCGTTGTTGCTCCAGATTTAAAGAGCTATATTCATTCTCTTTAACCTCTTTAAAAGCATCATAAATAGCGAGATTTTGCCCTACGAATGTCGAATAATCGGTGAGTATCGGGAGCGCATCCGCATACACCTTTTGAGAAAGTTCGGAATTATTAACAGCATTGATATGTGAAAGAGGTGTAAATAAAAGCTCCATTTCTTCCTCCATAAAATCAAACGGACGGATAAAATTGGCGTAGGTTTTATCACGAATATCGAGTAAAGCGGCGATAGTTTTATGGTTTTTTTCGATAAGAGTATTCAAATCATCCGAAAATGTTTCTAAATTGAGGCTAAAATCATTAAAAGTTTGCATGGGTTCTCCTGTAAAAGTATGTTATTGTAGTAAAGTGTTTCAAAAAGTATTCTATAGAATCACTTGCAGATTCAACTAAACGAATAAGCCATTGTCTTCTAAAGTCAAATTTCTAACTTTTTAAAAATTGATTTTAGCTATTGTCTGTATTTTTACAGTTTTTTAGTTTATTTCCTCAAAATT
>Ga0265593_1001393_pt1 | contig 11276 bp, 10 predicted proteins | sample saktaG_8_FD_190136 | JGI IMG/M metagenome (GOLD analysis project Ga0265593, IMG submission 190136) | Saline water microbial communities from Sakinaw Lake, British Columbia, Canada - sak_2011_5_24_36m | ecosystem: Environmental > Aquatic > Non-marine Saline and Alkaline > Saline ...
ATTATAGGTATTTCGGGTATACTTTATCGATTTATTTTTGGAATTAAATCATGAGACCTAGCGGACGTAAGCCAGACCAATTAAGAGATATTACTTTTACCTGCGGGTATACCAAACATGCCGAGGGTTCTGTGCTGGTTGAATTTGGTGATACACGTGTGTTGTGTAATGCCAGTGTTGATAGACACGTTCCACGTTTTTTAAAGGGCAAAGGTGAGGGTTGGATAACAGCTGAATACGGTATGTTGCCACGTTCAACGCATAGTCGAATGGGTAGAGAGGCAAGTTTTGGTAAACAAGGTGGAAGAACCATGGAGATTCAACGTTTAATTGGTCGGTCGTTGCGTGCAGCGGTGGATTTAAAAGCCTTGGGCGAACATACCATCACGATTGATTGCGATGTCTTACAAGCCGATGGGGGAACACGCACCGCGTCCGTTACAGGGGGCTTTGTTGCCTTAGCTTTAGCGGTTAAAACCATGCAGCAACGTAAATTGATTAAGGCAAGTCCTTTGCACGGCCAAGTCGGCTCAGTGTCTGTGGGCATTTATAATGGCGTGCCTGTATTGGATTTAGATTATGCAGAAGACAGTCAAGCCGAAACGGATATGAACGTGGTCATGAACGAGGCTGGCGCGTTTATTGAGGTGCAAGGCACGGCTGAAGGTCATGCCTTTAGAAAAGAAGAGCTTGATGCAATGCTGCTGCTTGCCGGTCAAGGTATTCAACTATTATTAGCAAAACAACGGCTTGCCTTAGGGATGGCAGAATAATGATAGACTCAGCTCAGATAGTGTTGGCCAGTAATAATCAAGGAAAAATCAAAGAAATCCAGGCGTTGCTGACAGGTGTTCAGGTGTTAACGCAGTCTGTTTTTGGTATCGACGCGTGTCCTGAGCCTGCCTGTACTTTTGTGGAAAATGCCTTATTAAAAGCCCGACATGCGGCATTGCATGCGCAGTTACCTGCCATTGCTGATGATTCTGGCATCATGGTGGATGCCTTAAAGGGTGCGCCTGGCGTAAGGTCGGCGCGTTTTAGTAGTGCTGTGGCGACAGATGCTGAAAATATACAGCATTTATTAACTGTGTTGCAGGCCGTGCCAGCGTCTCAGCGCAGGGCACGTTTTATCTGTGTGATGGTGTATGTAGAGCATGCAGAAGATCCCTGTCCACTCATTGCGCAAGGCGTGTGGGAAGGAAGCATTACTACGCAGGCGCATGGCGTTCAGGGCTTTGGCTATGATCCAGTCTTTTGGGTGCCAGCTCTGCACTGTACTGCGGCAGAATTAGCACCAGAAATTAAAAATACGCTTAGTCATCGTGCGCAAGCAGTGCAAAATTTAGTAGCATTAATGAGGGCAAAGTCTGCACACCTGACTGGCATCGTTTGAGCGAGTGGCTCTTGCCACACGTAGTTATTTGTTACTCGGTCGTTGTTTTTGATGTGTGACTAAACAACTAAATATTGTCATTCCATTTTATCAAATTGAAATCCACCTGACCCGCTAGGGCAAGCTTAAATCTATGTATTCCATTTATGAAAGTTTTGCCAGAAGGGTGTCTTGGTAATCAAAAATCATGTTTATAAAAATTAAGCAATTAAATTCCTAGACAGGGGGACAGTCACACGATTTTATCGTGCTTACCTGATACTGCCCACAGTTAAGCTGTGGGACGTGTGTCCAGCGCTTATGCACAAGCCTAGTTAACGTCATCATTATTATTATCACATTATTTTATGGAGTATTTATGGGCCCTCATTATCTAAAGCATTTTTTTACCCCGCAGTCAGTCGCCATTGTGGGTGCTTCTGAACGACCTGATAGCGTGGGTTATCGGTTGTTTATTAATATGCAGGAAGCCGGATTTAAGGGTGAATTATATCCAGTCAATCATAAACATGAGGTGTTATTAGGCGTAAAAGCCTATCCAGAACTCAAGGCAATTCAAGGTGATATTGATCTTGTCGTGGTGGCTACACCTGCACCTTCAGTGCCAAGCGTAATGCGTCAATGCGGCGAAAAAGGTGTGAAATCGGTGATTATTATTACCGCAGGTTTTGGTGAATTAGGTGAGGAAGGAATACGTCTTCAGCAAGAAGTGTTAGGCATTGCGCAGCGTTTTGGCATACGTTTAATTGGGCCAAATTGTTTGGGAGTGGTGCGTCCCAGTGGCTATTTAAATGCTACGTTTGGTGATGGCGTGGTTAAAGACGGTAATTTAGCGTTGCTATCACAGTCAGGTGCGGTGTGTACGGCGATTTTAGATTGGGCAAAATGTCAGGATATTGGCTTTTCAACTGTCGTGTCCATGGGCGGTGCGGCAGATATTGATTTTGGTGAGGTGCTGGATTTTTTGGCGACGGATACAAAAACAACCGGGATTTTAATGTATGTTGAAGGGATTCGTGACGCGCGTCGGTTTTTAAGTGGATTAAAAGCGGCGGCCCGTTTAAAACCAGTTATTTTAATTAAATCAGGGCGTCATGAGGCTGGCTGTAAAGCGGCGATGTCGCACACTGGGGCTATGGTTGGGGGTGATAGCGTCTTTGATGCCGCCATTGCTCGTGCAGGTGTGGTGCGTGTTTACAGTATTGCCGAATTATTTTCTGCGGCGCGAGTCTTGGCTAATAATTACACTGTTAATGGTGATCGTCTGGCAATCATTACTAATGCAGGCGGGCCAGGTGTGATGAGTACGGATCGTGCTGAAGACGTAGGTGTCAGTATGGCAAGTTTAAGCCAAAGCAGTATTGATGCGTTAAATAGCAGCTTGCCGGTGCATTGGTCTCATGCAAATCCCATTGATATTTTGGGCGACGCAAGTTCTGAACGGTATCAAAACGCCTTGGCGGTTTGTTTGGCAGATGAGCAGATTGATGGTGTGTTGGTTATTTTAACGCCACAAGCCATGACTGAGCCTACGCACGTTGCGCAATGTATTATCGATGCCGCCAAACTTAGCACTAAACCTGTGTTAGCCTCGTGGACAGGCGGTGCAAAAGTTCAACAAGGCAGGGAGTTATTTGCCAATAGCAATGTGGCACATTTTTCTACTCCAGAAACGGCCGTTGATGCCTTTTCATTTTTAACGCATTTCACCCAAAATCAACGCTTATTAAAACAAATACCTTCGATCAGAGCAGAATCTATGTTGCCTGATGTGCAGGGCGCGCGGTTGATTATTGAACGTGTTTTGGCGGAAGGTCGTCAGGTATTAACGGCACAAGAAGCTAAAGCGATTTTATCGGCGTTTCATATTCCCGTTACTCAAACCATTAAAGTGACCAGTGCCAAAGATGCCATGATTGCTGCGCAAACCATGGGGTTTCCTGTGGTATTAAAAGTAAATATGCCTGAGTTTAGTCATAAATCTGATATTGGCGGTGTAAAATTAAATATCGCAAGTGTGCATGAAATTTCTATGTGTTTTTTAGAAATGGAAGCTGAGATTAAGCAAAAATACCCTGAAATTGAAGTGGTGGGGATGACTGTAGAGCCTATGTTTAAATCCAGCAGCGGTCGTGAATTAATGGTGGGAGTTGTGCGCGATCCAGTATTTGGCCCAGCAATAAGTGTAGGTTTGGGTGGGACAATGGTGGAAATCTTAAATGACAGTGCCGTAGCGCTACCACCGTTAAATGTGTATATGGTTGAGCAAATGATTGCACGCACCAAAGCAGCCAAATATTTACAGGTCTTTCGTCAATTACCTGCGGCAAATATGCCCGCTCTGATTGAGGTGTTACTTAATATATCCAGCATGGTCAGCGAGTTACCAGAAATTATTGAGTTAGATATTAATCCGTTAATTGTTGATGCACACGGTGCTATTGCTGTTGATGCGCGTATTAAAGCAGAGACTGTGCATCAATTAAGTCCGTATGCACACTTGGCAATTCATCCTTATCCACATGAATTGATTGACTATCAGCAATTAAAAAATGGCGTAAATATTACCGTTCGCCCGATTCGCCCTGAGGATGCAATGCTTGAGCAGAACTTTATGCATCGCTTATCTGATAAAACTAAATATTTTCGTTTTATGAAGGATTTGCATGAATTAACCCCCGAGATGATCGTCCGTTTTACACAAATTGATTATGATCGTGAAATGGCCTTTGTGGCGATAACTGAAGATGCCAATATGCCCGCAGAATTAGGTGTGGGTCGGTATATGAAAAATCCTGATGGGTATTCAGCAGATTTTGCCTTAGTCGTTGCTGATGATTGTCAGGGCTTAGGTGTGGGCGCAAAACTTATGAAAATTTTAATGCAAACGGCTAAAAATCAAGGCATTACTTTTTTTGAAGCAGAAATATTAAGTGCTAATGTTGCAATGTTGAGCTTAATGAAAAAATTAGGTTTTAGTATTGAAGTGGTTGCTGAGCATACTGATATCGTCAGGGCGTTAAAAGATTTACGGCAATAACACGTTTAGTCTGTGCTATCAATACCAACAAGCATTTAACTAAAAGGACTAACGCTTTAGGTGGGCTTTAGAAAATTAATCAAAGTTTAGCTGTGTTTGTCGATACATTACACTGGCAAATTATTCGTGCATGTCATTAAACATAGAGGAGTAATAAGCTATGTTTAGTGATATGCCGTTGCCACATGTGAAGAGCATGTCTTTTCTTTTTTTGGCTGGCTGACGTGTTTTAGCTTGCTGTGAGCTAAGCACGATTTGCTGCGTGTGTTTATACTATTTTGAAAGTAAAAAAATGATTAATTTCACAAAGATGCAAGGTTTAGGTAATGATTTTGTTGTGATAGATGCAATAAATCAAGCGGTAGAATTCACTGCGGCGTTTATTTGTGGGTTGTCGGATCGCCATTTTGGCATTGGGTTTGATCAGCTATTGTTAGTTGAAAAACCACAGTCTGCACAGGCTGATTTTAAATACCGTATTTTTAATGCAGATGGCAGTGAAGTCTCTCAGTGTGGAAATGGTGCGCGGTGTTTTGCGCGTTTTGTACGTGATAAAAAATTGACTGACAAATCGGTCATAACCGTTGAAACGCGTAGTGGTGTGTTGGTCTTAGCCTTTGCCGAGAACGAATCAATCACGGTAAATATGGGTATTCCAAAGCATGCACCCGAGCACATTCCTTTGCTTGCCGAGCAAGAGTCTAAATTTTATACAGTTAAATTAAATGAGGTTGAAAAAGCCTTTGGGGCAGTGTCCATGGGTAATCCTCATGCAGTTCTTCAGGTAAATGATGTGACGACGGCGGCGGTTACTGACTTGGGGTATGCGCTTGAGCGTCATTCTATGTTCCCTGAACGCGCTAATATCGGTTTTATGCAAATTATCGATCGCCAACATATTAAGTTGCGCGTCTATGAGCGTGGCGCGGCTGAAACCTTAGCGTGTGGCAGTGGTGCCTGTGCAGCTGTGGTTATTGGCATTGAGCAGAATGCGTTAGATGCTGAGGTGGTTGTTGAGTTACCTGGAGGATTGTTGAACATCAGTTGGGCTGGGCGAGGTGAGCCAGTATTCATGAATGGGCCGGCCGTGTCGGTATTTGAAGGTAAAATACCGTTCGCCAATGAATTGGTTTCACTGGGATTATCTGAACGTGAAGTGACTTTATTTTTACAACAGCATCCAGAATTTTTTAATAATCATCTTGATTTATTGGAAAAAATTAATATTCCTCACCCCAGTGGTGCAGCTGTTTCTTTAATTGCCAAGCAATTGGAAGTGTTTAGGAGCCGTCATCATGAAATGGAAAGCCAATTAACCTCACTCATTGAAATTGCGAGAGAAAATGATACGTCAATGTTACGTATGCATAAATTAACGTTAGCATTATTAGACGCCTCAACCTTGCGTGAGGTCATAGAAAATCTTAATATCGTGTTGACGGATTATTTTCATACTGATTTTATGTCGTTACGCATTGTCAAAACTAACCGCGAGTGGTCAACGTCTTCACTCTTTCTTGAGCCTGATAGCCATGAGTTGCACGCATTTAACAAGGAGTTACTGTTAAATGAGGTTTTTTGTGGTCGCCCAAGTCTAGCTCAAGCACGACTTTTGTTTGGTAGTAATGCCATGCAGGTACAATCGTGCGCAATTATTCCTATGATATTTACAGAGTTAGAAGGCGTTTTAGCTATCGGTAGTACCGAGGCGGAGCGCTTTCATTTTAGTATGGGTAATTTATTTTTAACCCAATTGAGTGAGTTAATTGGCACACGACTGATTTCTTTGTTAAGTCAATATGTCGATGAATACTGAGTTAAGCTCAAGTGTTAACGATTTTATCGCTTACCTTACCTATGAAAAACGTGCCTCAGTGCACACTATAAAAAGTTATCAGCGCGATATTGGGCAGCTTCAGCACTATTGCGAAGGCATGCAAACGTTGGCGTGGGCAGCGTTAAGTACGGCGCAGTTGCGAATGTACATAGGCCAACGTCATCGCTCAGGTTTAGGGGCAAAAAGTGTGCAGCGGGAGCTATCAGCAATACGAAGTTTTTATGCGTTTCTGTTAAAAAATAATTGCGTTGAGAGTAACCCTGCAACGGTATTAAGAGCCCCTAAAGCGCCTAAAAAACTGCCTAAAGTATTAGATGTTGATCAGGTAATGGGGTTATTAGATGCACAGCCTGAGAGTATTCTTGAGCAGCGTGATTTGGCTATGTTTGAGTTGTTTTATTCATCAGGCATACGGCTTAGTGAATTAACAGGAGTAGATTTGCAGGATATTGACTTTACTGCCCGATTTATTCATATTCGTGCAGGCAAAGGGGGGAAGTCAAGAATGGTTCCGGTGGGCAGTAAAGCTTTGCAGGCGCTTGCGCAATGGTTGCCGCAGCGCCAGCAAAAGGCAAAGCCACACGAACATGCAGTCTTTATTTCTACGCGAGGCGTGCGAATGTCGCCGCGCAATGTGGAACTACGCTTAACGGCATGGTGTAAAAAACATGGCATAGCAGAAGCCGTTCATCCGCACATGCTACGGCATTGTTTTGCGAGTCATTTATTAGAATCTAGCGAAGACTTACGCGCCGTTCAAGAATTATTGGGGCATAGTAATATCAGTACCACACAAATCTACACGCATTTAGATTTCCAGCATCTTGCTGTAATTTATGATAAAACACACCCACGTGCGAAAAAAAAAGCAGATTAGTCCGTGGTGTGGTAAGCAAAAAATTAAAAAACCTGATACCATGCCCTGTGTTTAAATAAAAAATACTGTGAATGATTCAGTTCTTTTTTCAACTAATTTGAGTTAGCAACATTGCAGCAGCTACAGGTTTTAATATTAATGACGGTAAAATTTTATTTACCCCTCATCACTTTTTGGAAGGCTATCTAAATGGCGACACAGGAAACAATGCAAGATATGAAATCCAGAGGCGCGCTCTGGGGGTTTGGTGTTTTTGGTATCATTGTGATGGTTGTTATGATTATTTTAGGTGCTTGGTGGGGCAGTGAACCAGGTCAATTTAACATTATGGATGAGGCAGAAAAGCGTGCCGAAGAAACGCACGAAACCGATGCTATTCCTATTGGCTATGTTTATACCAACACCTTGGCACATATTGCAGAAGTGTTATTGCACAAACCAGGCGGTTATATTACTAACGACGTAGGTCCGCCAGGTGTATTTTTGGACAACGTACCAAACTGGGAGTTTGGTGCTTTAGTTATGTTGCGTGATGCAACTTCAGCGTTGCGTAACCATTTTGCTAGAGATCAGTCACAATCAGCAGAAGATCCTGATTTAGCCATCGCTGAACCTTATTTTTATTTTGAAAATGATTCGTGGGCATTGCCATCAACCGAAGCAGAATATGAAAAAGGGATTGAAGCTTTGCACAAATATATGGAACGTTTGCAGCATTTTGGTGGCAATATCAAACATGCACAGTTTTATTCCAGAGCAGATAACCTTTGGCAATATACCGAAGTGGTTATTAAGCGTTTAGGTGGTTTGTCGACACGCTTAACCGCTAATAGCTCAGGCTCAAATTATGGGCCTGGGTTGACTGATTTAGAACGTGAAGAGCAAGATAAGCAAGGCACGCCCATAGCTAAAGTAACGTGGTTAGAAGTTGATGATGTTTTTTATGAGGCTCGTGGTGCAAGTTGGGCATTACTGCATATTCTTCGTGCCATAAAGCATGATTTTAAAGATATTTTATTAGATAAACGTGCGATGAGAACAGTTGACATCATGATTAAAGCCTTAGAAAACTCATTGGAACCAATTTTTAGCCCAATGATTTTAAATGGTGATGGTTATGGCTTATTTGCAAATTACTCGTTAACCATGGCAAATTATGTGGCGCGTGCTAATGCAGCAGCATTGGATTTACGAGATATTATGAATCGTGGGTAAAAAAAAGGACTATGGACATAAATAAAGACGCTATAAATCAAAATTTGCAACAGCTAAGCACATGGAAAAGACTGTTTTTTATGTTGGTCTTTGGCATAATCGGGGAGTTATTGCGCTTATTGTTATGGGCAGTAATAATTTTGCAAGTGGTATCAACCTTATTAACAGGTAAAGCTAACGAGAATATTCTTAGTTTTGGTAAAAACCTTTCGTTATACTCCTATCATATTTTATTGTTTGTGACGTTTAATACAGAAACTCTGCCTTTTCCATTTTCTGATTGGACTGCCACAACTGAATTACAAGAAAATACTGACCCAAACTCAGCTCAAAAAAACTAAGCTTTGTGTAAGGTGAACCCAAACTTATGCGTTTGGGTTCATTCGTTCAATCAGGCATGGGCGAGTTTATATGCTCAAGAATGCCATCAAATTCATCTAAACTGGTGTAGTGAATGACAAGTTTACCGCTGCCATTATCTTTATGAGCAATCTCTACTTTTGCCCCCAAGCGCGAGCTTAAATCACGCTGAAGTTTAAGCGTGTCATGATCAATGTGTTGCGTGACTGATTTTTTTTGTGCAGGCTCGCTAAGAAGATCTTTCACTAAGCGTTCTGTTGCGCGTACCGACAAGCCTTCTTTGGCGATTTTTTGCCCAGCTAAAATTTGTTTCTGCGCCTCTAATGGTAGCAATGCTCGCGCATGCCCCATTTCTAGCTGTCTTTCTTGCAACAAAATTTTAATTTCCGGTTGAAGCTCAATTAAGCGCAGCAAATTAGTGACTGTGGTACGTGATTTGCCAATAGCGGTCGCCACTTGCTGATGAGTCATGCCAAATTCATGCAATAAGCGTTTTAATGCTTCTGCTTCTTCTAAAGGATTTAAATCTTCACGTTGAATATTTTCAATAAGCGTTTGTGCCATGGTGGTACGGTCATCAATGCTTTTGATGACCACAGGCACGCTTTCCAGTCCAACCAATTGTGCGGCACGCCAGCGCCGTTCGCCAGCAACAATTTCGTATTTATTATCATCAAGTTGACGCACAATGATGGGTTGAATAATGCCTTGCGAGCGAATAGAGTCTGCTAACTCTTGCAACTTCTCTGGATTAATATCTCGTCTAGGTTGGTATTTCCCCCGTTGTAGAAACTCAATGGGTAAAGATTGCTGGGTGGCGTGTGGTTTTTCTTCTTTATGAGATACATCACCTAATAAAGCGTCTAAACCTCGCCCTAATCCACGTTTGGGTAAAGCCATAAGTTGTTCTCAAGAAAAGGGTGGGATTAATAATGGTGTTTACTTGTTATGTTGAAGTAAGGTTTCAAGGTCGTCTAAAAGTTGTTTTAGGTATTCGGCTTCCTGCAAGATATCAAGGTGGTTTTCTTTGTACAGCGTGATCAAGCTCTGTTGATGGGTTATGTTTTGTAAAGAGGGGGTTTCTGTTTCTGCGAGTGGCGAAATACTCTTAGCTGTTTCGGTGTTAGTATCCGCCAGTAAAGACTCCAAGCCTCTACCTAAACCGCGTTTTTTTGTGGTCATATTAGTGTTTTTCTTTGTTAATAAGTTCTTGAGCTAAGGCTGTGTAAGCAAGTGCGCCGCGCGAAGATTTGTCATAGTTTAAAACGGGAAGCCCGTGGCTAGGTGCTTCTGCCAGTCGAATATTGCGTGGGACACAGGTTAAAAAAACAGCCTCACCAAAAAAACGAATCAATTGTTCGGAGACGTCTTTTGTTAACCTATTTCTGTCATCGTACATGGTTCTTAGAATCCCTTCTAAATGTAAACTAGGATTGACTGTTTCCTGAATGTTTTTTAATGTCGACATTAATGCAGAAATACCTTCCAAGGCATAATACTCACATTGCATAGGAATTAATAAGCTATCTGCTGCAACCATTGCATTTAAGGTTAACATATTTAACGAGGGTGGGCAGTCAATCAAGATGTAGTCATAATTTGCTTGAATACTAATTAAAGCCTCAGCAAGACGACTTTCTTTGCGTTCAGCAGTTAAAAGTTGAACTTCAGCGGCAGTTAAATCAGCATTACCAGGAATGATAGAAAAGTTTAATTCTGGTAACGGGATGATCGTTTGTGTAGCAGGAATATCTTCCATTAATAAGTCATAACTAGAGTATTGGATATTTTCTTTATCAACACCACAGCCCATTGCCGCATTGCCTTGAGCGTCAAGATCAATCAATAGTATGCGTCGATTCTGGGCAGCGAGGGAGGCCGATAAATTAACACTGGTTGTGGTTTTTCCAACGCCACCTTTTTGATTAGTAATGGCAATAATTTTAGTCACGTTAAGATTCCAAGGTAGAGGCTAAGAGGGTTATGGCGGTTATTTGAATCACACAACGTTCAGCGTTTACGCCAGGAAGACTAAGGGGGGTGCAGTGCGTATGCGCACTCATTGTACTGGGTAATGTGGCTATTTCAGTTGCTGCGTGTTGACCTTTCATAGCAAGCAATTGCCCGTCTGGGTGGATGACATGGGCAGTTAGTTTAATAATATCCTGAAGACTGGCAAAGGCACGTGTTATCGCAGTATCGTAAAGTAGCTCAGGGATATAGGTTTCCACGCGTTGATGAAGGACGGCAACATTGGTGAGTTTTAATTCCACTATTGCTTGTTGTACAAAGCGTGTTTTTTTAGCGTTACTGTCCAGCAACATAAACTGTTTGTCTGGACACGCTATCGCTAAAGGAATGCCTGGCAAGCCAGCTCCTGTACCAATATCAATAATGCGCTCACCTAAAACGAGGGGCTGAATGGCTAGGCTATCAATGATGTGTAATTTAATCATTTCGTCGATAGCGTTAATCGCCGTGAGATTGTAGATTTTATTCCATTTTTGAATTAATAAGATAAACAGACTCAGTTGCTCAAGCTGGACATGAGAAA
>Ga0265593_1001396_pt1 | contig 11258 bp, 9 predicted proteins | sample saktaG_8_FD_190136 | JGI IMG/M metagenome (GOLD analysis project Ga0265593, IMG submission 190136) | Saline water microbial communities from Sakinaw Lake, British Columbia, Canada - sak_2011_5_24_36m | ecosystem: Environmental > Aquatic > Non-marine Saline and Alkaline > Saline ...
TACTCCGTCCCGTCGAGGGCCAGCAGCAAGCTGCCGTTCAACGAACGGTGCGAGTCCACCACCCCGGACTCCCGCAAGGCGTTGAACAGGCTGGCATAAATGGGGTTGACCCTGCTCGGCGGGGTGGCGTCGAGCAGGGTGCGTATCTGGTTGTCCGACGGGATTTCATGCACCCCGAACAGCGTCCTGGCGTTGTTTTCCCCGTGCGTCTGCTCCAAGGTGCGCTGGTATTCCAAAAAAGAGGGGCTTTGCATGAAGGACACCGAGAACGCGCTCAGCCCCGCGTCGGTCATCTTGTATTTCTTGTTCTTGCCCGCCCGCAGGTCGGTGAAAGTGTCGAAAGTGCCGCGAATCTGCCGGGTGATGTCGTCAAGGGTCAGGGCCAAGGGGCCAAAGGGTACGCTGATTCAGGTGTGGGGTCTTGTTGATTTAGCGCCACTTTACCGGATTATCGTCAAAATGAGAAGTGCTGCCCTTGCCCCCCTCGCTTGATCGGTCTTGCAGACAGGGTTATTATGTAGCGCAGGAGGTGTGCCGTGCTGTTGGCGTTGTTGCGGCGACACATGTCGGATCGCCCAGTGTCCCAATACCCAATCAATTTCCCCGGAACTTACAAGCCCACTGCCCGACTTTGCCGCCATGTTAGTTGGAAATGAAATAAATCCACGACTTTAGCCTTTAACCAAATATATTTTCGAATGCCAATGATTGCTGAACGTTATACAAATTTTATTTCTTACTTATTACTAGCCGTAAGTGTAGCTTTGACCCTGTGGGGCTTGATTAATTTCGAGTGGATCACCGATTATCGATACACAAGTAATGGTATGATAAAATATTTTATCTATTTTATTGTAACCTCGTCTTTGGCTTTCACCGGTATATCTAACTTCAAAAAATCACCTTTACTTGTTGGAACAATAATAAGTATTTTATTAGCTCTATATGCAAACGCCTTATGGTCCTTGGTTGTGGTACTATGGATAGCCATTTCTTCTATCATTTTAGGTAAATCATTATTATCAATATTTCTTGGTAATATTCAGCACAATATTCTTAGTAATTTATTAGTTGGGATTGGGATATTTGGGACATCTGTCGGATTACTCGCTCACTTTCCGTATAATTATCCTGGAATATATAGCCTTACTCTGATCATTCCTTTGGTTATCTGGCGCAAGCCACTGAAAGATTTTTTAATAAGCCAGTTGAAATGGTATGAATATGAATATACAGGATCACTTTCTGTAAAGATATTAGATGCTCTTATTGTCGGTGTAGCGCTCATTCATTTTATTCTTGGGCTTATGCCTGATATTGGGTTTGATTCGCTGGCAATGCATCTTTTCATACCCGCACAGTTATTCCTGCGACACCAGTGGGGATTTGCAGCCGATACCTATGCGTGGGCAGTCATGCCAATGCTGGGAGATTGGATTTATTCCATTGGCTACATGTTAGGGGGGGAAACATCGGCACGCCTGATCAATGTAGGATTCATCTTTGCCTTGGGTTGGCTGATTCGCGATCTTGTCTCGTGGGCCGGCGGCAATTCGATTGGCTCAAGATTGGCGGTTCTGCTCTTCTTATCGACACCTCTTACACTTGTCGAGGGCAGCACCCTTTTTATCGAATCGGTGTTGGCTACATTTGTTGTAACGGGGGCATTTGCATTACTGCGATCATGTTCGGCAAATGGAAACCCGGACGATGAACTTCCTGTCGCGGGGTTCCTGCTCGGTTGCGCACTGAGTACAAAAGCATTGACGTTATTTATTTTACCGGTTCTACTTCTAGTATTAGCAATACGCTACAGAATGTGGTTAAGAAAGGATTATATTAATTTTGCATTAATTGGCCTAGGTTTATTCTTAACATTTGGAATAATACCCTATTTAACAGCGTTGATACTGACTGGCAATCCCGTTTTCCCATTTTATAATGGCATATTCAAATCGTCATTTTTTGGGATGTATAATTTCGTGGATGGACGATGGCAGTTGGGGCTTTCATGGAAAACTCTTTATCTTATTAATTTCGATTCGAAAAAATATTTTGAAGCTGTGTCAGGTGTGGCAGGGTTTCAGTGGTTGCTTCTGTTGCCGACGACTTCGTTAATAATATTAATGAAATGGCAAAAGAATGGCATGCTATTATTATTAATTGGTTTGGCAAGTTTTTTGTTAATATTCAATTTCGCAGGTTATTTAAGATATATATTTCCATTATTCCCTTTTCTTTGTGCCACCATAGGCATAGGCATTTCCCAATCTGACACTTCCCTGAAGCTGGTTCAAAGTACAATTGCTTGTTGCTGTGTCGGACTCAATCTGATATTCATCAATGCCGGTCCTAACCCATATGTTGATTTCCCCATTGAATATCTTTCAAGCCAATCAGACCGCGAATTCTTGCTCAGGCAACTATTACCCATGCGAAGTGCGGTCGGACTGGTCAATGCAATGAACGCGGAACACAGGCCGGTTGGTTTTTTTGCCGATCCCTTGAGTGCTGGCTTGGCTTCCGATGCCTTGTACCCCAGTTGGTATAACTCTCGATTTAACGCCATGATCGATGCCGCAAGCACCGTTAATGAGGTTGCCCATGTGTTGAAAAATAATAAGATTGACTACCTAATTGTGGACGACAGTTGGGGTAATGCCGGGAAACGGTCATTGCTTGATCAACTGACGGACACGGTTTTAAAGACAGGAGAAATATCCGTAAGGACTTTTCGGCGTGACAGTGTCCAATCTGAACTTCTCAAAAATGCAAAGTTAGATTCGCCTGACGACTGGATATTGGACAAGGGGGTAAAGTTCACCCCTGACAAGGAGTTATTGGTGAGCGTGGAATCATCTGCAACACAAACGGTGCCAGTCACTCCAAATGAGAGATACCTCCTTTCTGTCAAGTTTCGTTGCAGCACAAAGTCGGCACAGGGGCGCATGCAAGTCAATTGGCTAGACAGCACCTATAAAATGATCAAAGCAGATATTCATGTCAATGATTGCCAAGCTAATATGACCGGGTACTCCATGAAGGTAATCGCCCCACCCAATGCTGGCTTTGCAGTCGTGTATGCGCTGGCTCATACTGGAGTCCCGGTATTGTTCAAAGAAGTATCGTTTAAGGATGATTAAAATATCATGAGCATACCTGATTCGCATAGCAACACATCGCAACGCAGACGCGACTATTTCAATCCCCGTATAGCAGTAGTCATTCCATGCTACAAGGTTACACAGCAAATAGCGGAGGTTGTCTCGAAAATTCCGGGCGAAGTGTGGAGAGTTTACATCATTGACGATGCCTGCCCGGAAGGGTCGGGCGATTTTGTCAAGCAACATGTGAAGGATGACCGCATCCATATCATTCGCCATTCCAGCAACCGGGGGGTTGGTGGCGCCGTCATCTCAGGCTACCTTGCCGCCATTGCCGATGGGGCCGATGTCATTGTCAAGATTGATGGCGACGGTCAGATGGACCCTGAACTGATCCCGTTCTTCGTGGAGCCAATCCTGACCGGTGAAGCGGACTACACCAAGGGGAATCGCTTCTTCGATCTGAATCAAATAAAGTCAATGCCACGAATACGTATATTCGGGAATGCCGTGCTTTCTTTCATGGCAAAACTGTCGACTGGCTATTGGGATTTATTCGACCCGACCAACGGTTATACTGCCATCCATGCCGATGTGGCCAGGCATCTTCCGTTTGAAAGCATCAGCCGGCGCTATTTTTTTGAGACGGATATGCTGTTTAGGCTGAACACACTTCGTGCGGTGGTGATGGATGTGCCAATCGACGCAAAATATGGGGACGAGGTCAGCAACCTAAAGGTTTCAAAGATCATCGGAGAGTTTCTTTTTAAACACATGAGGAACTTTGGCAAGCGGATTTTCTATAACTATTACCTAAGGGGAATGTCTCTGGCCTCGCTTGAATTGCCCTTGGGCCTGCTGTCTTTGTCGTTTGGAATCGGTTACGGTGGCTACAATTGGCTGGAGTCTGCCCGGGCGGGGTTGCCCACCCCATCCGGGACCGTCATGCTGTCTGCCTTGCCGGTTTTGATGGGCTTGCAATTTGTGATGGCCTTCCTTGGGTACGACATCGCTTCGATGCCGCGCAGGGCAAGGCACAAAAGCATCCGTGGCAATGGCGTTTCACTGAGATTGCAAAAAAAATGAGGCGCATACTCGATCTATTGCAAGCCCCCCTTGTTGACGGCATGGATGTCGACGGGGAGGACAGGCTGAAGCTGCACCGACAGATGCTTGAAAAAAAGCGGATGTTGCGCGACGTTTTTACCGAATTTCACCAGGTGTTCAGAAAACTTGACCTGCAGTTCTTCTCGGCCGACGGCATTGAGGTCGAACTGGGGGCGGGCGTATCGCCCATGCGCGACTCTTATCCTGAAGTGTTGGCCACCGACATCGTCGATGCCCCCCATTTGGATCGGGTGGTCAATGCCGAAGCCATGGAGCTTGCCGACCAATCGGTCAGGGCAATTTACGGACAGAATTGCTTCCACCACTTCCCTCACCCAGATAAATTCTTTAGCGAGCTTGATCGGGTGTTGGCACCTGGAGGTGGTGCTATATTGCTCGAACCTTATTATGGGCCGGTTGCAGCGTTCTTGTACAAGCGGCTGTTCCGTTCGGAGGGCTTCGACAAACACTACCCGGCATGGGAAATGCCTGCAACCGGACCCATGAACGGGGCCAATCAGGCACTGAGCTACATCGTCTTCATTCGCGATAGGGCGGAATATGAACGCAAGCACCCATCGCTCAAGATTGTGCATCAGCAACTGGTTGAGAACCATTTGAAGTACCTGCTATCGGGAGGGTTGAACTTCCGGCAGCTTTTGCCCGATTCGTGTACTGGCTTTGTGGGGGCATTGGAAAAAATGCTATCCCCGCTCAATCGATGGATTGCTCTTCACCACATAATCGTCATTCGCAAGGGCTCCTCTTGACCTTCGTAAGGTATGTCGCCATTCAAGTACTCGCCTACGCCATTGACATGGGGGTATTCCTAGTCGTTTTGAAGGCCGCACTTTTTACCCCGATTATGGCCAACGTCCTAGGCAAAGTCGCCGCCGGTATTTTTGCTTTTGTTGCCCATCGGGTGTTCACCTTTCGCGTCGCTGAGCGATCCTCCAAAAAACAGCAAGCCATTCGATATTTTTTGCTATTGTCGCTCAACATACCATTATCGTCGGCAGTGTTTTCCATAATGCTTGCCTTTATTTCCAACCCGGTTGCCGCCAAGTTCATTGCCGATGTCGTCTGTGTGGTTTTGACCTATGGTTTGAGCAAACATTTTGTTTTTGTTGGGCGCAATAAGAAAGTAAAGGGCAAAAATGCCTTCGAGGTCGGCCAATGAGGGTAGTGATAACCGGTTCCACGGGCTATATCGGATCGCATCTGACTGATTTGGGATTGCAACGGGGTTTCGGTGTCGTCATGGCAACACGCCAGAGGCCCTATGCTTCGGCTACGTCATGGCTCCCCTATGATTTGACATCCGATAGCGTGGTCGCATTGCCTGACAGCACTACCGCTGTAGTGCATCTTGCGGCCAATACGACTCATGACAGTTTGTTGAGCGACGAACAAGAACGGGCTGCCGCCAGAAAGCTCATTGAGTCTGCCCGCAACGCCGGTGCAAGGTTCGTTTTTGTCTCCAGCCAGACGGCTAGGCCCGACGCGCCGACGGCTTATGGGCGGATCAAATGGCGCATTGAGCAGGACGTGTTGGCGGCAGGCGGTTGGGTGGTGCGGCCAGGCCAGGTATATGGCGGCAGGGAGCGGGGTTTGTTTGCCACCTTGGTCAGTGTGGTCCGGCACTTACCACTGGTCCCCGCGTTTTTGCCTGCCCCCAAAGTGCAGCCAATCCATGTCGACGACCTAGCGAAGGGCCTGCTCAGTATGGCGGTTGATGAAGGCATCGAGCCTCGCGTGTGGTGTCTTGCCTCCAGTGAGCCGGTCACATTCACTTGCTTTCTGATGGCCATTGCTGCCGGCCGACTGCGACGCTGCCGATTGCCCTTCCCGATCCCGACCATTATTGTCCAAGCCATGGCTTTGATGGTGGGACCACCATCGCTTAGGGCAAGTCTGGGTTTGGACAGGCTCTCTTCGCTTTTCGATCTGCCTGTGATGGAAACAGCCAATGACCTCCAACGGATAGGGCTGGTTTTGCGGCCTTTGCGATCGGGAATGCATCCGTCGGGCGATGGTCGGCGGCGGCAGCTAATAGAAGAGGGACGGTCTATGTTGACCTATGTCCTGAGGGAGCGCCCCAAGGCAGCGGTCATGCGCCATTATGTGCATGTCATTGAACAATTGCGTGACGGTGCCCCGTTGGGCTTGCCTCCATGGGCCATTGGCCTGCCGGTCATGTTGGCGTTGTTGGACGATAAGGCTTATACAGCATCGGCACGGGGAGTGGAATTCGCTTGGCGGCTGGAAGCGGCAACCGTGCTGGCCGAAGCCACGCCCCAAGGTGCGCGCCGTTTTTTCGACCGCAAACCTGGCGCATTGATGGGCTTGGCCCGCATGTCTTACCCGGTATTCGCGGAAATCTCCTGGCGGGTGCTGCGGATACCCTGCAAGCCTTTTCTTCGGCGTTATATGAATGCACCGGGGGGATGCCAGTGAAACCGGATTTTGATGTGATTATTGTGGGAAGCGGGCCGGCGGGTGTTTCCGCGACGTTCCCATTGGTCGAGTCAGGGCTTTCCGTGCTGCTGGTGGATGGTGGTCGCCAAGCCACCATCGCCCCGCCCGCCCGTCCTTTTATCGAATCTAGGAAACAGGATGCCAATCAATGGAAATGGATGATTGGGGAGGGGTTCCACGCATTGAAAAACCGGGATGCCGTATCGCCCAAACTGCGGGTGCCGGTACATGGCTATGTGTTTGAAGATTTTGCAGCCGCCAACCGGATCGAGCCACACGATTTTGTTGCCGTGGGTTCGCTTGCGCCTGGCGGGCTTTCCAACGCATGGGGATGCGGTGTGGCCCGGCTTTCTGCGGACGAATTGTCTTCATTTCCGTTTAGCGACGCTGACATTGCCGACTCTTATCATGTCGTCGCCCATCGGATAGGGGTCAGCGGCCGACAGGATGACGATTTGTCGTCCTACTTTGGTCTGGATGCCTGTTCGCAGCCTCCCATCAAGATGGATGCATTGCATACCCACCTTTACGACCGATACCAAAAACACAGAGTGGCCTTGGGGCAAAGGGGGTTCCGTTTAGGGAGGTCTAGGGTCGCCGTGCTAAGCGAAGACCTTAACGAGCGTAAGGCTTGCGATCTCTTGGAAAACTGCCTGTGGGGCTGCCACCGCCATGCCATGTATTCGGCCTTTGATGAGTTGCCCGCGTTGCAACGGCATGGGAACTTCCATTATGAGAGTGGCTTCGTGGTGGAAGGCATCGTCAGAAACGAAAACGGTTGGTCGGTGCAAGGGCAGCGGGGGCGGCAAGAACGCCAGTCGCTTAACGCTCGCAAAGTGGTATTGGCGGCGGGAACCTTGGCGACAACTCGGCTTGCTTTGCAAACCCTCCAACTTCACCAGCCAATCCCCTTGCGGTCATGCCCGACGGCCGCATTCCTGCTGTGGCTACCCCGGCTGACGGGCTTCCAGCGCACGGGTGCCTTTGGTCTGGGGCAGTTGTCCTATGCCTTGGACATCAAAGACGGCATTTCCGCGTTCGGCTCGACCTTTGCCACCACCGGAATCATGGTTTCGGAGTTTGTCAGGCACTTGCCGATGAGCCGGCGTTACGGTATCGATTTGCTCGGCGAGTTGTTGAGTTCGTGCCTAGTCGGGAATGTGTTTTTGCCCGGGCATCTCACCCTTGCCAAAGCCACGCTGACAGGCAATGGCTCACTTGCTGTCAGCGGAGGTTATAGCGACCAAGTCCCAAGCTTAATGGCGGTAGCCGAAAAAAAACTGCGCAAAAGCTACTGGTCGCTTGGCGGTATGTTGATGCCCATGAGTTTCACGGTTGGCATGCCCGGCGGAGACATTCACTATGCGGGGACGCTGCCCATGCGGGCATCGCCCGACAGAGGCGAGACCAATGCAGTTGGGGAGTTGTGCGGAGCTGAGGGCGTGTATGTGGTGGATGCCGCTTGCCTGTCGGAATTGTCAGAAAAATCGCATACGTTGACCATTATGGCAAACGCCGATAGGATCGCCCGGTCTGTCGCCCATGCAATCAAAAACCCTGCCTGATCGCCTTCCATTCCAAGCCTATTTCATAGTTTAAATGTAGGTGTGGCTACAGTCCAATCATGTGAGAATGGATTCACCCCTGCAATATTTCATAATTCAGAGCATTTTTAGTTAAGCGGTCGTGCGGTCAATGCCGGGAAAGACACAGTTTGCCCACTCGCGACCGGTTAACTAAAAATGGATTGGACTAAGCCGCCGACGGGAATGACCCGGTTATGGGCTTTGAATGGTGCGCAGTATCCGATAAGGCCGGGCCTGTCGAACTGGATTGTTTCAACCATAACCAATCCCTTATTGATTTTAGCGTTGGCGGTTTACGGCGTGGCAACCTTGCTCTGGATATTTTCATTGCGGAACGTACCGCTAAGCCTCGCTTACCCTTTTGTTGCCCTTGCTTTTGTGTTCGTCCCTGTCATGGCACATTTTGCCTTATCAGAACCATTGAAAGCTAAGACATTTTATGGATTCATACTCATATTGGCCGGGGTGACTATTTCCGTCATCGAGTTTTAACCATGACAATAAATCGCCCTGTATGCGGTACTGTACTAGTAGGCGGATTAACTGATTGGCATTAAAAATTTCGCAACTGCCATTACGAGTGCAGCATAGGGGCACCTTGCATTAACGATAGTGATGCCCATGCCACGGTTGACGAAACCGATAGATCGACCGGTTTGGCAACACTGAGAAAGGCAAACTTCAGGATGATTATTGAGCAGATAAAGGCACTACACATTCCGCGGAATGCCCTAATTCTTGACGTTGGCTGCGCCCACGGCTGGTTCTTGGAATTGGCCGACCAAGATTTCACGACGATTGGCATCGAACCCGATATTAGTTTTTACCAGCAAACCAAGGCCCATGGGCTCCAAGTACGCAATGGTTTTTCCCAGATGTCTTGGATGAACACGAAAAATTCAGCCTAGTCGTTTTCAATGACGTGTTAGAGCACATACCCGATATACGCTCTACAATACAGGCCGTCCATAAGCACTTGACAAACGATGGTGTTATGGTTGTCAATATACCAGTCAGTACAGGATGTTTCTATAAAACATCAAAGATATTATATAAATTTGGAATTTTTAACCCGTTTTACAGGTTATGGCAGGTGGGCTTCCCATCTCCGCATCTTCATTACTTTCATGGCGATAACCTTACCTCATTAGTGGAAGCCAACGGTTTTGAACTACTTAAAAATCACACGTTGCCTTCTTTACATTCTGACGGAATGAGAGAGCGGATAAACTATGGTCATGAACCAAAACCACTTGTAACATGGTTCTCAGACTGTCTTGTGGATCGCTATGATCTTCGGGCAAATCGACCGCAAAAAACAAGAATGTCGGGCAACAGCTTTATCGTTACCCGGCATTCTTGGAACAACATTCTTTGCCTACAACAACACCCTCCGCATATCCCCCAACACCTGGGCAAGGTAAGCGCAGAAGCGGGCTGCGTCCGCACCGTCAATGACGCGATGGTCGAATGATAGCGACAAGGGCAGGATCAAACGCGGGACGAATTGACCGTCTTTCCAAACCGGTTGGGTTTGCGACTTGCAAACACCGAGTATTGCCACTTCCGGCGCGTTGATGATGGGGTTGAAGCCGGTTCCGCCGATGCCGCCCAAGCTGGAAATAGTGAAGGTCCCCCCTTGCAGTTCCGGGGTGCGGAGTTTGCGCGCCCGCGCCCGGTCGCTCAGTTCCGCCACTTCTTTTGCCAGTTCGTAAATGCTTTTGCGGTCGGCATCACGCACCGGCGGAACGATCAAACCTTCCGGCGTGTCGATGGCGACACCGATGTGATAATACTGCTTGAAAATTAAATCTTCGCCATTGGGGGCCAGCGAGGCATTGAAACGCGGGTAGGCTTTCAATGCGGCGACCACGGCTTTGATGAGGAAGGGCAGCAGGGTGACTTTGATTTTCTGCTTCTCCGCTTCGGCTTTAAGCGAAACCCGGAAGGCTTCCAAATCGGTGATGTCAGCATCATCGTTCAAAGTGACATGGGGAATCGACACCCAGTTGCGATGCAGATTTGCGCCCGTCAGCTTGCGGATTCGGGACATCGGGCTGGATTCGATGGGGCCGAACTGGGCAAAGTCGATTTCCGGCGCATCGGGCAGGTTCAAGCCGAACGAACCGGTCTCAGGGGCTTGCAAGCGGGATTTGATGTACGCTTGCACATCGTCCTTGATGATACGCCCTTTCGGCCCTGTCCCCTTTATTTTCTCCACAGTCGCACCGAGTTCACGCGCAAAGCGACGCACGGCGGGGCTGGCGTGGGGTTTGCCCGTGCTGGGGCCATAATCGTCGATGGCGGGCATGGCCGGCGCAGACCGAGTGGACGGAACGGCTGGCGTGGCCGTTGCAGTCACTGGCGCGGCGGATTTCGCCTGGATCGGAACGGGGGGGGTGCCGCCCACTGCCCCGGTCAACACCAGCACGGGCGAGCCCCGGCTGACCTTATCGCCCACTTTGACCAATATCTGCTTGACTTCCCCCGCTTTCGGGCTGGGGATTTCCATCGCCGCCTTGTCGCTTTCCAAGGTGATGATGGAGTCTTCCGGTTTGATGATGTCGCCGACCTTCACCAGCACTTCGATAATTGACACATCCTTATTATTGCCAATGTCAGGAACGGTGACCGTGTTATCGGCGTCATCCGCCAAGCCAACTGGGATGGGCGGCTCGGCAGCCCGTTCAGGCTCGGCAGCGGCAATCGGGGCGGCCCCGGCATCTTCCTCAACCAAGACCAAGATGGGCGAGCCTTGGCTGACTTTGTCACCGACTTTGACGATGACCCCCTTGACAGCACCTGCGTGGGAACTGGGAATCTCCATTGCCGCCTTGTCGCTTTCCAGGGTGATGAGGGAGTCTTCCTTGTTGATGAGGTCACCGGCTTTGACCAGCACTTCGATAATGGAAACATCCTTGTTGTTGCCGATGTCGGGAACTGTGATCGTTTGTTCTTTTGCCATGATGAAAGCTCCTTAAAC
>Ga0265593_1001397_pt1 | contig 11254 bp, 21 predicted proteins | sample saktaG_8_FD_190136 | JGI IMG/M metagenome (GOLD analysis project Ga0265593, IMG submission 190136) | Saline water microbial communities from Sakinaw Lake, British Columbia, Canada - sak_2011_5_24_36m | ecosystem: Environmental > Aquatic > Non-marine Saline and Alkaline > Saline ...
TACACCTATGGAACAAACGGGTATGGCAATGCCCAGCTTTTGGCCGGTGGCCATTGGGTTGCTGCTTCGACTTGCGGTTCGCGCTCTCGTCATGCGGGTAACTATCGCTGGTATACGAGTTCGTATTTCGGCGGTCGGGGTGCGGCTCGGAGTCGAAATTCGATTTTCGCCTAACTGAATAAAACGTTCTTTGAAGATACGGCCGGTTTATAGTAAACCGGCCAAAGGGTAAAGGGTTTAAAGTTGTGCTTTTGGCCGGTGGCAATTGGAATAATGCTTCGAATTGCAGTTCGCGCTATCGTAATGCGAATAACTATCGCTGGAATACGAATTCGAATATCGGCAGTCGGGGTGCAGCTCAGAGACGCGGAATTATAAAAATACTCCATGACTGAATCCTTTACCTTATCGCACCGGCGATGAGCCGGTCGGTAAAATACAAAACGGAGATTAAACCAGGTTAGTAGGGAGGTCCGAAAATCAGGTTTATTTATTTTGATCAATGAGACGACACGGCAATCTTTGGCAACAAATAACATCGCAGGAAAACATCCGGCAAGCATTTATCCAGGCGAAAAAGGGTAAGGGCTTTTTGCATGGCGTTAGAAGATTTCAGAAAGATGAGAATAATAACCTGAGAAAGGTTCGTGAAATGCTGATCGATAAAACATTCACGACATCAGCATATACTACAAAATATATCTATGAACCTAAGAAGCGTCAAATTTACGCTCTGCCTTTTTCACCTGATCGCATCGTGCAGCATGCTCTCATGCAGGTAATCATTCCTATTTGGGAGGGATTATTCATCCATGATAGTTATGCATGCCGAAAGGGCAAAGGAATGCACAAGGGCAGTCAGAAAACGATGCAGTATGTAAGAAAATATAAATACTGCCTCAAATGTGACATCTCGAAATTTTACCCATCGGTTGATCACCAGGTACTGCTGCAAATCATAAAGAAGAAAATCAAGTGTAAAGATACCCTCTGGCTGATTGAAAACATTATTCACTCCATGCCAGGCGGTAAAAATGTACCGATCGGAAATTACACTTCTCAATGGTTTGGCAACTTATACATGAATGAGCTTGATCAATGGCTGAAACACGAAAAGAAATTTTCATCATTTGTCAGGTATTGTGATGATTTCGTTCTGTTCAGTGACAACAAAAAGGAACTGAACGCAATGGCAAGCGAGATCAAGGACTTTTGTGATCAGCGCCTGAAGATGAAACTCAGTAAATGTTCTGTTTTCCCTGTTTCACATGGAGTTGATTTTCTGGGTTATCGTCATTTCAATAATTATATTTTGCTTCGAAAGTCAACATCAAAGCGTGTAAAGAAACGATTACATAAACTACCAGGACAATTCAATGAAGGAGAAATTACGTTTGAGCAGTTCAGATCATCCGTTGCTTCCACTATCGGATGGCTTAAATGGGCAAAAACTCACAATCTGAAACGTTCATTGAATATTCCTCAACTAATGCAGATGCTATGGAGCCGAAACGATTCAGCGATTTCTCAACAGAAAGCCGTCGCTTAGAAGGTGAAAAAGTTAAGATTGAAGATATTTTGAACATTGAAATCACAATTACGGGTTATGATGTCAGGAAATCAAAGTATGAGAAAAACGAATCAGGGAAAGTGCTTACCGTCGAATTTGAAAAAGATCACATCAAAAGAATCTTTTTCACTGGCAGTGAGGTTCTGATAAGTCAACTTGAAAAGTATGCCGACAACATCCCATTTTTAACAACTATTAAGAAAATAAATAAGTTTTACACTTTAACATAATAACCATGAACACAACTCTGAACACAAAAGCCGATTATCTGTTCCTCAAGGAAAATAATCCCGAAAGTATCTGGAAGCCTATATTCCAGTCATTGTTTGATAATAGAAACACCTGGCAGATCACCGGGCAGCTCGACGATCCAGCCGATGGAGTGATAAGCCCAACACACCGGATTCAGGAGGTCAAGGATCAGTCAGGAACTATCACTGGATACCTCCAGGAGGAACTAATGGAAGACCAGAACACAAAATTTTTCATGATCGGATTCACGACCGATGAGATGATTGACATCCTGGTCTGATGACATTCAGTATATGGTTAGTGCTTCTGGGAATCTCGCTTTTGATTTCTGCAAGCGGTAAGGCTGTAATGGATGTACTTCGCTTTTACTATGGGAGCTCTGTTTTTAAATCATTCAAGAATGCGAACTGGTGGAACCCGGAGATTTCATGGAAAAACAAGTATAAAAATTGCGATCAATTGCAAGGTGAGCGGTTTCCTGGGAGCACTACTGTTTTTGTATTCACTACGGACGGATGGCATTTTTTCCAGTTTATCTTTCTTCGATTCTTTTTCGCTTCAATAATTTTTTATTCGTTGAGTGATCCGATTTTAACTTTCATCACTTTCGATTGGCTTAGAATTTTAATCGAATACATAGTCCTTTCTATATATTTTGGCTTAGTCTTTTCACTTGGTTATAAAGTATTTCACTAATCTTCTATCCTTTCATCATGGAACTCCTTTTAATTGCATCCTCAGATTCCCTTAGTACGATTTCACAGTATGCCTCCGAATTAAAAGACAAGACTGAACACCAGGGGTTATTGATCTGGGCACTTGGAATCACTGTATTTCTTGTCATTTCCCTTGTCACCTATGTATGGGTTACAAACATATCCGGTCTTAAAACTCAAATTAAAGAAATGATAGATTCGTTTCATAAATCAACTGAAACTCTCTCGGATCTTGCCCGGGTAATCGCTGTAAACCATAAAGAAGAGGAAGCTCACAGGGGATATTGTTTTGAGAAACACGAACAGCATAAAGTGAATATTGAGACGATTCAGGAAGATGTTGATGATGTTAAAAAAAGAGTTACCATCATTGAAACACAGCATGGAATGAATCTCTCCAGATAACCCTATTATGAACGGAGGCTGATATGTGCAAACAAATATTATTTGTAGACGATAATCCTTTGATGTTTCCCATCATAAAATCATTTATAAAACAAAAATTCAATATAGAAGTCGATTATTGCGACTGCGTTCAGGATGCAATACGAAAGATTTCCATGTTTGAATATTGCGCTGTTGTAACTGATATATCTCTTCCTGGACAAAGCGGACATGTACTGGTTGACTATCTCATAAATAAGAAAGTTCCTGTCATTGTGGTCACGGCTCATCCGCGAAACATTGCCCTGGTGGATAAACGGGTGAATGCGTTTTTTCAGAAGCCAATTGATAAAGATTCGTTTTGTAACACCCTGAGAAATCTCTGTAAAATACAAGATTTGAAATATGAAGAAATTGAAAATCATACTTGATCCGGCTCATGGATCAAATGTTTCAGGCAAACAGTCACCTGATGGCTTACATAAAGAATACCAATGGAGCCGGAAAGTTTGTCAATGGATGAAAACCATACTGGAGGGCAGAGGATATGCTGTAACCATTACGGTGAATGATGATATCGAGCCCGGACTTAATTACAGGACCAAGCAGGCAAATGAGATCACGGGACAAACATTTTTTATTTCCCTTCATAATAATGCAGCCGGCAACCTCAATCAATGGATGGAGGCCAGGGGATTTGAGATCTGGACTTCACCAGGCGAAACAAACAGCGATGTTTATGCGACAATCATTTTCGATGAACTTGTAAAGGATTTTCCAAAGTACAAGAGCCGGTCCGACTATGCAGATGGAGATCCCGACAAAGAATCGGCATTTTATGTCCTTAAACACACCCACTGTCCGGCTGTACTCATTGAATGGCTGTTTCAGGATAACAGAAGGGATGTTGAATTATTGCAAAATGAAACCGTAACGGCGGCATTCTGTACAACGCTGGCAAATGCCATCGATAAAATTAACGATCAGTTATGAAAACCATCATGCAATGGCTTACATCGTTTTTAAGAAGCGACACGCCTGAATCAGCTGGCCGGTTTGCTTTAATCCATACCATATTCAACTGGACACCGATCGGATTCATGGTGGCCTGGTATATCTGGTATCGTACCTATTATTATAAGGACGGACCCGACTGGGAGGGGCTTTCGCTGTTCGTTGGATCTATGGCTGCATTTTATGCAGCTCTGCTTGGTATGAAAGCAGTGAATAAGGCACAGGAGAATAAATCACCTACGAAAACTGAAGGAGGAAACAATGAATCAAATCCTTAATTATATACTGGGGGCCGTTTGTGTCATCCTGTTAACGCTTTTGGGAGTGCAAGGGTGCCAGAGGATCACCATTAAAAAGGAGCTGGCAAAATCAAATGAGAAATACTCCATCTTATATTCACAGTGGTGGAAACTAATCAACACGCCGCCCAGGATCACCAGGATAAAAGTTCCTGTTGAGGTTGTGAATCATAAACCTGTTTATCCAATTCCCATTCCAGCTAAAGGAAATAATGAACCGCCGGCCGGTCCGGTTCCGGGTCCCGATGCCCAAACGGATAAAGAATGCAGAGATAACCGGTATGATGAAACGTACCATATTGGAGATACCATACGCATCTGGTGGACGGCTAAAACAAAAGGGATCATTAAGGAATTTAATATTGACAAAGTATCGTATCCATCGAATACGACAATTATTGAAAGGTTTATCCCGTGTCCCAAGATCGATACATCGGAGATCATAGACAAAGCAAGGAGAAAATGGCATTATGGAGGTTACGCGGGGATCTGGGGGCAAAACTTCAAAGTGTTCCCGGGCGTTCAGGCAGGTGCTTTTGTCGGATGGTCCGATAAATGGTTAATTCAACCAGGTGTAATGTATAACACCAACGAAAACAAGTTCTACTTTTCAATCAACGGTCTGTTTTACATCAAATAGCGTGATACCATTAACGTATAATTTCAGTATTTTTGTAAGTCATTATATTGATTTACAATATGATGATATTTTATAAATTAGTACTGTATAGAACTTATATTATCATAAGAAAAATCCTCTACTTTAATTCCGAATATAATTCCCTTGTCAATAAATATTAATCTTTTATTAGTACCGACCAAGATCCCATTTCCATTATTATACAGTCCTTGTATAATATTTTCAACCTTTTCATTATCCCAAAGAATGCTCGGTAATTCTTTTATTTCTCTGCGACCAAGGAATGATTCCAAGCCACTTAGGTTTTTAATCTGATTCTGAATTTCGTCTATTGAAGGCATAATGTTTAGATTTAAATTTACGTTCTAAAAATAATAACATGAAATATCAGTTAATGGTAATGTTATGTTATAAATGTAATACGTTAAGGGTAAAATACGGATAATTTTCAAGTACCTGTTTCTTTCTTTCTCCCTCCTTCATATTTAGATAATTTTTCGTCTGCCGAATCCAGCATTGCTTTTGCTTCTTCATATAGTCCCTTATAAAGATCCACCAAAATAAAAGCTTTGTCCAACATATTACTGGAGGCTTGAATGTTTTGTTGACTAGTATTAATTGGTTCGACTAATGCTGATTCATCGGAGTACTAGTATATAATTGGCACTTTAAGTATCTGGCTAATTTTTTCCAGATCAGATACACTAAAATCGTTCTTGTGGAACCAATTAAAGATGGTTTGCTTACTCCTGCCACACATCTGAGCAAATTCTTCAATTGATATTTTACGGTCAAGTAAAACTTGTTTCAACTTATTTTCAAAGTTTTTCATTTGAATTACAGTGTTTTAATAAATAAACATCCAATTGTTAATAACTTTATGGATTTTTGGTCTTGATTTTCATTAAATGTTTATATATTTGGTCATTCAAAATTAACGAATACAATGGACAAAGTCAAGGAGAAAATCAACAAGGAGGCTAAAGCGGCACTATTTGAGTATTACAAAACACACGACAGGGATGATCGAAGAGAATTGATTGCGATCATTACTATGGAATGTGGAGTGTCAATACACACAGTTAATCGCTGGATTTATAACAGTGAATATAAGGTGAAGGGACTGTTTGGTGAAAGAATCCTGCTTGAGATAAAAAAACTTTCAGAAAAGAAACAATTAATATCTGAATTATGCGAAAAATAAGATGGACCATTCAGATCCAGCGCGGCGATAGCTGGATAACAAAGTATCGCTTTAGTCATAGGATCGTTGCAAACGTGGTATGCAGCCTTTTAATTCTATTCCTGGGACCATGTTTCAGAATCAATACACTGTTTGTATGAAGCAGCTTGAGATCAACCTGTCGCAGTGCGATAACATCCGACGCCATCTTGAAGATGGGCGCTCCATCACACAGCTCGAGGCTCTGAATATGTATGGATGCTTCCGCCTGGGAGCTCGCATTTATAACCTCAAAGAACAGGGCCTTTCCATCACGATGGAATGGGTTCGTAAAGGCCGTAAAAAGTTTGCTTCATATAAACTTGCTACCAATGGGAATCCTGGAAGAAATTCTTGATCGAATTCAACAGCAGCAGAAACAGGTTAATTCCCTGATCAGTGAGATCGCTGAGCTTAGGCAGAACCTTCCGTTAAAGGATGATCCCTGGTTGAGATCCGCAGAAATCAAATCAGAGCTGGATATCAGTGACAGTACTTTCATCAGATCCCTGCCTAAACTGGTTCGCTTTGGAGCCGTAAAAGATGGACAATGGAAGATGCGAAAAAGCGCCCTGGACAACTACAAAAACTCAATCAATACTCCTGATCTATGCAAGTAGCCCCATCACCGGCCATCGCTGCCGGGATATCCGCAATCATCAATAATCAGCAGTTCAAACCTGAAACTACATCGGTATCATTGACGCCAAAATACATGGCTGTCAGAGATATTATAGTTGTTGGAGTATGTGCCTTTTTCAATACTACCGCAGAAGCTGTAATGATTAAAAGCCGAAAACATGAATTCTGCCAGGTGAGGCAATTTATTTGCTATTATCTGCATGAAAAAACAAATCTAACACTGAATGATATTGCCATCGTTGTTAACCGGGCAAATCATACTACTATAATTCATAGTTACAGGACCATAAAAAACCTGATAGAATTTGACAAAAGGATCAGACATATCCATGTACAAATAAATCAAATAATTGACTTTATGATTGAGAAAACAACAATAATCCCATCCACTGCCGGAGATGCTAAAATAGCACTCAGGGCAATGTACAGCGATGCAGAGATTATGCAAAACGAAGAACTTGAAAACCTGTATCGGGATGTTTGCACAATTCAGGCTTTCGGGGACGATATTCCCATCCGTTCAAAAGAGTTATTGACACTACTCGAAAAACATCTGAAATAAAGTCCTGGGAAATTCCTAAAGGCCAAAAGGCTGTTAGGGTAAATCAATCCACATGGATCATCGTTGATAAAGAAAAGGATGATAAAGAGGTGATTGAGAAATATGAAAAACTTCATGGAATGGTAAATCTCAGAGGTGTTTTAGTAACCAAGGCAATATTTGAAAATCATGAAAATACTTGAAATTTTAGGATATATCGCAGGTATCAGCTTTATGCTGTTCATGTTCTATTGCCTGATGCGGAATTTCGCTAATAATACATTCCAGAAGCATATGCGGACCGGTCAAAAATGTTTCTTCTATAACGGTGAAAACAGGGAGGTTTGCTTCATTGTTTTCATGTATAGCGACAACACCGTAATTGTTAGGGATATGTTCGGAAATTTTTACAAGCGTTATCGTGACGAATTGTACGTTTAAATAATTTTATTTTGGAGGTTTAAGATATGGCTCTCGAAAGATTAACATCATTTATAATCCATGAGGATTTTGGCATGATTTCGTTAAATGAAAACTCTGAACAGGTAGCATTTTTCGACGAAATGGGACGTTTTGTCCTAATGTATACTGAGGATGAAGCAAAGGCGCTTATTTCAGACATGAAAGCTTTTGTTGAAGCTTATGAAAATTCAAAAAAAGAACAAAATACCGGACTTCCACTCGATTCAAATAACATTAGCAAATGAGTAAAGATCCAGCGTTTTTGTTTTATCCGGCAGAAGCATCGGAAGATACGCAGTTCATGAATCGTCTCGAACGAGGTGCGTATTTTGATCTTGTAAAAAGCCAACGTTTATTCCATGGTTATACCACGGTATTACTACGGAAGGTTCTCGGTAAAGATTTTGACGATGTTTGGCCCTCCCTTGAATTAGTTTTAAAGCATGACGAAACCGGTTATTTCATACAATGGGTTAGAGATAGCCTTACAGCCCGTAAGGCTTTCAATCAAAAACAAAAAGAAAGAATAGAAAAAAGATGGAATAACCACGGTAATACCGCGGTATTACCAGTAGGAAATGGAATTGGAATTAGAAATAGAGATGGAAATAAAAATAAGAAAAAGGGGGTACAGGGGGAAAAGGAAAAAAATGATTTGCCGGTGATCCATCAACCAAAAACCGAAAGTCTCCACGCAAGGATGATTGATCTTCACTCTGCCTGGTATGAGAAAAAGATCAGCATCAGGTATAAGTTCTCAGGCACAACAGACGGACCCGCCATGAGCCAGATAAAAGCCTACATCACGAAATCGATTGCTGACAAACGCCGAATTGAGCCCAGTGACGATGATGTGATCAACGGCTGGGCGTTTATCCTTGAAAGCTATGACAAATGGGAGCCATTTTATCAGAAGCAATTAAAAATCAGTCAAATAAATAGCAACATGCCAAATATCATGGCAAACATAAAGGGGATCAATGGAAACAAAACTGCAAACAATCTCGCCTCCGACATCGCTGAAATTAATGAAATCGGTCGGCGTATGCGTGAACAAGCTGGATCAGGCCAAGGGGGTTGAACGTACTATGCAAACCCTGTCCTTGGTTGAACTCGAACGTTCAATTAGCATCAATGACGCTGTTTCAAATGATGCAAGATCATTCAATCAATTGATCCATAAGGATAAAACGGACAGGGTTGAACTTACTATGACCCTCGCAACATACATCAAAATATCATGTGCAATAACCTGGAATATAACCCAGCAAATAACACCTGAACAGTGTGTTGCCGTTGCTTCACAGATACTGGATCATCAGCATTTGACATTTGAAGATATGATCTGTTTGATGAAAAAAGCCAAACGCGGTGAGTTTGGCCAGATTCCATATAACCGAATTGATGCCAGCGTCGTCATGGACTGGCTTGATGCATATGAATCAGAACGTTTTACAGCATTTGAAGATGCACGGAAAAGGGAACGTACAGAGTGTATCACATCAACCGACAGAACCAATAACGTGCCTGGTTTAGTTAACTACGAAAAACATCTCAAGCAACTGAAACTCAAATAACCCAGCCAATATTCCATGTACTGTATTACGAAAATTACCATATGCCAATCCAAGGGACAATGCCTTGAGCAAAGAAAAACGAACGTTCTGAAAAATAATCTTGAATCGTATCGTAAAAACCTGACTTATAAAAAGATGAAACAATATCATCTGCCAAAAAGTGAAATCAATGTAATTCTAACCTATGTCGAAGTTACAAATCCTATTGATCCTAATCTGCCTCGGATTATTTCTGATCTCAATGTCAAACAGTCTGAACAGGGAGACCACGCCAGCATGGCGCCGGATATGGTTCATGAATGCAAGTCTTTGGTTAATTAATATTTTACTGCTGACCCAATGCCGATGATGCCACATACAACGCCACGTCCATGGATGCCAAAGCAGCAACCTCATTCAGGTCGCAGTGTAGACAATAGCGACTTTTACAACTCAATGCACTGGAGAAAACTGCGCGCATCATTCCTTCAATCTAATCCGCTATGCGTTGAATGCAGCAAGAACAGAGCAGTGGTTGAAGCAACTGTGGCAGACCACATCAAACCCATTGCCCAGGGAGGATCGTCACTGGATGAATCAAATCTTCAATCCCTCTGCAATTATCATCACAACAAAAAGTCAGGAAAGGAGCGCCACTGTAAATGAATATAACAGCATCAATCATCGAGATCATTGACATGTTCATTGCAGACCAGGATGTGTCTGTTTGCAGTCGAAAGTCATACAGGATGGCTGTTAAACATTTCTTCGTATGGGTTGTTAACAACAAGCAATACAACAAAGCATTTAAGCCAGAGGTTCGCAGGATCACCCGGGCCATGATCATCCAGTACAAACGAGACATGGAAGATAAGAACATAAGCTCTTTATCTATCGGATTATACGTCAATGTACTTCGCAAATTCTTTTCATGGACTGAATCGCAAAACATTCATGAGAATGTTGCTAAAGGAATCAAAGGACCCAAGAGATACAAGGGTTATCGAAAAGAACCTCTGACCATTGAACAGTCCAAAGCCTTACTCAAATCAATGGATCGGTCAACGTTCAAAGGAAAGCGCAACTATGCGATCATGAATCTGCTGCTGTTCAATGGGCTCAGGACAATTGAAGTGACCAGGGCGAATGTTGGCGACCTTACCTTCCGCAATGGAGAGCATGTACTGTACCTGCAAGGCAAGGGATGTACAACCAAGGATGAGTACACGCGCCTTGAGGATAACGTGATGGATGCCCTGCATGCGTACCTGCTAAGCAGGGAAAGTATTGCAGATGATCAGCCTCTGTTTGCTTCACTGAACAGTGGAGGCAGACGTTCAGCAGATACTACATTGCCACGCAGTCACAAGGGCGGATCACTAAGCACACGGACCCTTGCCTGTATGGTCAAGGATCAGTTGTCAGCCATTGGTATCAACTCAAAGAAGATCACAGCTCACTCACTCAGGCACACTGCCGGTATCCTGATCATCAAAGGAGGTGGATCAATCTATGATGTTCAGTTGTTCCTGCGTCATGGAAGTACGGTTGTAACAGAGATATACACACGCTACATCGAAGAAGAAATGAAAATTGAGAACAAAGCAGGAAAGATACTTGCATCGATCCTGAATGATTAAAACTATATAGAAACAATATTCGGGTTTGAAAGACTTATATTCAATAACATTATGTTAAATAGACTTGCTTAAAGTGATGGTAAAAACGATAACAAAAAGGTATGCTTGTAACATTGCAATTATTTGCAGATCAAGCCATAAGGGTAGGGGTGTAAATTCCTTAACGCAATACTTTTTTACATCGTTGCTTCCATCACATTTTTACACGTGCAAAATGGGAACCTTTTAAAAACAACATCAGATATGGAAAAACAGGAAAATTCAACAGAAAATGCCGCTGCAAAATCAGGCAGTGAAGAAAAAGTAACACTGAGCA
>Ga0265593_1001400_pt1 | contig 11241 bp, 8 predicted proteins | sample saktaG_8_FD_190136 | JGI IMG/M metagenome (GOLD analysis project Ga0265593, IMG submission 190136) | Saline water microbial communities from Sakinaw Lake, British Columbia, Canada - sak_2011_5_24_36m | ecosystem: Environmental > Aquatic > Non-marine Saline and Alkaline > Saline ...
TTTCGTCCATCCAACCCTCGCAGTTCCCTGGCACGTTGATCGGATCGTTTCGGTTAATGTCGATAAAATGATTGCTAATGGCCTTACTACCTTTTCCGTAATTGCTAATACTACGCTATTCTAACCCATTAAATGATGGATAGCAGAAAGACCGACAGACTCCTAGTGCGACCTATGAGTAGTCCTCTGCAAAACAATGCGATAGTTCAGCATATAGCTCAAAGGCCAGAGCATAATTTGCCTATTGACCTTGACATCGTTGTACGGCGAGAATAGGACGCAGCCCTAGCAAATTTGTACTTATTTAGCCCTTTCTTCTTAGGCAAAAAGGGGGAGCATAGTTACCCAGCCTTAACCTGTAGTTTTTAATTTTCTTACCTTTACCTTTGGAATACACCATGATTTTTAAACAACTTTTTGATCAAGAAACCTGGACTTACACGTATTTAATTGCTGATGCTATCAGCAAAGAAGCGGCCTTAATTGATCCAGTTAATACACATATTGAAGCGTACATCACGTTATTAGCTCAGCATGATTTACACCTAAAGTATGCGCTAGAGACGCATGTTCATGCTGATCATATTACGGCGAGTGGTTTATTGCGTCAGCGTTTGGGCACACAAACAGCAGTGAGTCAGTTATGCGGTGCTGAAACTGCGGATATTCAGATTATGGATGGGGATATTTTTCAATTGGGTGACCTTGAGCAAATTAAAGTCATCGCTACGCCTGGCCATACTGCGGGCAGCGTGTCATTTCTATGGCGTGATCGTGTGTTTACCGGCGATGCGTTGTTAATTGCTGGCTGTGGTCGTACTGATTTTCAAGGCGGCGATGCGGGTGCCTTATACGATGGGATTACACAACGCTTATTTACCTTACCTGATGAAACCTTGGTTTATCCAGGGCATGATTATCAACAACGCTGGGTAAGTTCTATTCAGCAAGAGCGAACCAGCAATCCTCGTTTAGCTAATAAAACGCGTGCGGAGTTCATTGATATTATGATGAATTTACAGCTACCTAAACCCCGCTTAATTGATGAAGCCGTGCCTGCCAATCGTTACTGTGGCTTAGATGAAAAAGAGCGTCAAGATGCCCTTATCACGCGTGAGATTGATCGTCCTGTGCGCATTACTTCAAGCATTCAAGCAATGTTATCTGACGTTAAAAGTATGATTACTGAAGTCTCGGTAACAACCGCCAGTCAATTACTTGCTGAAGGTCAGTTAGTGCTATTAGACGTTAGAGAAGAAAGTGAATTTGCCGCCGGCCATATCGATAATGCTGTCTTGTTACCACGCGGTGTATTAGAGTTTAAATTAGCTCAAGTACCCGAATTGGCAAATAAATCTAAAGCTGTGTTAGTGTATTGTCGCACCGGTGGACGTTCTGCAATGGCAGCGCATACCTTACAACAATTGGGCTATCACAATGTATTGTCGATGGCAGGGGGGTTTGAGGCATGGCAACAAGAACAGGGCTAATACGGCGCCTTTATTAAAAAAATTATAATTTTTGGAGAGAGATAAATGACTCAATCACATCATAGTATCGTTATTGTTGGTGGAGGCGCTGCGGGTGTCTCGGTTGCTAATACGTTATTACGCCAACAGGCTCAGTTGGATATTGCCTTAATCGAACCTGCTGAGGTGCATTATTATCAGCCAGGTTTTACTATTATTGGCGGCGGTGCTTACACCATGAAGCAAACTCGTCGCCAAGAGAAGGATTTACTAAATCCTAAAATACATTGGCTTAAAACATTTGCAGAGAGCTTTCAGCCCGATGCCAAGACCGTTACCCTTCGTGATGGTTCTGTTGTTGCGTATGACTATTTAGTGGTTTGCCCAGGCTTACAATTAGATTGGGATAAAATTAGTGGCTTACGCGAGACTTTAGGAAAAAATCAGGTATGCAGTAATTATTCTCCTGAGTTTGTTGAATACACCTGGGAGTGCATTCAGCAGGCTGAGTCAGGTACGGCACTTTTTACGCAACCTCCTATGCCTATTAAGTGTGCAGGTGCGCCGCAAAAAATCATGTACTTAGCCGCTGATCGGTTCCGTAAAAAAGGTATCTTAGCTAACTTCTCAGTGGAGTTTCATACCGCTGGCCCTGCTATTTTTGGTGTCCCATTTTTTGCCAAAGCCTTAATGAAGGTGGTTGCTGAATATGGTATCACGCCACATTTTAATAGTAATTTAATGGCTGTTGATGGGATAAATAAAACCGCCACCTTTGTTGAAACGGACAGTGAGGGCAACACACAGGAAATCACTAAAAGCTTTGCTATGCTGCATGTCACGCCTCCACAAAGTGCGCCTGACTTCATCAAACAAAGCCCATTAGCTAACGCTGCGGGGTGGGTGGATGTTAATGAAAAAACCTTGCAACATAATCGTTTCAATACTATTTTTGGCTTAGGTGATGCCTGCTCCACCAGCAATGCTAAAACGGCCGCCGCTGTGCGTAAACAAGTGCCTGTTGTTGTTGATAATATTTTAGCCGCGATGGCAAATCAAGCCATGCGCGAGGGGTATGATGGGTATGGCTCATGCCCTTTAACCACCTCGTTATCAACGGTGATGTTAGCTGAGTTTGCGTATGGCGGAAAAGTAACCCCCTCCTTTCCGTTGCTTGATCCTAGAAAAAATCGTTATTTTTGGTGGCTAGGCAAGATTATAGGTTTCCCATGGTTATATTGGCAGATCATGTTGAAAGGTTATCGGATTGATATTCCCCATGTCGCCTCGTATGCAGAGCGTTTTACTAAAGAAGAGTAATGGAGACCCATGGCAAGGCTGAGCTAAAATAAAGCTCATCTTAACGCGTAAATCCTTACAAGATAACGGCTTAGTCTAAGCCACTAAGGGATGTCCTCCCTAAGGTTAATAAGGTCAGTGTAGCGTTGGTCATAACTAACGCTACACTCACACAATCTCAACAGGCTAAACAACGTGTACAACGTTACGCAATGTTAAGACATCCATCCCTATCACTTATGTTAAAAACTTCTCTACACACGCTTCAGCTTACTAGGTTTTTCCCCATTATTGCTTGGCTAAAAACCTACCAACGTCAGGAGTTAAGTGATGATCTCTTTGCTGGGATTATTACCGCTATCTTGCTGGTACCGCAAGGCATTGCTTATGCGATTTTGGCTGGTTTGCCACCGCAATTAGGACTCTATGCAAGCATTTTACCGCCCATTGCTTATGCTGTATTTGGCACCAGTCGCACGCTTTCAGTAGGACCTGTCTCTATTGCCGCCATTATGATTGCTGGCACACTGTCAGCCCCCGAAGTGGTGGCATTGGGTGATACAGTAACCAGTGCCTTACTGTTATCGACTATTAGCGGTGTATTATTATTAGTGATGGCGTTGTTACGTTTAGGTGGCTTAGTTAATTTTATTAGTCATCCAGTCTTAGCTGGCTTTACCAGTGGTGCCGCGTTATTAATTATTGGCAGCCAAATACCTCCTTTGCTTGGCTTAAGCTCGCCTCAGTGTGGCTACGCGTTAAGTTGCTATCAGCACTATGTTTCCACCATTCATCTGCCAACCCTGTGGCTAAGCTTAACGTCCTTAACCTTACTGATTTTTTTTGGTCAACCCATTAGCTTTTTATTAAAAAAAACCCAGTTACCCTTAAGCTTAATAACAGCAATAAGTAAATGTGGTCCGTTATTAACAGTTATTTTAGCCAGTGTTACGGTGGCAATGCTTGATTTAACCGCGTCTCATGTTGCTGTTGTGGGTCAGGTACCCGCTGGTTTCCCCCGTTTATCTATTGATTTTATTGCGTTTGATAAGCTGCGTGTGCTGTTCCCCTTTGCCGCATTTATTGCCTTGATTGCGTATGTGGAAAGCGTTGCCATAGCCAAAGTTACCGCTAATCTGCGAGGGCAAAAAATATCTCCAAATCAAGAGCTGATTGCTCTAGGCATGGCAAATTTAGCTTCGGCAATCTCTTGTGGCATGCCTGTTGCCGGTGGTTTTAGTAGAACCATGGTAAATTTTTCTGCAGGTGCACGAACCCAAATGGCAATGCTGATTGCAGCAAGTTTTTTAGCCATCGCCGTGATTTTTTTTAGCCCTTGGTTTGCCAATATTCCCAAGGCTGCCTTAGCGGCTATTATTTTAATGGCGGTGTATCGCTTAGTCAGAATTCGTCATATTGTGCATACTTGGCAGTATGACAGTGCAGATGGTAAGGCTGAAACCGCCACGTTATTAGGCGTGTTATTGTTTGGCATAGAAGAAGGCATTATGGTGGGTATGGTGTTAACTTTATTTTGTTATTTACGCCGTGCAAGTCATCCACATATTGCAATTGTTGGGCGCGTTCCTGAGACTGAACATTTTCGTAATGTTAATCGCCACAGCGTAGAAACATGGCATCATTTGTTGTTGGTTCGGATTGATGAAAGTATTACGTTTACTAATATCAATTTTATTGAAGCGTTTTTAGAGTCGCAGTTGCAACGTCGCCCTGATATTCGACATATTATTTTAATTTTTACGTCAGTGAGTGATATTGATACGACTGCGCTTGAAGCCTTAGAATTATTTAATCAAGCCATGCAAGCAAAAGGGATTAGTTTAAATATCGCCGAAGCGAAAGGGCCTGTGCTGGATAAATTACAAAAAACAGATTTTGTTGAGGCCTTAAAGCCTGGCAAAGTGTACTTTAGAACTGAAGATGCGGTGAAAGCTTTAGGTTAGGTTAACCTACACTAACAGCTAAGCAGTGATATAACGGTAAGCCCTAACTTACCCCCCTAAAACCTTGTTATTTTTTGGAAAATTTACCATGTTAAATCGTCTATTTGTTCTGCCATTAAGTTTATTGTTTAGCGTTAGCCTGCCTACTTTGGCTGAAAATCAGGCTCAACCCAGTATTAATCGCACTGTCTTACTGGAAAATTCGGTCACTATGCCCGAGTATTTTAATTCAAAAGTTACCCGTGTTGTGTTTCCACCAGCCTTTACAACCCCTGAGCATACTCATGACGGCCCTGGTCCTAGATATGTTGTTAAAGGCGAATTAAAGGTTATCGAAGGAAACAAATCCACTATCTATAAAGCTGGAGAGGTGTTTTGGGAAACAGGTGCGTTAATGTCAGTGGAAAACCTCTCTAACACACCTGCTGAATTAATTTTATTTGAAATGCTGCCAGTGAAATCTGTTAATAGTCATTAACATAACGTGTCCCCGCAGAAAAACGCTAAGCGAATATCTGTTTTATCAAAAAAAAACCGCGCATGAATAAACTCACGCGCGGTTTTTTTATGCCTACAGCAAAATTAACGATTAGGTGTGACCACAAATTGATTCAATATTTTAGGACGACGCTTATTCATTTCAACACTGTTTGTTTGCATGTCTTCAATTGAATAAGGTTCGATTCCGTAAGTGGTTACTTTTAAGTTTTGGGTATCGGGTGCAATATCAAAACGCGTCCAACCAAAATTAAATAATGCGCTGTAACTACCTTTGGTTAATTTAGCGTGGATACGTTCATTGTCGTCCAAACCTACTGGGGTGTACCCTAATGGCGTTAATTGTGCATTAACAATACCTGTCATGGCCGCATCTTTTACTGCCATGGGTAATTGATTAAAGCCAGCTAAATCACTCACGCCTACAGCACCATAAAGTTGCGCCAAAATAGCATTACCGTTGGGTATTGCTCCTAATATTTCAATTACTGACACACCAAAGGCGGGCGCATAACCCACTGAACCTGTACTGATATCAAACGCTGAAGTTTTTATTTGCGGTGCAGCTAAGGGATTACCTACCGTGACTAAAGCATTTAAGACCTCTTCACGACGTTGGTAAGTTAAATCATTTACCAACGAGCCGTGAATATCGGCACTGATAAAGACAACATTTTGAATCGCGTTTTCATCGATAAAACGTAATAGCTCTGAACGCTCTGAGGCATAGCCTTCAAAACGATCTGAGGCAGCAAGCACGCCCATGTTTTGGATCGGCTCGGGTACGGCTATAAATTTCCACAGAACATTATCGGTTTGTGCGGCTAATAAATCAGCTTTTAAGCGGTCTAATTGCGCTTTACCCAACATAGTACGCGTGCTTGCTGGCGTGCTAGCGTCAAACGCTTGAGCTATAAAACCACCAATTTGTTGTGGGTCAGTCGTGTCGGTGACGCCTGCTAACGCTGTATCGCGGAAGGAGCGTGAGTCTAACAGATATACTGCGGCAGTTTTTCCATAACGTTGTGTACGATAAAGGTCTGGGCGACCATCTGTTAATGCATCGCCAACCACTGGATAGGTTTTATCTGCAATCGCGTTGTATTCTGTGAACGCTTGTATGCCGCTTTTATATAAACCTGACTGATTAACTAAACCTGTTGTTTCTGACAAATAAGGAAATGCTGAAGCTAAGGCGCCCCCTGCAAAATCATTTTTTACTTCATGATCATCAATCATTGCAAAAATAGAGACGTCTTTTTGCAATTTCGCAAAGCTATTTACGCCAGCATGACGGCTATACACTTCTTTATGTTTTAGGCGGTAATCATGTAAGGTGAGGGCTTGCTCTAGCGGTACAGCAGACGTTGGGTAATCGGCATAAATGGTGTCCCCCAACTTTATAAAGAAATTTAATTCTTTTGCTGGAATATTTTTAATTGCTGGATAAGGGGCTAATTCACCGCGCCAATCACCTGTCACACCAAAGCTTAACGCTAAGTTTTCAGCGTGTTGATCGGGTGCGGTGGTAAATTGACCGGTGAGACGCATGCCATCTGCTGTGCTTACTTGATAGGTGTAATGTTGTCCTGGCTGCAAATTTTCAACACTGATTTTAGCTGGAATTAAAGGGTCAGTAACGGTTACGGTTTGTTGTTGTACGGTTACATTATCCTTATTTATTAGAAACTTCACCTCTCCTTTACGATTACAACGCGCCCATAATACTGTTGAGGTTGAACTTGTGTCGCCGCTTGAAACGCCATTAGGTAAGCTTGCTAACACATCACGTGCGTTGGCAAATCCTAAACCTGGTTGCATGATAGCAGCTAATCCTAGCCCTGCTAAAAAGTGAGTTACTTTCATTTGTTTGCCCATTTAAGATAAAAAAAAGAACGGTAAACATAACGAATTTACATGAAGTAATGATGACACGAGCTAGGTTTTTTGCCTTACTTTTTGTGAACTTAACCAGCATTGGAGCAAACCTATGCGCCCGCTCCATTTATTAAAGTGACAGCATGAATAAATTAATTACTAGGTAAAAACTTTACCAACCACGCGGCAAAATTGGCGCGATTACGTGAACAAATAATCACTTTGCCGCGTCCAGAAAATTTTAATACCATGCCTTCACCACTGGTAACACTGTTTACCAATTGCCCTAAAAAACCAGAGTTTTGTGTGGTGATAGATATTTCATGATGTAATTGACTGTCCCATGCCACAACATGAGCGTTATCAATAATAATATCTTTTCCGGGCTCAACATCTAACACAAAACTTGAGCCGAAACCTGATACGGCTAGCTTTCCTAAGCCTGAGGCTTCACAGATAAAAAACCCCCCAGTTTGACCAAATAAGGCGTTGCCAATGTTTTGTGTGCGAACATTTAAATTAACGCCTTCGTCAGCGGCAACAAAAGCGCCGTCCGTTAACAAATAGCTCTGCGCACCGACGTCTAAGACATCTATCGCACCCGGTAAAGTCGGTGATAATAAGCAATCACCGTCCCCTTGCGTTGCTTGTATGTGTTGTTGAAAAAAGGATTCCCCATTAGCAAAACGTCGCATTAAAGCACTGCCTAAGCCCCCCGTCATTTTGCCTTTTAATTCTAATGTTTTCTCCATCATCACCATGGCATTGGCCTCACAATAGATTTTTTCTCCATATTTAAGACTAACATGCAAAAAAGGATCAATGTCACCCGTTACTGTAAATATTGTCATACTCGCTACTCCTTAAAATAAAATACGCGGTGCAGTGCATCACGACAGCCGCTCATGGTCGGTACTTTGTTTACTGCACGATGGGATTATTATGCCAATATCTTCGGGCAATTTCACGATATGCGTGTAACTGCATTTGCTTATTATTAAATTCTACGCTTATCGCCCCCTGCTCTGCGGTGTTTAAATACGGGATGTTTAAACGTTGATAGCGCTGTATCACGTGCGCGTGAGGATGACCAAATTGATTATGAAAGCCAGCAGGTATTAAAATCATGTTGGGGGCGACGGTCGTTAAAAAGTCCTCTGTTGAGGATGTTTTACTGCCATGATGCGGCGCAATCAATAGTTGTGCACGTAATTGCCTAGGCGATTGGTTGATTAAGCTTCTTTCGGCTTCTGCTTCAATATCACCAGTAAGCAATGCTGAACCTTCGGCAGAATCAATTTTTAAGACACATGAATTATTGTTGCCAGTATGGTTTGACCAAGCAGGTGCTAACACGGTAAAGCTTACGTCATCCCAAACCCATTGTTGACCTGTTTGACATACTGTTGCCCGATAAGGTATTAATTGTGTAGGACTACGAGTCATTAATTGCTGCGTTGGCATACTGTTTAAAATGGAAGCTAGCCCGCCACGATGATCATTATCACCATGACTAATTATTAAGGCATCAAGCTGTTGAACGCCCTGTCCTTGTAAAAAAGGTAAGACCACACTTTTACCTTGATCACTGTCTTTGGAAAACTTTGCTCCCGTATCAAATACCAACCAGTGGGATTGTGTGTTGACAACTATGGATAAGCCTTGCCCAACATCCAATAAGGTTAACGTAAATCGTCCCTTATCTTGGCTGGTTGTGCGCGGAAAAAGTAGCGGCAAACAGAGCAAAGCCCCAGTCCACCGATTGGGTATGCCTTTGGGCGCAAGTAATAACAAACAACCTAGGCTGGCTAACAACACACTCCAAAATGGTGGTGCAGCTTGGTTTAGCGTCGCATACGGCAAACGTGCTAAATACCCTAAATAAAGCAGGAGTAAATCAATCACTTCATTTAATAGCGAAAAAATATAGTCACTGACATCGGGTAATAGCCCCATCACCATGACGGCAAAAAAAGTAATGGGTATGACAATAACGCCAATGATAGGTTCAGCAATAACATTGGCGATCAGTGCAGTGAAGGTGATGCTATGAAAAAAATACACCAGCAAAGGCATTAAACCCAAACTGGTTGCCCAATGAATTCTTAAGGCCGTTAGCCAGGCATGAGTTGAAGCACCTAAACGCCCAGTGACGGTGTAGATAATTAAAGCAACTGCGAGAAAAGATAACCAAAAGCCTATCGAGGCAACCGCAAAGGGATCGATAATTAATACGGTCAATAAGGCCATTGCCAAGGTACTAAAAACCTGAGTGTGACGCTGGCAAATCAAGGCCATTAACACCACACTTAACATGATCACTGCACGTAAAGTAGGAATGGAAAAGCCGGCTAAGGCCGCATAACTATACCCTGCCAGTAAACTCATTAAAGCGGCAACGCGTTGTGGCGACCAGCGCAAAATACCAGAATATGCCCATAGTTTTGCACTTAAAAAATACACTAAACCTGCAATCAAGCTAATATGCGAGCCTGAAATAACCATTAAATGGGTGGTTCCCGTATTACGAAAAACCTCCCATTCTGCTTGACTGATGCGACTCCCATCGCCCAATATTAATGCGTAAAACACCCCATTAAGTTGAGTTAATGTTGCTAATTTGTCATGTAAACGTTGCCGCCACATGGCAAAAGTCCAGAACGGATTGTCTTGACCAAGTAATACAGGAGCTGGCGAGGTTCGCAACGAACCTATCGCGCCGATGCCTTCATGAAATAATTTTTGTTCATAATCAAAACCATGAGGATTAAGGGTGCCATGAGGTGTTTTTAATTTAACGTGTAACCGCCAATGCTGACCTGCCTTGAAAGTAAACGCGTGCGTGTAGGCATACACACGAATTTTTTGTGGAATACCATACACCCGTGGTTGTACCAAAAAATCAAAGTGCTCTGCCCTTGTTTGTTGAACAGGTAAAGTATCAATCACCCCAGTTAAACTCACCTCAAGGCCATCTAAAGCATTGGGTAGTCGATCGGCTAATTTTAAGTGAGCATAACTTAGTGCCCACATTATGCCCATTATTATCACCGCAAGCCGCCAGTGTCTGCGCCAAAGTATGGGTAGGAGTAAGATAACTGCTAACAGTAACCAACTAAGCTCAGGCAAATCAGCCAATTGCTGTATCAGGACAAGCGCAATTAATAAGCCACTAGCCGTGACTATCACGAGTTAATTCGTCTTTCTTGCCGTCCATTTTTTTATCACGGAATAACGCCAAAGGGCATTAATTCCAAAATACCCCACACATGAGCTAAGACTCGCCAACACCACACAGCCCACTAAAAAAGGCTCCCAGGTATTTGATAAGCTAGACATTAGCCCTTCAATTGAAAAATCAAATGCGGAGGTAGGAACGGTACGTTGCAATAAGAGTAAACCAGTACGGTAGGCAAAATAAAACAAGGGCGGAATTGTTATTGGATTTGATATCCACACCAGCATGAGTGATACAGGTAAATTTGCTCGATAAAACAAAGCGGCGGATGCGGCAAGTAACATTTGTCCAGGCACTGGAATCCAACAGGCAAATAAGCCAATGGCGAATGCTTTAGCGATTGAGCGACGATTAAAATGCCAAAAATTGGGATCATGAAGCTTATCCCCAAAAAATTGTAAGTGTTGATGATTTTTTATCCAATCTGGATTTGGGGTCATTTTTCTTAATATTTTTTTAGGCATTATTTTTATCCGTCGACTCAACTTAAGAATGATTACTGTAGCAGTTTTTTACGACAAGCATGCTAAGAGACGCTCGCTGTATGTGTGTTGATGTTAAAAGAACATAGCTATTATGATAAGTGACTAAAGCTTAGGCGTTTAGTTTTACGGCTACCACAGCCATAATTATATGAGTGATAAAGCCTAAAGCTGTCATTTTTTAGCTATTAACTTGCCAGCAATGCTTCTGATAGCATTTAACGTCAATCAGCAATGCGCGACAAAACGCAGGCAATCCAGATAGTTTTGTGGCACTTTTCATGAGGGCCATGATTAAGAAATATTATGCAGTCATGCTGATTAACAGCACACCTTTATATAATAATTATATTTCTTACCTATCAATCTATTAAGTGCATTTTTTAACCTCAACGCTTTAGTGTAAAGCGTTG
>Ga0265593_1001401_pt1 | contig 11236 bp, 10 predicted proteins | sample saktaG_8_FD_190136 | JGI IMG/M metagenome (GOLD analysis project Ga0265593, IMG submission 190136) | Saline water microbial communities from Sakinaw Lake, British Columbia, Canada - sak_2011_5_24_36m | ecosystem: Environmental > Aquatic > Non-marine Saline and Alkaline > Saline ...
TCGAATATAACATTATCTAACATACTTGGACAATCTAATAATACAACAGGTAAATTAATGCAATATGCTATCCGTAGTCAAGCACTAACATCTACAGAAGTATTAGCAGAGGCAACTTACCTTAGAACTATATATCCTGAAATGGCAAATGTAGTAATAGGTACTCAAACATGGACTACTTCTAATGCTGAGATTGTTTGCACTCCACAGGGTAATTTAATACCTGAGATGCAAGCTGCTGCTAATGCGGAGAAATTTACTAATTGTGGTGGAGTAGGACAAACTGATTGGATTGATAGCAATGGAGATGGTTTAGCTAATACACTTGCTAAATTTGACGCTAATGTAGTATCAACTTTCAGTATTGTTACTGGAAATGGGTTTGTAGGTAATGCTCAAAGAGTTTATATAACAAGTAATTATTTATATAACTCTTACATAACTATAGGAATAGCTTTAAGCAAGCCAAAGTATCATAAAATCACATTTAAATATAGGTCTTCAAAAAATTTGTACATAAGTGGTGAAGATGGATTAAATCAGACCTATGTTACCACAAATATTGGAGATTGTGTTTCGGCTTCATTTTATTACTATTCAAATAGTTCTTATCCAAATTTGACTTTCCACCAACTAACTCCAACAGTAGGAGATTGGTATGAGATAGATGAATTATCTTGTCAAGAGGTAGGTTGGAGTGATTCTCAAAATCTATATGATTATATTTCAGGTATTACAAGTGGTAGCGCAGAAGTAAAACAATATGCAGCAGTGAAAGCAGCGGCAATGTGGTGTCATTATACAGCCAATGGTACAGATGCAGAAAGACAAGCTAATGGAGCAGTTTATGGCAAACTATATAATTGGTTTGCAATTAAGTTGCTTCAAATGGATATTGATTATTATAATACAGCAAATCCAACAGCCTTATGGGGATGGAGAGTTCCTACACAAGCAGACTTTACTACATTAAGTACTTATTTAGGCGGTGATACTGTTAGTGGTGGTAAGATGAAAGTTGCAGGTACTACTTATTGGACAACTCCAAATACGGGTGCTGATAATAGTAGTGGGTTTAGTTTGTTACCAAGCGGAAGGAGATTAGGTAGTGATGGTTCTTTTAGTTTATTAAATCAATATGGTTATTGCTATGGAAGTGGCGAGTTAGATGCTACAGGAGATAGATTTTATACAAATAATTCAGATGCAGTAACTACCATTGCAAGAGTTGTCAAAACTAATGGTAATTCAATAAGACTAATAAAAGTATAATGTACAATCCAACTACACAATCTACATATTGGTATGTAGACCAAGAATGGAATATGATGCAGAATTTATCTGTAACAGAAGTCTATGACGATGGCCACTATGATGCAATAGAATCTACTTACCATGCTTATTTAGCATATAGAGATAGTAGATTTATTGATGGCATTAAATCGTGCTGGAAAGATAATGGTAAAAAACTTAAAGGTCAAAGATATCCCAGCCCAGGCTGGGAGTCTATTGGCATTAGCAGAGATCATACAATCTATTCATTCTGTGCATTCGTAGAATCAGGAATGTCTAAAGAGGATATATTGAGTTATGCTAAAAGAATGCCATTTAATCTTGGCATTGAACTAGGTATGAAGATGACTCCTAGTCTATGGTTATGGCTTCGCTTAATAAGTGGAAAGAGTATTGGAAAACTATGGTATCCTGTATGCTGGTCTGGTAAATTCTTTGCTAGATTACAGAATTGGATAGCAGATATTTTAGTAGGGTCATATCCAAATGAAACACCACAAGATGATTATGTTTTTATAAAAGATAAAACCAAGGAAATGATATTTAAAGATTCCTTGCACTATCCTACATTTGCATTGAAACTTGCAGCAGCTCAATTAATGACTCTGCCAGATTCATGGTGGAAGAAACAGATTAATAAACAAGCACTAAAACTAACACCTTCAGAGAATTTTCTATTGCAGATTATATTTGGTGGAGAAGTTAGTAGTGATAAAATAGATAACTATAAACCTATGTATGGTTCTAGATGGGATAATGAATTAGTCCCTGAAAGAACCAGAGGCTCAATAATGGAAGTTATAACAAATAAAGAACATAAATCAGCAAATCAATTAGATGTAGATCTATTAAAAGCTATTTATAAATAATTATTGCCATGTATATAGATACTCATATAGGAGAGACGTATGTATGGATAAAGAAATAATAAAAACAAAATAAAATGAATAATAAAACATTTGCAAAAACGTACGCAAGTACAACACCCCCAGATCCTAAAATGCATGCATTATGGATGGATTTAACTTCCGATCCATATGGAAGTGTAATAAAATGCTGGAATGGATCTATTTATGAGGCAATTACAAAAGATAATACTGATATAGATTTAGTTCATGGTATAGCGATAGATAATAATTTATCAAAATTTGATATAGTTGAGCTACAATCAATTACAACGGAGCCGGCAAATAAAATTAGTGGACATAAATATTATAATCCTAATACTAAGTTAATTTATATATGCAATAGGATTCCGCGATCTGGTATTCAATTTGGTTGGCATTTATATGGAAGTCCGATATCAAAAGATACTTTATATAAGCTTGGTAATCAATATTATATATGGGATGGAGTTGATATGATCTATGTTCAATTAAATACTAAACCAAAATTTCTTACATATAAAGCTATATTTTCACAAAATACTGAAATACAAACAGGTGGCATATTAATTGCAGGACAAACTTATATTATTTATGATTTACTTGAAAGTGATGATTTTGAAAATGTAGATTTTAGAGATATTGAAATTCCATTCATGGCTACTGGTACTACCCCTACTGAATGGAGTGGTGGTACTATTGTTGTAAATCTTGATAATTCTATTATTACAGCAAGAGTTTTAAATCGTGATGAAAATGATTATCTTGGGGATGTAGTATGGACAAGAGATAATGTAGGTAAATATGTTGGAACATTAATTGGGAAACTTCCTTATGGTTTTTGTTTTACTAATGTAAACACAGAAATTTATCAAGATAGCGAAAGTGCACTTATCAATAATAACACATTTTTAAAAAATATAAATGATAGTGATACAGTTAGATTATATACTTATATTCAAGGTATATTAGCATTTCATAATAACGATAAAGTTCAAATCGAAATTAGAGTACGTCAACGTGGTGATGCACCTATACTTTTATCAGCAGAAACTAATACAGATGGTTCACAAGTTATTCTTACGTTTGATAAAGAAATGTCTGATTATGATGTTGCCAATGGAGATTATTTATTTTCTTCAGTAAATCTTACACAAGAAACAGCACAGTCATTTATTATGAGTGATTGTGTAGTAGAGAACAATACTATAGTAATTTATGTAGATACTATTGCAAATGGAGATGAACTGACTATTGACCAGAATTATGCACTTGAGTCTTTAGACTATGGTTTGAAAGCAATACAATTAGAAATACCTATCGTAAACAATGTATTAGAAATACAGGAATAATAAATTATGGCCAAATCAAATTTCGGAACAATAAATAAGAAAGACCTATACAATTCTATATATTATTTTATAGGAACATTCTTATTGTCGCTTGCCGGTGTTATAACATTAGGAAAAGCACCAGAAACTCAACAATTACTACAAATGACTGGGACTGCACTAACACCAGCTATACTATGTATATTCAAAGGAATAGCAACTAATAGCGACGGAAAGGTATTTATCAAAGAAATTAAAAATTAACATATGATATCAGGACCAATGGGTACTAATCCAATAAATCAAATAGGAGAACTAACAGAAAATCTATTTTTCAAAATAAAAGGAGTATTTAGTACGACTATAGGGTGGTTCTTTATGTTAACTACCTTTATGGCCTCAACATTTGGGCCCGAAGCAGATCTTGTTTACTGGGTAACTGGTTCCATATTTGCAGATTTATTTATGGGTGCTTGGAGCGCTATTAAGATGAAGAAATTTCATATTAGTTATGCGCTATCAAGTACAGCAATTAAATTAGTAATGTATTTAATAATATTCTATATGCCACTAGTCATAGACAAAGTGGTTAGTCCGGATTTATCATTATTTACTGAGGTTACTGCAGCAATATTATGTAGTGCTGGATTCTTTTCAATGCTAGCTCATATGCTTATAATAAAACCAGATTTAATGGTAATTAAGTTAATACAAAAAGCATTGATGACGGAAATATCTAGAAAGATAGGATGCAAGCCAGAAGAGGTTGAGGAATATCTTATTAAACATAAATAAAATAAAACAAAATGATTAACAAAATAAAGTTAATCCTATTAGCATCAAGCGCTCTACTAATAACTGGTGGGGCGTTTGTCGCTAAAGGAGTATATGACAATTATATTGCCATGAAGAACGAAATAAGTGTTCATAAAAACAATGAAAGAGCTTATGAAGATATATTGGCTGGAAGGGATAATGATAACCGCGTTCTAAGGCTATCTGTAGGCGATTTAAGACACTCTAAAGATAAGTTGATACATGAGTTGGATTCTGTGAGAAAGTCGCTTAAAAAGCCTGCAAATGGCACTGGCGGGGTCTCTAGTGGAACTACTACACATGTAGGTGGAACTACAGTGGTAAATATCTATAATCCAGACAGTTTTAAGCTAGATACTATAGCGAAATTCAATGATTTAACTAAAATTTGTATTAAAATCAAAAAAAATGCACTAACTACTACTTTAGACATAAACAATTCTATGTATTTATACGTTTACTCATCGAGGGAGTTCGTTAATGAGTACAAAAATGGATGGGATAGATTCTGGCATTTTGATTGGGAGAAGGAGACTGTCTATAGATATGATATAAAGAACTCTAATAACTTAGTTAAAGTAATAGACTCAAGAGTTTATATGAATGACGATAAAATAGAATAAAATGTTAATAGAAGTAAAAAGACACACACTAAAACCAGAATATACCGTAGGGAAAATGTTTATTGACGGCATTTACTACTGCGACACGATTGAGGATACCGTAAGGGATTTAGACAAGGATGGGGATTTCGATAATGGCGAAGAAAAGATATTTTCTAAGACGGCTATTCCATATGGAACATATAATGTTGGATATACATTTTCTCCTAAATTCAAAAAGAACATGGCCATTATAGAACACGTAGAGGATTTCGAGGGAATTAGAATTCATGGAGTGTTACCAGGAGTTATAGCCTTACCAAAACATACAGAAGGCTGTATATTGGTAGGAGAAAATAAAGTAGTTGGAGGATTAGTTAATTCTGCGTTTTATCAAAAAGATATAAATCAGAAAATTGGAGAACAAAAAGGAGAGATGAGGACTGTAACTATTATAATTTCCTAATGAGTATTGAAGATAGAATACTAGAATACTCGAATAACTTCAAGAAAAATATGATGATGGAGAAAAAGTTACATCCTTATATATTTAATTCCTGGAGGTCTATTCTGTATACAGAAAAAGGCAAAAAGGTTGGTGTTTCTGATGAATGGAGAAGTTTCGAAATATTCTATAATGATGTTGTTGGATCTTATAAAAATGGATTAAGATTACATAGACCAAATAAAGAAGAGATATTCTCTAAGAATAATTATATGTGGATTTCTGACAATGATTTATATTTATTAAAAGGTAATTTAGTATATATTGATATAGATGGAGTTTCGAAAACAATAAAAGAGTGGTCTTCTATTTCAGGTAGGACTATTGCTTCTATTAAATACAGATACTATAAAAAAGATAAATTTACTAATAAAGAAATAGTATATGGAAGGATGTCTAGGCCTAGAAGAATAATGAAAAGTATTTCTGAATCTGATAATATTAGAGCAAAGGTATCTAAAATGTGTTCTTCTTATAGAATAAAAGATTTAAAAAAGGTACTATTTTATAATCTAGATATTGATTGGTTTTTAGAAAATATCGCATATAAAAATTGCATTTACTGTGGAGACTCAGAAAATGTAGGATGTGATAGAATTGATAATTCAATAGGACATATAAAAACAAATGTAGTTCCATGTTGTTATACGTGTAACGTAGTTAGAAATATTTTATTTACAGTTGAAGAAATGAAAGAACTTGGATCTACAATATCAAAAATAAAAAATAAAAGAAAAAATGGTTAATTTTAATTCACTAAATAGCCTGATAGAAGATATCATGCTTGAGGTAAGAAATAATAACATAGCTGAGTCTGAGAATCTTAGTAAGGCAACAGTAGAGCAATGGATAATACAATACAGAACTGTTTTAATTAAACAGGATATTGATAAAGGACGTACAATAAACCCAATGTATGTTCAAACTATTAATATGCTTCCGTTTAATTTTGTTCTATTAAATAATGAAACATCATTCAATGATGCATTAGCATTACAGTATTCTGCTAGCACCAATTACAATCCTGGAGATAAGTGTATATATCTTGATAAACTATATGTAGCAAAAATTCCTACAGTGGCGCATGCTCCAATAGATACTCATGGAGCTCCAGATACAGAACATTGGTTAGAGGATACTACTGCTATATTTATTTTGGAATCTAATATTCAATTACCAAAAATGATTGATTTTCATTTTAAACCAGCAATAACAAAATTTGCAGATATATATGGAAATCCTATTGAGCTAGTTGATGAAAACAGAGCATTACTTGGAAAATGGAAAAGATATTCAGGCAAACAGCCATTTGCATATCTAAAGAATGGTAAAGTAAGAATAGTATGTGATGATAAAGATAAGTTAGATAATTTCAACTATATGTATTTATCAGCCATATTTGAAAATCCACTTGAAGATATACTTGGATTATCTGCTGACGATCCATATCCAATTCCTGCAAATATGTTAACTACATTAAAAGAACTAATACAAACTAAAGAAATAGATGTAGTGTCTCTTTCTGACACAGACAATGATAGTTCTAATGATTTAACTAAAACTCAATTAACTGCCAGAGATTATAAAAAATTATCACGTGGCATCAAGTAAACCAAACATACATAGATCTTATACGTTAGACGATTATTTTATATCCTATAAAGAATATACAAAGAATAATCCAGCATATAATGTTACACAATCAAAGTTCTTTTCTGTTATTAAAGACTATTTTAAATTCTTATCAAAAGAATTGATATTAGAGTCTAAAGAAATAAGATTACCAGCTAGGATGGGTACGCTTTATGTAGAAAAAAGAAAACCAAAAAAATATAATAGTGATAGCCTTAGAGTAGACTTCAAATCTACGAGAGAATTAGGAAAATTAGTTCTTCATTTAAATGAGCATTCAGATGGATATAACTATAGTTTTCATTGGAATAAAAAAGATATTCTTCTGAAAAATAAATCATTATATGAATTAATAATGACTAGGGCTAATAAAAGAAGATTAGCTAAGGCAATCAAAGAAGATAGAAAAGATTATATAGAAAGATAATATGATATACAAATTTATCAGTAGCTATCAAGTAATAGCAAAAGTATTAGCGGATTTAGATATATCCGAGGAATCAATCCGAATGGCCGATATGAGAGAATGGGCTGGCGAGGCTATTGAGAAGATAGGCTCAGTAAAACAATTTAAGAGAGTAATACTTGGAGAAGGCGATAATACGGCTATTCAAATTTCAGGGTATCAAGCATCACTCCCAACGAACTTACATAAATTGAATCAAATTATGTATTCTATAAACTCACAAGGTCCATGGTTTCCTATGACGGTAGCTACTGGATCTTTTGATCATTGGGATGTTATACCTCAAGAGGTATTAACTACTGGTCAGACTACTCCTGATATAGTTATCGAAACTATGATAAGGAATATATATGAATCAATGTCTGATAATTTTATATACGCATGGTATAATCAGATGTCAATGGAAGATGCTTTAGAAATAATGAGAAGTAATTCTGCTGCAAGTATAGAACTTAGGGCATTAATACTGTCAATGTTAAAATATAATGGTAGTACTTCTAATGTTACAAGAGAAATTGGATTTAAATATAGAATAGACCCATCACAATCTAAGATAGTTAGTAATATGAAAACTGGGTGGATTAAAGTATCGTATGATGCAATCTATACAGATGATGAAGGATATCCAATGATACCTGATTTAATCTCATACGTAGAAGCTATATATTGGTATATTACTATGAAGCTTAAATATCCAGAATATCTTGCCGGTAGAATGAATAGAGAGATATATTATGATATCAGAAGGTCTTGGAATTTCTATTGCAAACAAGCATACGGGGAATCTATGATGCCTAATGAAGATGAGATGGAAACAATAAAGAACGTATGGACGAAGTTAGTTCCAGATATTTATGCAAACGAAAGTGGGTATGTAAATATTGGAGAACCTCAACGTATCAAAAACTTAAATAGAAGAAATGTCAAACAAGTCTGGTAAATCGCAAATAAATACCTTCTCTGGGGGCATGAACTTAGATTTAGATAAAAGTTTATTAAAATCTAATCAATATAGATATGCTGAGAATGTTCGTACTATCACTAATAGCGATGGTACAACTGGTTCTTTGACCAATATAGAGAGTTCTATGTTTCTAGGTCAAGATACTGATAGTTTATTACCATTTATATCTACTAATGAAATTATAATAGGAACTACTACCATACGCGATATTGGTATTGTTGTTACTAGATTTTATGATAATACTAATTATTATCATCAGATATATAAAGTTACTTTTAGTCTGGACAATTTACCTTCGTTCAAAAAGGTATTGCATAGTACAAATTCCACAAATGGTATAGATATGGGGTTTGGTTCAAACCCAATACTTAGTATGGTTGGAAGGTATGAATCCGATGACAATATAAAACTATATATAGCAGATGGTATAAATTTAATAAAGGTAATAAATATAGGGGCACTAATAACTGGTACATCTAATCTACAATCAACATTAGTTACAGATTCTAAGTACTTTGATATTATCCCTTCGTCAACATTGAGCACTCCAATTATAAATGGATTAGGTAGTGGTAGATTGAACGCTGGAGTTATTCAATATTGTTATCAATTATATAATTATGCTGGAGCCGAAACGTGCTTAAGTCCATTAAGCGCTCAAGTTAATTTAACATCATCAGATCAGTCTGTAGATAACATAAATTACATGGGCCAAGGACTTGGAAAGATATATGGGCTACCTACTGGCAAATCAGTTAAATTAAGCGTAACAGTTCCTAGTAATTCTGTATTTAAAAGAATTAGATTAATATCTGTATATTATTATAATTTCGGAGAGTCCCCAATAATAAATATAATAAATGACTATGACCTTCCTACTACTGCCGGAAGTATCGCATTAGAGGATGGTGGGGTTTCGTATGTTGGTGAAATGACTATTGATGAATTTAATGCAATTGGAGGATTATTAATTAAGCCTAAATTTATTGAATCAAAGAATAATATATTATTTGCAGCCAATACACATGAAGATACATGGGATATAGAAAATTACGATACTAGATCGTATCAATTTGAAAAATATGCATTAAGTACTACTATTGAATTTGCTCATTATGGCGGACAATCAGCTCCTCCGGGAAGTACTACTATTGAATTTGCTCATTATGGCGGATTTGGCTCTCCGGATCACTCGATGCTATATGTTTATGTTCCAACAGGAATGTTACTTTCAAATATTATTCATATAGGATATAGTGTTTCTGGAATAAATGGCATCGTCAGATTATCTGCATTGGTTACTGATATATCAAATACGTCAGACGAAGATGGTATTGGTATAATTACTCTATTGTCAGATGTATCAACTCTTGGTAGTCATGATATTATTAATTTTTCAAGTGTTAGGGTAGCGTTATATGATTCAATTTCAGATACGCCTATCTATAAATTATATTCTGAATTAAATTCAATATCAGCAACGCATGATTGTATTCACAGGGAAATATACGATGAGGATAGATATTCTAATTTAAAAGGAATTTATAATAAAGATACTAAATTAGGTGGTTCCGGGGTAAATGTATCATATCTATTTACGAATACATATTTTATAGAATCCTATGGAGATTACTGGGGAGCTACTCCTGGTATTTCGCTACCTACTACAGAAAAAAATATTAATATCGATCAAAGGACTGCTAGGATAGGCGACGTTAAAAGAACTATAAATTCAATAAAGTTAAAAGACTCTAGCGGTGCAGTTTCAAGTCCATATTTATCTGAATTTGGAATATCAAATGCTGATGGTTTTTTAAATTATTCAAATCCATTATTAGCTAATAAATTTAAGTCTTATCAAAGAGATGAGATATATAGATTTGCTGCAGTATTTTATAATGAAAAAGGGCAGAAAAGTCCAGCGCACTGGATTTCCGATATAAGATTTCCGGCTGGATATATGGAGTCTACAGACTGGGACTCTAGCATATTTGATATGCCTACCGAAACTACTGATACTGCAATAATTGGAAATTTTCTAGAAAATCAGGAATTAGTAGTAAAACCACTCGGACTTAAATTTACATTTGCAAATCTAAATACAATACCAACGGTAAAAAGAATTGAAATAGTCAGAGCAAAAAGAGATTTAAATAACAAGACTGTATATGGTCAGGGTGTTGTTCAAAAAACGGGCACTTACCATAAACCAGAAATATCAAACTCGGAACCATCAGATAGATATACCGGATTTGGAATTGATAATTCAATAACACCACATCCAGTCATATCTATGGCATATGACTATTCTATAGTTCCACAATCAACTACAAATACGACTACACTACCAATTCCTGGGGGCGGTGGATGGCAGGCTGGTCCTGGGACTGGGTTTGAGGATGGAATGATATCATCGTTTGATAATTATTGTAAGGGAAATTCTAGCGTTGCTTTTAATAACGTTAGCATGAGCCCATTTCATTATAATAAAGACTTTTTATTGTTTATAAACCCAGAGGTGTCTTTTTATAAAAACTCATTTACAGAACAAATAAAATCCATATCAAATTCTATCGATATGGATATAGTAGATATGGTGTTTCCAATGACCACAAGAACTACCACTACAGAAGGATTGGTTTACTATGGATATTACCAGGAAAATAAAATAGTATTTGAATATAATAATGGAATTAACGGTGGAAAATTATATTTATCATCTATCCAGTCTGGTGCTGATATA
>Ga0265593_1001404_pt1 | contig 11217 bp, 10 predicted proteins | sample saktaG_8_FD_190136 | JGI IMG/M metagenome (GOLD analysis project Ga0265593, IMG submission 190136) | Saline water microbial communities from Sakinaw Lake, British Columbia, Canada - sak_2011_5_24_36m | ecosystem: Environmental > Aquatic > Non-marine Saline and Alkaline > Saline ...
TTATAACGGCTAGCTTAACTATAAACGCTAGCTTAAAAATTAAGCAGCTTTAATAGCGCTCGCTTCTTTAGCTAATTGAGTAATATGCGCCCAGTCACCACGCGCGACTGCCTCTGCTGGCGTTAGCCAAGTACCACCACACACTACAACGTTAGGTAAGGCTAAAAACTGTGGTGCAGATTCAATCGTTACGCCGCCTGTAGGACAGAATTTAACATCCGCAAATGGACCAGAAAAACCTTTAAGCAAGTTAATGCCGCCTACTGCAACTGCTGGAAACAACTTTAAGAAATAATAATCATCAGCATTGGCCATCATGATTTCAGAGCCGGTAGAAACACCTGGTAATAATGGCAAACCAATTTCACGGGTAAAAAGTCCTAACTCACTGGTATAACCAGGACTAACTGCAAATTGGCAACCTGCATCTTTAGACGCTTGTGCATCTTTTTTGTTACGCACTGTCCCTGAACCCATAATCGCTTCTGGCAAAGCTTTTGCAATCGCTTCCATGCCAGCCAATGCGCATGATGTTCGTAATGTAATTTCCAATACGCGAATGCCGCCTTCAAGCAAAGCTGCGGCCATAGGCACGGCATCTTCTACACGGGTAATAACGATAACTGGAATAACTGGGCCGTAGTTGGCTAAATCTAATGTGTTCATGCTTTTTATTACCTTAATTAAATTATTGCTTTATAAAACAACTGAATATATTGCGACGAAGGTTTAGTTTTTACAACCAAGTAATTGCGCCTTCTTCGGCTGAAAGAACATTGCGTCGCATCCCGCCAAACAACTCACGGCCAAAACCATGTGAATTATTGTGTCGCTTGGCGTCTGAAAGCTCAGCAACTTCACGTTCTGCCCATTCATCTTCATCCACCAACACGTTAACCATACCAACCGTTGCGTTTAAACGAATAACATCGCCAGTGCGCACTTTAGCTAATGGGCCACCGGCAGAAGCTTCAGGTGTTAAGTGAATGGCGGCTGGGATTTTGCCTGAGGCTCCACTCATGCGACCATCTGTAACAATCGCCACTCTAAACCCTTTGTTTTGCAGCACGGCCAATGGCGGGGTGAGTTTATGTAACTCAGGCATACCATTAGCTTTAGGGCCTTGAAAACGCACCACTGCAATAAAGTCTTTCTCTAGCTCACCCCTATCGAATGCAGCTAACAATTCTTCTTGTGCATCAAACACAATTGCTGGTGCTTCAATAATGTGCCTATCTTCTGGTACAGCAGAAATTTTGATTACGCTACGACCCAAGTTACCTTTAAGTAAACGTAAACCGCCAGATTCATTGAATGGGAATTCTACTGTGCGCACGATCGTTTCATCACTACTTTCTTTCGGCAGATCTTTCCAAACCAATTTACCATCTTCTTTGGCTGGCAATTTTCCGTAATCGCGCAAACCGCCATAAGCCACAGTAAACACATCTGGGAACATATAACCGGCATCAATCAATTCACGAATCACGAAGGCCGGGCCACCCGCAGATTGAAATTCGTTCACATCAGCTTTACCGTTTGGATACACACTCGCCAATAATGGCGTGGTTTTAGCAAGGTGATAAAAGTCTGTCCAGTCAATAATAATGCCAGCCGCACGCGCAATGGCAACCCAATGGATTAGATGGTTTGTTGAGCCACCAGTGGCTAACAAAGCCACCATTGCATTCACAATCACATGCTCATCTACCAAGCGACCAATTGGAGTGAATTGATCTTTCTTGGTGTTTTCTAGCACCATTTTTACAGCTTCTCGTGTCAGCAATTCACGCATACCATCATGAGGATGTACAAATGCAGCGCCTGGTACATGTAAACCCATCGCTTCCATCAACATTTGGTTGCTATTGGCCGTTCCGTAAAAAGTGCAGGTACCCGCGCCATGATAAGCCGCAGACTCTGAAGCCAACAACTCTTCACGGCCGACTTTTCCCTGCGCGTATAGTTCGCGTACTTTAGATTTAGCCGTATTATCTAACCCCGTACTCATAGGCCCCGCAGGCACGAATACACATGGCAAATGGCCAAATTTCAATGCGCCTATCAGCAAACCTGGGACGATTTTATCGCACACACCCAATAGCAAAGCTGCATCAAACACATCGTGTGACAAAGCAATAGCAGTACTCATTGCAATAACATCGCGGCTGAACAAAGAAAGCTCCATACCAGGCTCGCCTTGGGTAATACCGTCACACATCGCAGGCACACCGCCAGCGACTTGCACGGTCGCACCATATTTATGCGCTTCATTACGGATAATATCAGGGTAGTTGACGTAAGGTTGGTGCGCTGAAAGCATTTCATTGTAAGCAGTCACAATGCCGATGTTAGGTGCTTTTTCTACCACCACACGTAACTTATCGTTAGCTGGCATCGCCGCGAACGCATGCGCCACATTAGCACAACCCAATCGGTCTGCGCCTCGCTGACGATTTACAATTTCATCTACACGATGTAAATAAGCGGTACGAGTCGGGCGACTTTTTTCTATGATACGTTCAGTTACTTCTATATGAGATTGCTTCATTTTATACATGACTACAAAAATTGATAGGATTCTCTGATTATCCTAAATAGAAGCGTCTAGGTCAAATTTATCGAGAGAGTATTTTATTTCCCAAAAGTACAGCAACTCCAAGTATTATTGTTATTACTAAGCATGCTTGGGCTAAATAACTTGCAAAATATAGAATAAACGTAATAATCCGTATCTTGACCAAATTAGGCGCTATCAAACAATGGATGAAGCTAAAAAAACCAATAAAATTAGAGGGTCACTGTTCACAGAACTTTTTTTAAAAGATAAAAAAAGTAATAGACATTGGTGCTGGCAAGGATCTTGTATGTAAGTGGGCGGAAGGTTTTGATGTCGAGGATGGCGACGCAAGTGAAATCACCAAATATAGACCTGTTGTATCTTACGATGTTGTGCATAGTTCACACTGCCTAGAGCACATGAACAACCCAGAAGCCGCATTAAATGAGTGGTGGGCACTCGTAAAACCAGTGGGCTTTTGATTCTCGTCGTGCCAGATGAATATCTATACGAGCAAGGCATCTGGCCAAGTATATTTAATGGTGATCACAAAGCAACTTTTAGATTGGACAAGTCTGATTCATGGTCTCCCGTTTCTTACAATATAAAAACTCTCATAATGCAACTAGGTAATGCTGAAGTTATCTCTGCTGAAATTCAGAATCAGGGTTATCGTTATTCGATACAAAGCCATCCTGGTGACAAAACGTTCAATTATAGACGCCTAGCAAGGTACTATGGAATAATGAGACGCTTACCAATATTGGGCATAGGTATGATTAAAATAATACAAACACTTTTATTCAAATTTCATGTGCCTGCAGATCAAACATGGGGGAGCGCCGTAGCTCAGATTCAAGTATTGGCTAGGAAACTACCTTAAAATCAGTTGATAACCAATAACAGGAAACTTGATGAAAAATATGCGTGATAATCCTACAAAACCCAGTCAAAAAACACCGCGTATACTGATTATTCGGCTTGATTATATTGGCGATATGCTCTGCACCACAGCACTAATGTCAGCAATAAGGGATAATTATCCAAATTGCTATTTGGCCGTTCTTGCTCATTCATATAACCGATCCGTAATAGAACATAACACTGATATTGACGCTGTATTTCAATATATTTTCAGTCGTCAACTCGAACGAAACCCACACCCAGGAAAAATTTCATCTCTTATTGATAGACTTAAGTTGGTATTAAAACTACGCGCAATACACTTTGACTATGTCATTATTCCTAATGGTGGCAGATATATGAGTAGCATTCAGTTCGCGTGGCAATTAGGTGCTAAGCATGTTTTTTTTATTGACGAGAGTTTAGCATTCGATGACCGCATTCCCGAACATGTAGAAACAAGATTAATTGAACATGAAACGCTTGCGGGCTTTCGTGTATCGGGAGATTTACTCAAAAACATCAATCCTGAAGATTACAAACTGCAATTAAATCTACCCACAAAAAACAACTTGGTTCAGCGAGTTCAAAACGAAAAAAATTTGCCCATTATAGGATTAAATTTTTCCGCTAGAGTACCAGAGCGATCTTGGAGCTTACGGAATTGGTGCAAATTAGCTGTGGTCCTCGCAAAGAACAACCAACTTTATATTTTCGGGACCCCCGAAATGTGGGATGACCCCCAGTTTAAGGCTGAAGCGTCTAAATCTGGTCTGTATGAACTCTCAAAAAACAGTCAATATACTGCGCTAGTACGAACAAAAACATTTCTTGAAATGGCAGAAGTGATTTCTGATTGCGATATTTTAATAAGTACTGATGGTGGAGCCGTTCACGTTGCAGCAGCCCTTAAAAAGCCCGCAGTAGTTTTATTTGAGAATCGCCCAGAAAAATATAACCGCTGGTATCCTTGGGGAGTTGAATACACTGTAGTAACCTCAAAAACCTCAGCTGAGGTTGAAGGAATTACTATTAATGATGTGGTAAACGGCCATGAGAAACTGATGGCAAAAATAAGCCTACAAAAGAATTATTGAATACAGATTCAAAACCTTAGATTAAATAATACAAAATGAAGTTTAATTAATCATGCGCATCTCCATCATCAAAAATCACGCCTTAAAAATATCTCAGTTAATTGCTATTACTTGTGCAATTCTACTTGGGTTTTCGTTGCCAATTGCTACAGGATTGGACAGCGTTTTATTAGGGTTACTATTAATTACATCTTTAACTAGCTGGAACATCCAATATCCTAAAATCATTAAAGTGAATTTAGTAGCAAACCTAGCTTTGCTGCTCTTCTGCATTTTATTTATTGGTTGTTTTTATGGTGCTACAGACCTTAGCCATAGCTTCAAAATATTAACAAAATATGACGATTTAATTCTAATCGCACTCATGCTACCAATATTCACTCAACCTAAATTGCGAAGTTATGGCCAATATGCCTTTATGATTGCAATGGCTATTACTTTAATGCTCTCTTACCTCATCTGGCTTGGCGCATTCCAACACACCTCTTTATTTGCAGGTCGACTTCCAGATAATCCCGTGGTCTTCAAGCTTCATATTACTCACGGCATATTAATGGGATTTGCAGCTTTTATGTTTGCCGTTTACGCAATACAAAATGAGGGGAAATGGCGATGGTTAATGCTAATTGCCTCCATCTTAGCGGTATGCAATGTTTTGCTAATGACACAAGGCAGAACTGGCTATATGGTCATCATTGCATTAAGCATCTACCTCATATTTGCACTATTTAATTTGCGGAATATCATATTCAGCTTAGGCTTGTTAATTGCGGCATCATCGGTCATTTACATATCATCGCCTAAAATACAATCTAGAATTACTTTAACAATGCACGAATTCCAAACATGGCAACCTATACAAGGCAATAATGAAGCATCATCTATCGGCACAAGGATGGATTACTACACTAATACTATTAAAATAATTCGTAAATCCCCATTACAAGGCGTAGGTACAGGTGGATTTGAAGTGGCGTATTCTAAAGAAATTGAAGGGACTGCCATGGCACCTTCTAACAACCCACACAACCAATTCTTATTATTTTTGGCGCAAATAGGCATTATTGGCTTAAGTGCATTTTTATTTTTATTATGGGTTGCGTGGCGCTCAGCACCAAAACTACCAACCGCCACAGACACAATGCTTGCTCGTGGCGTATTAATTACTATCGTTACAGGCTGCTTATTTAACTCGTTGCTACTAGATCATACTGAGGGCTTGTTTTTCGCGTGGTTTTGCGGTTTATTATTTGCTGGTCTGCCTAGCAACAAGAAAACAATATAACGATGCTATCAGTAGTCATTATTACAAAGAATGAAGCCCATGCTATCGTTGACTGCTTAAGCTCGGTGGTCTGGGCGAGTGAAATTATTGTTGTTGACTCAGGTAGCACAGACGACACAGTTAACATTTGCAAACAGTTTGGTGCAAAGGTCAGCATTACTGATAACTGGCCAGGTTTTGGCCCACAAAAAAACCATGCATTGGCCTTAGCTACCCGACCTTGGGTGTTGTCGCTAGATGCAGATGAGCGCGTTACACCAGAACTACAAATGGAAATAAGTAAAATTATCGAGAATAACGCTGACGCAAGCTACCGCATGCCAAGAAGCTCAAGTTACTGCGGACAATTTATCAGGCATTCTGGTTGGTCACCAGACTATGTTACGCGATTATTTAAAAGAGGCTATGGCAAGTTTAGCGATGATCTGGTGCATGAATGTCTGCTTCCGGAACACCCTACACTTGTATTAAAATCTCAATTACTTCATATCAGCTACATCAATCTAGAAGAAGTTTTGGATAAAGTAAACCGCTACTCCACAGCTGGTGCCGCGATGTCGCTTTCACTTGGGAAATCAGCAACTCTAGGCAAGGCCATAAGGCATGGAATCTGGGCATTTATACGCACATACTTCATTCGCCTTGGTTTTTTAGACGGGGAAATGGGATTTATTCTTGCCATTTCTAATGCAGAAACCACTTATTATCGCTACTTAAAACTCTCTCTATTAAATTCAGACATTAACAATCAGGCAAAATATTAGATTAGATTTACAGCCAATCCAATTGTGCTCGCTGACTAAAATCGACACCAGTTAAATGGACGTCCAGTTGCGTAGTATCCGATCCATCCCGCCCAGACTTTCGCCACACAGGCAAACGTTTTCCATACAAATCCACGCGCCCACAAAACATATTTTCTGCTGTCGAATCTGGCAAAGGCACGATGCATGTAGAGGGCGCACCGAGTGCGTTAGCCGCCCAATGTGAATAGCCAGAAATAGGTGTTGCCAACATGACTGGTGTACAAGCTAATGCAAATAGATCCGCGACTGGATTCACCACCGAGCGATGATCAGCGCCTTTGTAGCCATAAGGTGAAGGTGCATCAACCGTAAACACATCAAAATAATTATGTAAACTGGGATAACTATCCGGATCGCCAGTACTTGATAATAAAAAACAAACATCCGGCTGTTTTGCCACTATTTTTTCCATCACTTTTTCGTACCACCAGACTGGAATTGCCGGCCACTCTACCCCATCAACTACATAACGATCTGGGTTCACTAGGGCATAATCTCCATGGCGTACATGAACGCCTACGATAGGTCTATTGAGATAAGGAGCAAAGCTAGACTTAATCGCCGCAGCCAAGTGTGGTTTCAAATGAATCTTACTTGCGACTTCCATATAGATTGCGTCTAGCAAATCTGCAGGGCCATCAAGTGACCGTAAGACCAAGTTTCGATGTTGTAACTCTTTAAATTTTAGCGCATCACAGTATCGAACCCTTTCTGCACCTAATTTTTGCCAAAAACCAATACTTCCAATTTGCGTCTGGTCAACACTAAAGCTATCTAGTTCATGCCAATTTAAAATAATCGAATGTCCATAGGCTTTTTTAAGGGCAAACGCGAGTGGAAGCGTTTCTAATCGGTTTGTAATTCCAACAAATTCATCAATGTAAAGTTTAGGCATTTACTAGTATTCCTATACGAGGCTGCTCAATAGCAAGTTATAATCTGTTTTTCGGCAGTCAGTATACTCAATATGAGAACTACTCACAATTTAAGCAAGCTGTCACTTTAATATCTAACATTGGAATTACTTGCGTTGCTTAATCGAAACTCACCTAAAAGAATTCTGGTAATAATCACCCGTCGCATTGGTGATGTTTTGCTAACAACGCCCCTAATACACACGCTGAAGGCCGCCTGGCCACAAGCGAAAATTGATGTTCTAGCATTTGAAAATACACGAGACATTTTATCTAACCACACTGATATTCAACAAGTAATTTGCATACCAACCAGCTCATCTAAATTATCTAGATTAAAATTTATGATGAATATGTGGAATCAATATGACTTGGCGATATCGGCTTTACCTAGTGACCGTGCAACCTTTTTCGCTTGGATAGCTGGAAAGTATCGAATAGGCTTAGTGGAAAATAATCCAAATCAACCTTGGAAAAAATACTTACTCAACGATTCGGTTCCTTTTGATAATCTCACAACACATACAGTGAGCATGGCGCTTAAACTTGCAAGCAAGTTGGGTCTGCCTCTCAAGCATAACATTAGCGTTAATTGGAATCAGAAAGATATTGACCACGTTGAGGCGCTGTTTTCAGAATTTGCACTTACTGATGCCCAGGCCTTCGCAGTGCTACATACTTACCCGAAATTTTCCTACAAGATGTGGCATTCAGATGGTTGGTTAGAATTAGTAATATGGCTGAATAAAAAAAATATTAAGGTGATTTTAACTGGCTCTAGCGAGCAGGATGAAATGCTTTACATACAAAGCCTAATGTACAAACTGCCAGCCAAAACTCTTAATTTTGCAGGACGACTTAACTTTGCACAGATGGCCTATTTACTTAAAAAAGCTTGCGTTTATGTTGGTCCAGATACCGTTGCAACACATTTAGCCGCTGCCATAGGCACCCCTACTGTCGCACTGTTTGGCCCTAGCAATCCAATAAAATGGGGACCTTGGCCAAGTGGCTATAGTGAAGTGGATAGTCCTTGGAAAATGATAGGTGCATCACAGCAAGTTGCCAATGTTATATTATTACAAGGCTTAGGTGACTGCGTTCCGTGCCTCCAAGAAGGTTGTGATCGCCACACAAATAGCTTTAGCAAATGTCTAGATAACCTACCTGCAAATCGCGTAGCCACGGCGATAAATACATTACTTTCATCATGCGCATCCTAATTATAAAAACTACATCCTTAGGAGATGTGGTGCATAATTTACCGATCATAGCTGATATAAAAAAATATCTACCAGAAGCACTCATTGATTGGGTGGTTGAGGAAAGTTTTGTTGATATTCTCACCATGCATACGGGTATTAATCAAATCATTGCAGTGGCGATTCGGCGCTGGCGAAAATCACTTCATTCTAAGCAAACATGGATAGAGTTTTTTGCCTTCAAAAAGCTTATACAATCGATGCAATACGATTTTGTTATCGATACTCAGGGCTTATTGAAAAGTGGATTGATCGCTAGCCTAAGTAATAGCGTAAATAAATGCGGATATGACAAAGCTTGGGTTCGCGAACCAATAGCGAGCCATTTTTACAATCATCATTATGCCATTTCTCGAGATCTTCACGCGGTGCTGCGCAACCGTAAGTTGGCCGCGCTGGCGCTTGGCTATACCATTGATGAAGCCACACTAAATTACGGCATTAATGTGCCGGCTAATTCTGATATTTGCGGTATAGGAAAGACATTACCTCCAGATTTCATATTGGCATTACATGGCACTAGTCGTGATTCTAAATTATGGGCAATTGAACAATGGGTAGCGTTGGGTAAGAAGCTACAATTACAAGGATTTTCTTTAGTTTTACCTTGGGGAAGTGATGCAGAACGACAACGTGCAAAAAAAATTGCCCGCCAACTAGACCAAGCGCTAGTGCTACCAAAAATGGGCATTCTATCATTAGCGAACATCATTCAAAAATCGCAGGCGGTTGTCGGCGTAGATACTGGACTGGCACACTTAGCCGTTGCGCTGAATAAGCCGGTTATTGGCATTTATACTGATACCAACCCTATCCTTACCGGTTTATATGGTGGTACTGAACAAACATTTAAAAACTTGGGTAATCAACATCAGATAGTCACCGCGCAAGAGGTGCTAACACAACTTAAAGCCTTTAAAATTGTTGCTCATGCTTAGCTTAAAAGTATTAATCAAGAAAGTCATAATGCTCGGTTTGGTGAATGGCCTAAAGTGTCTACGCTTTTTACCACTGCAAGAAATTCACGGCTTAGGCACAATGGTCGGCCTAATTAACTACCTATTCAACCGAGACCACCGCGCTCACGCCAAGCGCAACATAAATCAAAGCAACTTAACCAATAGCAAAATTACTACTGAAAAACTGTTATTCAAAAGCACGCTGGAGAATAGTAAAAGTGCCTTTGAAACGTTTGCCATTTGGTTTAAATCGCAGTTAGAAGTAATTAACTGGGTAAAAAATGTAGATGGTTGGCAGGCTGTTGAAACGGCCATAAATTCAGGTAAAGGTCTCATTTTCCTTACGCCACACCTAGGCTGCTTTGAAATTACTTCGCTGTATTACGGTGCACATCACTCCATGACAGTGCTTTACAGGCAACCACGTCAAGCTTGGTTATTGCCTTTAATTATGGCTGGTCGGCAACGTGGTAAAGTAATGCTGGCTCCCGCCAATAGCCAAGGCGTAAAACTATTGTTGCAAGCACTTAAACGGGGTGAAGCCATCGGCATTTTGCCTGACCAAGCGCCATTAGAAGGCGAAGGTGAATGGGCACCATTTTTTGGTCGCCCCGCCTACACTATGACCTTGGCCTCAAAATTGGCACAGAAAACTGGCTCACAAGTGTTTATGGCATTTGGTGAGCGCCTTAGCTGGGCTCGTGGCTACAAGATTCACATACGTGCCATTGAAAGCGGCGGCATTAACACGCCAACATTACTAAATGCTGAAATTGAACGCACGATTCGGCAATGCCCTACTCAATATCTGTGGATGTATGACCGTTATAAAATACGCTAGCCAACGATAGACGCTGAATAAATATAAAAAAACTTCGCAAGCTAGAATTCAAACAATAATTTTAAATAATTAACCATATTTTCAAATCTTTAACTTGAGATTTTTTAAGCTGCCCCCATTGTTCACCATACTGTACAAATATTTGAGGATGCTTAATGACTGAACACACACAAGATTCAAAATCTCCAGACTTACAGAACCAAGAAATACAAGCTGAAGATTCTTTGCAGGATAGTGGAGCCGCAGGTTCATTAGATGATCGCATTGGTGAATTAGAAGCGCAACTTGCAGAAGCCCAAGCGTCGGTTTTATACATTAAAGCTGATGGCGAAAACATTCGCCGCCGTGCGATGGATGATATTGATAAAGCCCGTAAGTTTGCTTTAGAAAAATTCTCGAATGAATTATTGGCTGTTAAAGATAGTTTAGATGCGGCTTTGTTGATTGAATCTACAGATGTTCAAAGCTATAAAGATGGCGTTCAAATTACCACTAACCAACTCGCTTCTGTGTTTGATAAATTCAACATTACTGAAGTCAATCCAGTTGGCGAAAAGTTTGACCCAAACAAACATCAGGCTATCAGCATG
>Ga0265593_1001405_pt1 | contig 11215 bp, 6 predicted proteins | sample saktaG_8_FD_190136 | JGI IMG/M metagenome (GOLD analysis project Ga0265593, IMG submission 190136) | Saline water microbial communities from Sakinaw Lake, British Columbia, Canada - sak_2011_5_24_36m | ecosystem: Environmental > Aquatic > Non-marine Saline and Alkaline > Saline ...
CTGACTTTTGTTAATGCGTTGCCGATATGTTGTTATCGGCATAACCAGCTTAGTACGATCCCAGCCTTCTAAATCTAACACCTCATCTAAACATTTTTCCATCAACTGATGAGCTTGCCTAGCCACTTCAGCAATACGCTGATGCACTTCAATTTCGACACGGCTTTCATTCAAGCTTTCATTTGCTATACACAGCAGCTGATAATCAAATAATTTACGCAAATTGGTAATTTGCAAACTAATATGCACTGGACACGCGCAGGTATATAACGCAGCTTGATCATTAATAATGGCTAGCTGTAATGCAGTAAATTTGCTATCAAGCTTCATTCCTTTCATCTCCCAAAATTTATTATTATATTTATAGGCCGTACATTTCATGACGAACACGCGCTAAAGATACCAGATTAAGCACGCAATTAAAGCAAGAAAATCATGAACAATTTTTTAGCACAAAAGGGGGGCTGTAAAAGTAACGCTTTACCCTAACATGACTAAAAAAACGCCGCCAATTTGGTATTAATCGCTAGGCTTGCGCAGTGCGCGTACAAATAGTTACCTGACTAGCCAACACCTTAATATTGTTATTTTTTTACTAAAAACTTAACTAAGGTCACCGTGTTTTTATCACAGGCAATAATTTCAATAGGATGATCATGCAGGTTTACACTGGTGTTAGGCTCGGGAATAGTTTCCAGCAACTCAATGATTAAGCCATTTAATGTTTTTGGCCCTTCAGTAGGTAAGCTCCATTGCGCTATACGATTTAACTCCCGCACCGAAATATCCCCATCCACTAAATAACTGCCATCACTTTGTTTTCGGGCTGCGGTGTTAACATCTGTGATTAACTCACCGACAATCTCTTGAAATAAATCATCTAAAGTGACCAAGCCTTGCACGTCGCCATATTCATCAACAACCAAGCCAATACGAATTTGTTCATTCTTAAAACTCATTAACTGCGCATGAACAGGTGTGCTCTCGGGAATAAAAACAGGTTTGGTTAAAAGATTGATAATGCTTTGCTTATCAAAATCTTCGTTATTAACTTCAACTAACACCTTTCTTAAATGTAAAAAACCAATCACGCGATCAATGCTTTTTTTATACACAACCAAGCGTGTATAAGCACTGGTTTTAATACGCTCAATAATTTCAGCTAACGGTGCTTCCAAATCAATTCCTACGATTTCATTGCGTCGCGTCATGATGTCTTCAACAGTGGCTGATTCTAAATCTAAAATACCCAACAGCATTTTTTGATACCGAAGAGGCATTAAACTTTCTGCTTCGGTAATAATGCTTTTAAGCTCATCTGTGTTTAAGGAATCATTGCGATTTTTTTTAATATCAATGCGCACCATCCACAGCAACATCTTGACAAAAATATTGACGAAACTAATGACGGGATAAAACAATCTTTGCAGCGGCGGATAAATCCAAGAGGACGGATACGCTAACAATTCAGGTTGCAGCGCAGCTAAGGTTTTAGGGGTAACTTCTGAAAAAATCAGCATGAAGATAGTGAGGCACACCGCACCCACTGCAATACTAGATTCGTCATTTGGAAATAACCGGATTGCAATCACTGTGGTAAGTGACGCGGCAAAGGTATTGACAAAGTTATTGCACAGTAAAATCAAGCTGATTAAACGGTCAGGTCGTTGCAATAACTTATTAACCCTGATGGCGGACAGATTTTTTTGTTTAACTAAATGCCTTAAACGGTATCTGTTTAGTGTCATTAAAGACGTTTCAGAGCCAGAAAAAAATGCTGATAAAAGCAACATTAAAGCGAGCACGCCAAAGAGCACACTCAAAGGGATATCATTCAAAATGGAACTCGCGAGTAATTAAAACATCTTTAGTTTCTACTATGGAGATTTTTTGTCAAGCTAAAATAACATGGCTTGTTTTAAGAGAATACAAATACTGTGGCTTAAGAAAACTGCGCATTTTAAGTCACGTCAGTAATAGTTGACTTGTTAGGTTTGTTGTATTTCTTGCGCTTCAATAGCTTTTAACTCTTTACCTTGATTGTCTTTCCACTCCATAAGGCCATTAGCATTTCGCCCCAGCACCACTGCGGCGGCAGAAGACGGACTGCTAAATAAATAGTCACTCATAAATTCAAGTTTTCCATTAACCTCGTTAATCAGTTTATTTTCAATAAGTTCATCACGTAAAGCTTTAAAGCCTTTTGAAAGAGATGGGACGATATCATTGGTTATTATAGTGCCTTTAAAAATAACAAAACCATCTGCCACTCGTTTTCCACAGGCATTTGCACCTTTTGTACTTTTAATATAAAGATTTTCTGAGTTGACACTAGCGACCAAACTGTCTTTTATGAAGGGCTCAAATACTTTAAAACCCATTGTATTAATAAGCATTTTTATATACTCAATGAATTCTTCCAGTTCAGATTGATCAGATTCTGAGATAGAAGAACGCGTAGGGGTATTACTATTTTGTAATTCATAACGCGCAGTTAATGTAGCTATTTCAAACAAACGCGACTCAAGATATTTAATATGCGCCTTATTTAAATTCTCGTCTTTACTTATAAAAACCACCGATTCATTCCAAAACTCTTTTTCTGCGACATGCTGCACCAGTCTCCCGTAAACATTTTCTGCTTCACCAATATAAACTTTTGGTTTTGTCGTTGATGATTCAGCTTTCCCAAATAACAAATACACCGCAGTGCTTTTTAACTCCTGTCTGTCAGCGCAATTTTTAACTTTACCACGCGGTATTCTGTATGCTTTTCCTGTCCAATTTGAAAGCTCACAAATCATCCGCCCATCTGGATCTGCATCCATTAAAAAAAAGCTTAATTGTCTTCCCGTATTTTATTGTGAACATTATTGACCTTATTTATAGTTGGGCAGTGTAACCATTACCAGGCTGTTTTAGGGAGAACAAAGTTTTCCTTTAATAGGCTTCAATCAGCTGGCACATTACGTTGTGGCTTCATGCTTAAATCCAATTTATGTTACGCGCTCAACAATAAACACCGTTCCTTGCACGGCCACTATTTTTACTTTTTCGGTGCTGGGACAGTCTTCGCCTTGTACTTTCCAAAGTGAATCATCTACTTTTATTTTGCCCTGTCCGTTGACTATAGGTTCATACAAACTAAAAACGCGACCAACATATTGGCGGCCACGCTGATTTAATAGCGGGTGATCTGAGCTGATGGGATAGTGGAGATTAAGTTTTCGCCATAAAAATATGCTGCCTATGCTTGTTGCTGCCATGAAAAAAACTTGGCTTTCAAGCCCTATTTCTGCAAACAGCCATGCCAAAATACCTGTCAATGCGGCGGCAAAGGCCATCCATAAAAAGAAAAAACCTGCGGTAAGCACTTCACCTACCAATAAAACCAGGGCGATAATCAACCAATACCAAAAAATCATATTATGCCTCGTGAGAAGTGGTCACTTTTTTGGCTTGGCCGTGCTGCGCGGTTGTCTCTTTGATTAATTCAGTAATACCGCCTAAGGCACCAATAACCGAAGCAGCTTCTAAGGGCATAAAAATAAGTTTACTGTTTTCTGCCGAGGCAATGTCTTTTAAGGCTTCAATGTATTTTTGCGCCACAAAATACTGGATAGCATTCAGATCACCTTGGCTAATCGCTTCTGACACCATTGCAGTGGCTTTGGCTTCCGCTTCTGCTAAACGTTCTCTGGCATCGGCATCTCTAAACGCCGATTGTTTGCGCCCTTCTGCTTCTAAAATAGCGGCTTGCTGGGCGCCTTCCGCGCGTAATATTTCGGATTGACGCGCTCCTTCTGCTTCTAAGATCGAGGCACGTTTTAAGCGTTCTGCTTTCATTTGCCTGCCCATGGCTTCCACTAAATCTTTGGGAGGCGCGATGTCTTTAATTTCAATACGGGTAACTTTAATTCCCCACGGGGTCGTGGCATCATCTACGACCATAAGCAATCGAGCATTAATATCATCACGTCGTGATAACAGTTCATCCAAATCCATTGAACCCATAACAGTACGAATGTTGGTCATCACCAAATTTAAGATGGCCCAATCAAGTTTACTGACTTCATAGGCGGCTTTGGCGGCATCCATAACTTGATAAAAGACCACGCCATCTACGGTCACCATGGCATTATCGCGGGTGATGACTTCTTGGGAAGGCACATCCATGACTTGCTCCATCATGATTAATTTTCTACCAATTTGATCAATCACTGGAAAAATAATGTTCAAGCCTGGCTTAAGGGTGTTGGTGTATTTTCCAAACCGTTCAACCGTATATTCCATGCCTTGCGGCACAGATTTCACCCCCATAATGATTAATACCAGGGCAAAGACCATTAACATCAATACAAATATTCCAAAACTACTCATGACAACTCCTCATATAATTAGCACAGAAAAAAAATCATTTACGACAACCAACTTAACACCGATGATTCGTCTTTACGCATAACGGTTGTAAGTGTTCAGCCCCTCCTCTTTATTTGTTATAAGGGTCACTAACTAACGGTTTTAGGCGCTTTTTTAGATGACCTTCACTTCAAGTTTCAGCTTAACTTACACCGCTTTTGTGTCATTATTTAATCTACTTATACCAAAATACTTAATGAATGTGCAGCATCGATTGGCTAAATTAATCTGTCCAGCTACTTATGTTTACTCTTTATGATTGCATCATACGTTTACTTACGCCGTTATTTAACATTACTCAACACACTGTTAATGTTGTCAGCAACGCATTACACGCCACATTGTCTGGCGGCCGATCCTCAGCCCTATGTTGTTAGCCTAAGCAAAACAGGATATCGCGCTATTGATCAAACCTTAACAGAAGTGTCTACATTAATTCGTTTAAACAAACAGGCACCCGTGGGGGCTTTTGCGTTGGTAAGTCGCGCTCAAGGTGATCTGCTACGTTTTAAGAAAGCGTTGCACAGCCTAGGTTATTATCAGGCACAACTAAACGTGCGCATCGGTCAACGCGAACTGACAGATCCTGGCATTTACGATGTCATTGATTTTTCACCTACCCACCCACCCATTCCAGTCCAGATTGATATAACACTGGGGCCGTTGTTTCATCTTAGCCAGGTGCATATTGAAGGCGTCGTGCCCAAAGAAGCTGAGGCGTGGCTGGCGCTTAAAGCAAACCTGCCAGCGCAAGCCAAGCACTTTCATGACGCGGGTGAACGCTTACTTAACGCTCTGCGTAATGCAGGCTATGCCTTAGCAACGGTGGCTGCACCGCGTGCTAGGTTAGCAACCAATACACATACCGTTGAAGTAAGTTATCGTGTTGAAACGGGCAAAAAATTACAGCTTGGCGCGATTACGTTTACTGGTCTACATAATGTCAACGCCGATTTTTTGTACAAACGTTTACTGATTGCTACGGGCGATATTTACCAACCTATCGCCATTGAAAAAACGCGTTTAGCCTTGCTTGACACTCAAGTTTTTTCCAGCGTTCAGGTACTGATTTCCCCACAACTTGATACTGAGGGCAGATTGCCCATAGGCTTTATCATGACTGAACGTAAACCTAGAACCACATCTATAGGTGCGGCCTACTCAACTGATTTAGGTGGCAATATAAGCTCTACTTGGCAACACCATAATGTCGCAGGTAACGCCGAGCAGCTCAATTTAACCGCAGGGGTTACGCAACTTGGCGGCAATAGCAGCACAGACATTGGTTATAATTTTAGTGCTAAGTTTAGTAAACCTGAGTTTTTAAAGCCCCAACAACAGCTGGCTACAAGCCTAAGTGTCGTTAAACAAAATCTTATTGCTTACCATCAAACGGCATTTATGCTGGACACGTCCTTAAGTAAACAACTCACTGTTTTTTGGCAAGCGCGTATCGCTGTCGCTATTAAACAAGCCCATATTACCCAAGCAGAAACGGACGCACATTACACCTTAATTAGCCTGCCCAGTACCCTTAACTATCAAGGCACTAATCATTTGCTTGAGCCTAGCCAAGGCAGTTTACTAAGCTTCTCAATTACCCCGATTCAAGCTGTAACGGGTCAACAAACGCTGCCTTTTGTCGTGCTACACGCCAGCGGCTCACATTATCTTGAGCTAAGCCCGAATGCTCAGAGTGTTATCGCTGTGCGCGGCATGATAGGTAACACGCAAGGCGCAACCGTTCTGGATTTGCCGCCTGATGAACGCTTTTATGCTGGCGGCAGTGCCACGGTGCGTGGTTATCAATACCAATCGATTGGACCGCATTTTTTTGATGGTACACCACAAGGCGGCACGACACTCCTTACCGGCACAGTGGAATTTAGACAACGTCTGCATAAAGACTTTGGTGGCGTGGTATTTGCCGATATGGGTCAAGTAAATAGCACAGCAGCCTTTGTTTCTGGGGCATGGAAAATAGGCGCTGGCATCGGGGCACGTTATTACACCAAATTTGGTCCACTACGCGTGGATGTTGCGTTACCTGTTAATGGGTCAACACACACCAACGTTGAACTTTACATTGGTTTAGGGCAGGCATTTTAATGAAAAGTTTCACCGCTTCGTTGCTGTGTAAACTGATAGTGCTGGTCAGTAGCGTGCTGTGCCTCAGTGTTGTAGTGCTGGCTTATTTGTTTACCTCAGCACACGGATTACGCGTCATTGAACGCGCTGTTGCAAGCCTTAGCACCCAGCAACTTCACATCAACGGCGTGCATAAGCAGGGACTCCGTCATATTGAAATTGATCACTTAGCCTTCTCTCAGCAACACTCGGAATGGCTTAGTGTCGATAAGCTGGTCATCGACTGGTCACCTAGTGCCTTAGGGCACGCTACGTTACTGATTAATAACATTACTGCGCAGTCTCTGGTGTTAACAACTTTACCCACTTTAGACAACACACAGACTGCCACACAATACCCTTTACCCTTCGCCCTTGCCTTAGCACACGTTGAGATTGCTCAAGTAAGGCTTGCTCAACAACTCACTGGTCAGCCCTTCACCCTTAACGTAAAAGGATCTGGTGAATTAAGCTCGGCAGAGAATGCGCAACTTCAGCTCTCTGTTACGCGTCAACACACGCAAGATAGTTATGAATTGCTGGCGAGCCAACGCCTACAAAATATTTCTATTAAGCTGTCTGCCCACGAAGCAGCGCAGGGCTTGCTTGCCTCGGTTGCACACCTAAAAGCTGAACAAGCACTTAACTTGCACGCGTCATTGACCGGTCCATTAAGTGCCGTGAACACGCAGCTTACCGTTACATTAGGTTCCCTCTCCGCAGAACTGCACGGCCGCATTAATGTTCCAGAAAAACACAGCGCATTAACCTTTTCAGCACGCTCGTCTGCACTTCGCCCATGGTCAGAACTTGCATGGCAACAGCTTGCTTTACAAGGCTCAGTACACGGCAAATGGCCGTATCTCAGCGTAGCAAGCCAGTTAACGATAACTGATTTAGCACTTGCCCAATACCCATTAACTAACCTGAGCGTCACGGCACAAGGCGAACAAGGGAAACTTCAGCTTGATGCCCACGCCAACACCGCTAAGCCTTTGGCACATAACGACAAAGAGTTTTCCAGCGCGCCTATCACGCTCCACGCAGCACTTGATTTAACCCACGCGCCAAGCATACTGTCGGCGCAACTTAACCATCCTTATCTGAGCATGACGGGCACAGCGCAGCTTACCTCACCCTACCTGATGCACTGGGATGTTACCCTGCCTACTTTGCAGCGCTTAACACAACCAACCAAGATTCCGCTCTACGGCAGCGCGCAATTTACTGTCGACCTTAGCCAACAGGCAACGCTTACGCATATTGCTGTAGCAGGAACAACGCAGCTTACCCGCAGCGCATTACCCACTCCGATACCTCCTGAGATCAGTCACCTATCTGCAACCTTTAACCTAGACAAGCAGCAACTTACTGAGGCAGAGGGTAGGCTTACAGGTAAACATGTCACCGCACAATTTCAGCACGTTCAACACGCTGGTCGTCATCAGGCCGACTGGAAATGTTCCATTGCTGATTTATCACTGCTTACGCCACAGGTACAGGGTGCGCTTGAGCTGCGCGGCACACTCTTGGGGGCGACCGAGGCGTTACAGTTAACGGCTGAACTCCAAGGTAAATGGGCACCTAAGCAGCAGCCTTTACGCCTAATCACAGCTCACCTTGCTATTCAGCAATTGCTTAATGCACCGCAAGGCCGCATCACCGTCAACAGTGTCTTAGATAATGCGCCGATTGAGCTCACGACCACCCTTCATCAGGATACGCAACATGCCTTACAACTACAGTTAAGTCACGCACATTGGAAAAGTATTAGCGCCCAAGGGCAAGTCTCTTTCACTGGACAAACGCCTTTGCCAAACGGTACCTTTACGCTTGCCATCAAGCAACTTGCCGATTTAAATACGCTCTCCCCTTTTCCTTTAACTGGCTCAGCCACACTGCGGCTTAACACCCCAGCGCACAATAAACAGCAAGTAGGCACTATTGATGTTGTCGCAAATCAATTGAACGTTACGGATATTCACATCGCCCATGCGGAGCTGCATAGCACGGTAACGGAATTACTCACCACACCCCACCTCACTGGCGCGATAAGCATCAAACAAATAAGCACGCCACAGCTAACAGGTTCGGCGCAGCTTGCTGTTAAGGGCTCGTTGCAAGCGCTTGCCATATCACTGACGGCCGATGTTACGCCCAACTCAGGCAAACAAACGCAGATTACTAGCACCCTTGAACTTAAGCCCAACGTTCAACAAGCACGCTTAACCAGCCTACAGGCACGCTGGGATAAACAAACCTTGGTGTTAAAGCAAGCCAGCACGCTTGATTATGCCCAAGGCCTAAGCCTCACGCCGTTACAGCTCAGCGCGGGCGAAAGTGCCTTAACGCTTACTGGACAGCTTAGTCCACGCTTAAATATAAACGCACACCTTGAGCGCTTACCTGCCGAATACTTAAGAATTTTCAATCCACGCCTGACACTGCATGGTCTAGTGCACGGCGACGCGCACGTTAACGGAGGCAGCTTAACAACCCCTCAAGGGCAACTTAGCTTACACGGCGAAAACTTGCGCTGGGACTCAATGACAAAACACAGCACCCCAGCAATAAACTTCACCAGCACAAGCATCCTAAAAGGCAGTGCTGCTCAGCTTGATTTACAACTTAACGCAGGCACCAAAGCACACCTCTCGGTGCAAGGTCAACTGCCATTAACACCGCACGCTGAGCTTGCCTTACATGCTCAGGGGGACATTGATTTAGCACTCACTGATCCGTACCTTATGGCGGATGGTCGACGTTTACGCGGTCATCTATCTATCGATAATCACTTAACTGGCCCCCTAAATGCTCCACTTATCAACGGCGTTTGGCGTCTCAAACAGGCTGAGCTTCGGGATTACGCCTTAGGAACCAATATTACGCAAATAACTGGTCAATGGCTTATCGACCAGAACCGCTGGCATATTCAGCAGTTTGAAGGACACGCAGGCACAGGGCTAATCAAGGTCACAGGCGATATTGAGCCACTGACACCAGGCATTCCTGTACAGCTTGGCATCACTGCGCACAAGGCACGTCCTCTGGCAAATGATCAGCTTACTGTGGTGCTTGATGCTGAGCTCAGTCTTACAGGACAAGCCAGCACTGCACTGACGAGCACGGGCGCAATTAACATTATTCGTGCTGAAATTCGGCTACCAGAAGAAATGCCCCACACCCTAACTGAGCTAAACGTGGTAACAGACAACGCGCCTGTTGATGCCCCCACAGCGCAGCGCATGCCTACCCTCAACCTCAATATTAACGTGCACGCAGGACAGAGTATTTTTGTCAGAGGTCGTGGCGTGTATGCTGAGTTAAGCGGTGCGCTGCACTTACAAGGCGCTCTTGCTAAGCTCAACACAGAAGGCAGCTTTACACTGCGCCAAGGTCAATATTCTTTAGCAGGAAAAACCTTAGTATTTAGTGAAGGTAACATAGGCTTTACCCAGGGCGATCTCACCAATCCAGACGTGCATTTTATCGCCTCCACACGCAGCGAAGCGATTACCGCACAATTAACAATAAGCGGTTCAGCTACGCAGCCCAACATAAAATTAACCAGCTCGCCTGCATTACCTCAAGATGAAATTTTGGCCAGAATGTTATTTAAGCAAAGCACTAGCAATCTCAGCGTGTTAGAAATGATGCAAATGGGCACAGCATTGGCTTCCTTAACTGGCGCACGAGGCAATTTAAGCGACCCTCTTGACGTCGTGCGTCAACGCTTACGCTTAGATCGTTTAGCTGTTGGCGGTGCTAATAATGCAGTGGAAGCAGGACGCTATCTTATTCCAGGCGTGTATGTGGGGGCTAAACAAGGGATCACAGGCACCGGCACACAAGCGACCGTGCAGCTTGATTTAACAAAAGAACTTAAACTTGAAGCAAGCACTGGAACCTCTACCTCCGCAGGTAAAACCACGAACACACTTAGCAATTCCCTAGGCATTCTTTATCAGTTTGACTATTAACGACAAAGTAATGAAAACTAAATTAGCCACACGCTAAGCCTTACCATTACGCTATAATTTTACTTCACGCTTATCACACATTACGCACTCATGAATCATATTGCTTTAAAAATGCTAATGGGCGACAAAGGCAAGTACCTTGGTATTATCATGGGCTTAACCTTTGCTTCACTTATCATGACGCAACAACCTGCTATTTTTGTGGGTCTTATGGCACGGTCGTACAGCTTTATTTCAGATGTTGCCCTGCCTGACATTTGGGTTATGGACAGTAAAGTGCAATTTATTGATGACATCAAACCCATGCAGGAAACTGAGCTTTATCGAGTACGGGGAATTTCTGGCGTGGACTGGGCAATGCCTATGTACAAAGGCCTGTTAAAAGTGCGCTTAGCAGATGGCGCATTTCAAACCTGCAATGTCATTGGTTTAGACGATGCCACGTTAATTGGTGGCCCCGCCACTATGCTAACAGGCACGCTGGCAGATTTACGCCAAAGTGATGCCGTTATTGTTGATATTGACGGTGCTAAGGATAAATTAAGCAAACCTTCACCCATATTAGGACAAAAAAATATTCCCTTACAGCTAGGCGATTCCTTAGAGCTTAATGATCATCGCGGTATTATTGTTGGCATTGCTAAAGTCACACGCACCTTTCAATCACAACCTGTTATTTACACAACCTA
>Ga0265593_1001406_pt1 | contig 11212 bp, 15 predicted proteins | sample saktaG_8_FD_190136 | JGI IMG/M metagenome (GOLD analysis project Ga0265593, IMG submission 190136) | Saline water microbial communities from Sakinaw Lake, British Columbia, Canada - sak_2011_5_24_36m | ecosystem: Environmental > Aquatic > Non-marine Saline and Alkaline > Saline ...
TCACCCCTACCATCGCGAGTAACCATGTCATCATCACGTCAAACACCAAGCCATGAAAAATCCTTAGTCTGGTTTAGGCGCGATTTACGTGATTATGACCATGCAGCGCTTTATCATGCCTTTAAGTATTCAGAGCAAGTCTATTGTGCCTTTGTCTTCGATACCGACATTCTTGACCATCTTACGGACAAGGCGGATCGTAGAGTTGAGTTTATCTGGGAAAGTGTGCGTGAACTCAAAGCAGCCTTGCAGGCTAAAGGCGGCGATTTAATTACATTGCACGGCAGCGCTCAACAAGAAATTGTCCAATTGGCAAACTCACTACAAGTGCAAGCCGTATTCACTAATCACGACTATGAGCCTAGCGGAATGGCACGCGATGCAAATGTTGCTGTACAACTTCAAACACTTAATATTGCATTTCATCATTATAAAGACCATGTGATTTTTGAAAAAGATGAGGTGCTAACCCTAGCTGGCAAGCCTTATGGCGTGTTTACGCCTTACAAAAACATGTGGCTCAAAACCATCAATGATTTTTATATTAAGCCCTACCCTGTAGATGCTTATGGCCACAAGCTCGCTAAACCAGACTCGAATGAATTACAATCTTTGGAAGGTATAAGCTTTAAACGCACAAACCTAGCCAGCATGCGATTACCCACAGGCATGACAGGCGGCTTAAGCCTATTTAATGACTTTAAAGGCCGCATGCATTGCTACAAAGATACACGCAACTTCCCAGCTATTAAGGGTGTTTCATATTTATCGGTACATTTACGTTTTGGCACTGTATCCATTCGTCATTTAGTGAGAGAGGCTTTGCAAGAGGCTAATGCTGGCGCACAAACCTGGTTAAGCGAACTAATCTGGCGTGATTTTTACGTACAGATTCTGCATCACCACCCGCGAGTTGCCTCAGGGAATGCATACAAGTCTGAATATGAATCACTATCCTTCCCCAATGATAAAGTGCTTTTTCAAGCTTGGTGTGACGGAAAAACGGGCTATCCGCTAATCGATGCTGCCATGCGACAACTTAATAGCACAGGCTTTATGCACAACCGCTTACGTATGGTTGCGGCAAGCTTTTTAGTCAAAGATTTATTGATCGACTGGCGCTTAGGCGAGCGTTATTTTGCAGAAAAGCTAATTGATTTCGACTTAAGTGCCAATAATGGCGGTTGGCAATGGGCTGCTAGTACTGGTTGTGATGCACAACCTTGGTTTAGGATTTTTAACCCAATCACGCAAAGCGAACGATTTGATGGTTCTGGGAAATTTATTCGTAAATACATACCAGAGCTAGCTAAATGCAATGACAAAGAAATACACACACCGTGGTTAATTCCAACTCAACGCCTTCAAGACCTTAATTTAATCATAGGTAAAGATTACCCAGCGCCAACAGTGGATCATGCTATCCAGCGCAACATTACCCTCAATCTTTATAAAAACGTATATCCATGTTAATCAATCACCAACATTACAACTATGTAACTAACGTTGAACAATTATGTCATTGATTTTTGTCTGTGATTCAAGTAATATCGCGCACTTATTAGTGAATACTAATTAAAGCGAAGTTGAAATAAACGGAGAGCTGGCCGAGTGGTCGAAGGCACTTCCCTGCTAAGGAAGCATACGGGCTTAACCCTGTATCTAGGGTTCGAATCCCTAGCTCTCCGCCAAAATCTATAAAGCCTTGACCTAGCCGTCAGGGCTTTGTTTTTTCGTAGGTTTATCTTGTTTTGCTACAAGAGAGTGCTACATAAGCACTCTACCTATGGATACAATATGCCAAGTTCGGCACCTTATCTGCAACGTCGAGGCTTTGGCCTTTCATTTCGCATTTCTATACCGCTAGATTTGCGCCCAGTATTTAATAAACACGAAATTACAAAAGCACTCCCTACCGCCAACAAGAGACAAGCGGCACCGATGGCGCTAGAATACGCGGCTTGTGCCAAGCGCATGTTTTACAATCTCAGGGAAGCAATGACGGCATCTAACGATAATGAAGAGCAGGCTCAAGCAATCGATTTTGTAAAATTGCAAAAGCTAACGCAAGAAACTAAGCTTAAACTTAAGTTTGACGACCTTCAAATTCAGCACGAAGATGAGTTGGTATCCAAAGACCGCCAGCACAAAGTTGAGTTGAAACAAGCTAGACTAGAAGCTGAGCTAGAGGGCGTGCGGCGCGTTTTGGCTGGCTCTCACGCCTTACCCGTAACTACCCCCACCGCTCCACCTAAAAGTGCGCTAGCGCCATTGGTAAGTACGCCCTCTCCTACACTTAAAAAAGTTATTGAAAGCTTCTTAGAAGAATACAAAAAAAACAACAAACCCGCAATGCTCAAAAAACACCAACCAGTTCTTTCAGCGTTGCTTGAACTTATTGGCGACAAACCAGTATCTGACATAATGCAAGATGATATAGATGATTTTTTTAAAGTCATAAATAACTTACCACCGCGTTGGCTTGATGCCTGTCGAAAACAAAAACTGACAATTCGACAATTATCAGAATGCACCCATGACGTAATTATCAATCCAAAAACTTTTAAGGTTACTTACATTGCATCTGTTCGTTATTTCTTAAAAGATGCAAAAAAGAACTGGCGTAGCAAGGGATTTCCTCTGACGCTATCTATTGAAGACATCGATTATGTAGGCAGTCGGAAAGCTGGGGAAGGTAAGCAACGCGCGTTCAAGCTCTCAGAACTAAAGCGCCTGTTTGAAGGTGTTGAAATGGGGGCATTTGCCAGTGACCCAGCAAAAGCGCATTTCTTTTGGCTACCCCACATAGGGCTTTATACGGGCGCACGCGTCAATGAAATCTGCCAACTAAATCCACAAACAGACATTCTCAAAGACGAAGATACTGGAGTTGAATACTTTTGGATGACAGCGGACACCAAAGCAGACCCTCGAATAGATAAATCTATAAAAACAGGTGAATCTCGGAAAGTGCCGATACATAAGCATTTAATCGAACTGGGATTTTTGCATTATCTCGAACGAGTCAAGTCATCAGGTGCAAAGCTACTTTTTCCAGAGTGGCCTCCAATCAATCGTCGTGCTAGTGGTGAGGCTGAAAAGTGGTTTAGAAAGCTATTGGTTGATGCTGAGTTGCGAGATGAAACGCCCAAAGGGATGTTGGCTGGAATGCATGCATTTAGACATACATTGTTGACCTATGGTGCAAAGCAAAAGCCACCAATAATCTTGACTTGCGTTACGGGTCATGAGCAAAACGATGCGCTTAGCCAAGTATCAGACGTAGCTAAAGGATACATGTCCGAGTTGCTTTTAACCCCAATTGATGAACTTGAGGCACTATTAAATCAGCTAGACTATAAGCTAAAATTATTTATTCCGAGCTTGTAAATGGGATTATTTTTCAGCAAGATTGAGTTTGATTTGACCTAATCTTAAAGGTAAGCGCTGTATTAATAAATTTTCTCCTTCAGGAAGGGTGATACAATAATTTCCATGCCAATTTACGTAGCAGTTCCATTAACTTCCGATAGCACCTCTTTAGATAAAGCGGTTGAAAAGCACATTCCTGCCGTTAACAGATACCAACTTCCTGCTACTCGCGGGTGGTTAATTAAGTTTGATGGTACAACGGTCGAACTTACTAACCATATTGAACTTACTGGTCAAGAGCAAGGCGTACCCGCACCTGTATTATCAACCATAATTATGCCAATTACGGGTTACTATGGTCGTGGTTCAGCTGATATGTGGGAATGGCTTAAAGTTAGATTTGAGCAGTCTAATGGCTAGAGTCAATAAAAAAACTGGGGATGAAACTCCTCTTGAGGCACCACAAACAATACCTACTATTGGCTTAGGTCATCCTAACTTTAATTTCTTTCAATTTGCATTGGAAGTGCAGAAGTCTTTGGGTGAAATTAACTCCTCATTAATTACTTTGAATAAATCAGTTGAAAGCACAAAGACTAAAGTCGATGATTTGGTTAACTGGAAAAGTAAAATTCTCGGCGGTGCAATTGCTATTGGGGTTGTTTGCACTCTTATTGGTTTCGGACTTTCTAAAGTATCGGAGTACGTAACATTTAAGACTCCTGTTACGCAAGTTCAAGCTGTTGCACCAGCGCCAGCACAAGCTCCCTTGCCCTTAGAGCCATTAGCAAAAAAACGCCATAATCCATCTTAGGCGCTTCAATCAAGCTCTGAAAACTACAAAATACAAGTAACATTTACTTAAATAACTAGTTTCATTACCTAAATTAATTGCTAGTGAATTTAGTCAGACCTTTCAGAAAAAAACGTCTCAACCTCCACCCCCAAAGCATCCGCAAGCACTTCAATCGCATCAAGTGATGGATTAGCGCGACCACGTTCAATACGGCTCATATAACTTCTTGCAAAGCCGCACTTGTCGGCAAAAGCCTCTTGCGACATACCTGTAGCCAGTCTTAAAGACTTAAATTTCATTCCAAAGCGTTGTCTGATAGGTGTTTTCACGCCTACCACTGTGCGTTAATGTATACTTATCAGCCACGCACTAATCGTGACATTAACTACTTACGGTATAGAGGAAAAAACAAGAATGAAAAAATACTTAAGCATGACATTACTACTAGCAGCATTCACGCTACCCAGCCCTGTATTTGCTGGCGACTATAGTGATGCTGTCGCCACACAGAGAAACTGCGAAATGTTAGGGAATTTCGTTATGAACATTTATGACACACGCAAATCGCCAAAAGCTAGAAAAGAGGCTATGGCGGCGCTTGATTCTTCGCCTGACGATGATGCTTATGTTACCGAATCTAAGGAAACTATGCGTTTTTCTGTAACTTACGCCCTAAATAAAGCTACCAGTCGCAAAGATGCCTACATGACGGCATGGGGACACTGCATGGATAAAGCTAACTGAATTCCCTCTAACTCAAGTCAATAATTGACAAAACATTCTTGTAAAACAATGTAACTTTTAACGCATTAACAACTTAAGGATTCAACTTGAATAAAATCATCACGTTTTCACTTGTCACATTAATTTTGTCTACCTTTTCATCGTTTGTACTAGCCGCTGAAACGCAGTCAGTTGGCATTGAACCATTTACGGAAATCCCGTCAACATTTCCTCCAGACTTTAAAGGGAATGATTTGAAAGCCTTAATTAAATTTCTTAAAACAAATAGTGAAAAATTAGGGTTAATCAAAGATGAGTTCACATCTTCATCTGAATTTTTACCAAAAGTTAAAAAGGTTGTTCAGGAACTTAATGAGAAGGGGGCTTATATATTCGTTCTGGATAAAAATGCCCTAAAGTCTACATATAATTCTGAAAAAAAACGTTATGACATTACTTTAGATTTCCATCACTTTGGCTACGGTGACAATCAGGACCTAACTGGGTTTAGGTTGGTTGAAGATACAACAGAACAAAGTAAGTACAATGCATCAAACGCCTATGGGAAAAGCATTGCGGTAGATAAAACAAGTTATGATACTTATGCTATTGGGTCTAATCGTTTAAAATTTACTGGAGACTTCCACATAGCTTATGGAGTAATGCCTGACGAAGCTCGTCTTTTAAAGAACGATATGACTTTAGTTTTTGTTTGTAAAATTCAAGCTCCACCACTTATGGATGATGTTGACGGGTACAGACCAAAAATCGACTTCCCCTACGACATTACATATAATAACCATATCCTAAATGTTACATTCCTAAATAAAAGTTCTGCCACACTTATTCAGGTATCAACAGGTAAAGTTCTTGGGTTAATTGATTTACCATGACTTTAATTAATAATTTGGCGTCATAATTATCGGTTACGAGATACTTTGCAATCGAGAAATTACCCGTTGCACTTGAGTTTGATTCCATTCGCCACCCTTCGGGGTGCGAACGCCCATTTTATTTAGTTCAAGTGCAATGCCTCTTTGAGAAAATCCACGCTCTTTCAGCCCTTCAAACGTACCGCGAAATTTATCAGCAAAGGCATTTGCAGCGTCCTGACGCTCTTCAATGTTTGGGCGTAGATTTGCGGCACCAGACCTACCAAGAATCACGCCACGCGCTTTAGCTACCGCCAGAGCAGCTTTTGTACGTGCGCTAATTTGGTCTCGCTCCCATTCTGACATTACAGCGTGCATTTGAATCATGACCTTGTTAGCTTGCGGCATATCAGCCGCAACAAACTCCACACCTGTTTCCATCAAACCTGAAACAAAATGCACATTACGTGCAAGACGGTCTAGCTTTGCGATAATTAGTGTCGCGCCCTGCTTTTTACAGGCATCAAGGGCTGTGCGAAGCTGTGGGCGTTTATCTAATGCATTTGCACCCTTACCTGTCTCAACCTCAGTAAACTCACCTACAAGCTCAAAAACACCGCCATTTAAGTAACTATTAACTGCGGCTCGCTGCGCCTCCAACCCTAATCCACTTTGACCCTGCTTGACGGTACTTACCCTGTAATACGCAATAAATTTGCCATTCGCCATAACAACTCCTTAATTTGGTCACCGAACACATTACAAGACATTCGTTTAATATGTGTTCAGTGTACACCCGTCCAAATATAAACACAATAACGAATCATTTAATTGCATTCGTTTTTGAGTAGTGTTAATCTGGCAACATATTATGCAAACACAGGAACGACTTCATGGCAACTAATGAACTTTTAAGCACTCAGGCAGCGGCTGAATACCTATCGTTACACCTATATGAAAAATCTACTGAGCAATGGGCGCTATGGCTTCGTAACAATCGCAATCAAGCACGCAGAGCTATCTATCGCGTAAAATCCGAACAAATGGGCCGCATGGCTGTATACGCCCCAGATGAGCTTGCGGCTTTTATTGAATTCGAACGGTCACGCAATCTTGGCACAATTAAATTAACAGGCAGAGCCGTCGAAGTTATGAGGGCATACGGTTTAGGTGAATCAACTGGTAGCACTACAGGTCGAAAATTAACAGTAACTAACGTAAATCTACAGATTGATAACCTCACACAAAAAGCTTATGTGCAAGTAGTCACTAGCGAGCCACTAATGGTATACAGACTAGAACCTGAGCAAGCGATACTAATCGGCACCGAACTTACTAAAACAGGTCAAAAAGCCTCCCTTATCAATTAGACACCGGACAGGGCGGCGGGACTACCGCCCTAAAAATCAAAAGGAGTATCACACCATGCAACAATTAACCTTAGCACAAGCGGCTGACTACCTTCAAACCGCATCCATTGAACAAACCAATGATGTTGGTCACGCTATTATTCACATTGGCATGAATAGAGTAGGTACAAAATTTGTGCTGGTAAATGACGCCAACGGTCAAACCGCACTATTCGAGAACGCATAACAGGGTAACAAGGCAAGGCGTAACTTTGCCTTGTTGTCTTGCAAGGTTGATAAGTCACAACTGACTAACTTTAAATAAGAAAAAGCCACCAGCAGGCAAAGACCATGCGGTGGCTAAAGGTAATACAATGTTAATAGATTATACCAGCTTTAAATTTCGGGCTTTAGTGGACTGGATTGAAATTGAGATTCATACTACAGAACCAACACACTACGACGCAATTTATCGACTCACTGAGGCTTTTACCGCCCCTATTGACTCTGGCAGCCAAGGCAAGTCGGCGAGCAACTTTAGATTAAAAATCCAAGACCCTAGTAGTTGGCAAGCCGTTGTTGGTGTTGTAGAACTCATTAAATCAAAGCACACACTTACCAAGCCATTTGAGGTTGTCGGCATTGAGGTGGCATTTGATGCTTATAACCGCAACAGTGCGGATTCAACAGAAAACCTTGCATTGCTAGTGGCGAACTTTCACAAGTTTAACACTCATACGAACGAACATCGTTTGGCAAAGAACTTAGGTCGAATTGACAAAACCCGCATGTACCGATTGAAGGGCGAAAAAAGCTTTACCACACCGCATAACATGCAATCGCTAGTGCGTAAGATTATTGAAGGCTGGCAGATTGGTATCGGCAGCCAAAATTCATATTGTTATCAACATGCATATTTAAAGACTACTGATGGCGGTAAAACCTGCGAACCAAGAGCGCGAATTGAAATCACGTTACGAGGTAGAAAACTGCCTTGCGCTACTAATGATGAATGGTCAAACTGTAACTTTGCGTCACTAGCAAAACCATACTTTAGCTTTCGAAAAATTCAACCAAACCTTACGCCACAAGAAAAAGTGAATGCAGACGCTAGCATACGTATTGGCAAGCGCATCATTCGCAACAGACGCGGCGGTGGCACTAAGCTATTCAGTAGCATGACTAAAGCCGATACCAAACTAAATAGCCTAGCAAGGGATAAATTACGCGGTTTATCAGACCGCTGGCAAGCGCAAAAAACAGCACGTTCTAATGTAGTGAAAAATATCGACGCTTGCGGAAATACGGGGGATTTAAAAGCTGAAACCCCTGCGAATACAACAAATCATGCAACATCTCTATTAACTACTTATAATCAATTATTAAATCAATTAGATTCTAATAAGCTACTGTTAGATGAACCTTTATTAAATCAAACTCCAGAACTTGAAGCAGAACAGGAAAGAATTAATAAACTAATGAACTTTGATTGCACATAATCTTGTGGCAGTTAGTTGTGGTGAAAATAACCTCAATATCATAATTCCATTTAATTATTTAAATCACGCTTTATATAACTTAACTTCTCCTCACACACTCGCGGTAGTCTCCCAAAAATGCCATTTTTAAACCTTATATAAAGCAAATCTAGCACTAAATTCTTTAGCAGAACCTCAGCAAACTTAGCATCCAGCTACAACACCGATGTCCTAATAGGTTTCGGCTTCGTTGAAGGTGCACTGTGTATTAACTGGCAGTAATTTTTGAGTAACCTTATACATTGTAGACCTAGCATCTCAGGCAATATAAAAATATGGGTTCTTGTTAGGGATTCAAATTAACTAAAACAACATTCATAATACATGCAATTAAAATCACTAGCTTGTTGATACGTACTTATTTTGGTACACTTATCGCGTGAACAACCCAATCTTAGACGTTAGATTCTTTAAAACCGATGGCGGTACAGAACCTGTACGGGATTGGCTACGGGAATTGTCAGCAACCGACCGTAAAACGATAGGTGAAGATATTAAGACCGTACAGTATGGCTGGCCGCTTGGTATGCCACTAGTGCGCAAGTTAGATAAAGACCTGTGGGAAGTGCGCATTCATTTGGAGTCTCGAATAGCACGGGTTTTATTCACGGTATCAGATAGCAAAATAGTGCTGTTACATGGGTTTATCAAAAAATCTCAAGCAACACCAGCACCTGATATGAAGTTAGCAAAAGACAGAATGAGGAGCAAATGATGAAAACAAACAATATAGGCAGTAGCTTTGATGACTTTCTGGCGGAAGAAGCCATACTGGATGAAGCAACAGCGGTTGCTGTTAAACGTGTGATTGCATGGCAAATCGACAATGAAATGAAAGCACAGAACCTGACCAAAACAACAATGGCTAAAAAAATGCACACTAGCCGAGCGGCGCTAAATCGCTTGCTTGATGCTACCGATACTAGCCTGACTTTAACCACACTATCCAGCGCAGCCTCTGTGCTTGGTAAAAAGTTTCGTATTGAGCTTGAGCCAGCCTAACAGCCAAATAGGGATTCTAACTGTCGATTCATTTTTGACAGAAAATAAGGCTTAACTTATACAAAGCCTTTGACCTGAAATGCCAATTTATATACAATGCGGCCTGTTAGTTAATGCGTAGCAAAGAGTTGCTACAAAAGAACTCTCAGGTCTACGAAAAAACTGAATGGAATCAATGGCAGTGTGTGAGGAATCAAGATTCCCTAGCTCTCCGCCAAAGTCTGAAACAACGGAAATTAACTGTTTCAGAAAAATGCAGTGTAACGTATAATGTTGCTCATGCGCCCGTAGCTCAGCTGGATAGAGTACTTGGCTACGAACCAAGGGGTCGGGCGTTCGAATCGCTCCGGGCGCACCAAATAGTGTGTTAAATATCAAAGGGTTAGGCTTAATTGCTTAACCCTTTTTTATTGCCAAAATACATAATTTTCTCCCCATAACATTCCATGGGTAAACTCATGGGTAAACTGTGAAATTGCTACACCTTCAATAAGTAGCTATCACCCCATGCACTGATCTCTCACTTTTTCAGATTAATGTATAGCGCCGTTAAAGGCAACTTGCATTATTTAGCATTTTTTTTGATAAACAAAGTTACTGTTGAACAATCCTAAAAATACTGTTTCAAAATTTTTCATCAATTCATACACAACTGCACAACTGACCAACATCTTCAACATCAGAAGAAACAGACTCAATACTTTCTTGAATCGCCATAATCTTGTAGGTCAAAAAAACCATAAACAAGCCAATGACTATTAACCTCAACTTTATATATGGCGGATGCCGCTGCATTAGGATTTGAGTCTAAGGCAAATGCTGAAGTGGTGAGAAGTACGAGTGTTAAGCTTATTAATATTTTCATATTTACATTGGATGTCATTCTCTTTATGGCATTCTGTTCAATTAAACGGCATTGCCGTATTTAATATTATTGCCAACGACTTAGCGATTTAGCCCCTCCTGCATTCACATGGTTATCCACAGATTTTGTGGAGAAGCCTCGTCGAGAATCGTTGTTAAAGATGAAATTTATTGCATACCCATAAAAAGTTACTTATACTCCATAAATATTAGTTTATAGGTACATCTATGCCCAAGAGAATTTCTGACAACGTACCAATTCCCTTACCTGCACTTGCTTTAATGCAGCGATGGGGCATGGCTATTCGTGCGCAACGTCAAGTAAGAAAAATGCCCATGAGAGATTTTGCTCATCGTATTAACGCCAGCTTAAATACCTTGCAGCGAATAGAACGCGGTGAGCATTCAGTTCAAGCGGGTACGTATCTCACAGCTATGATGACATTGGGCATCATGGATCAATTGTGCCTATCTCCACAGCCTTCATTAATGCAAAGCTCAGTAGAGCGAGTTCGTGCGCCAATGACTAAGGATGACGATGACTACTTCTAGCGTTTACCTGTATTTGCAGCGTCCGGATAATGCAGAATGGGTTACAGTTGGCAGATATACCTTAGATCGTCCTAATGGTAATCAAGGATTAGCGTCAGGCTCATTTAAATATGCACCTTCCTACCTGCAGACTGGCCACACTTG
>Ga0265593_1001407_pt1 | contig 11205 bp, 10 predicted proteins | sample saktaG_8_FD_190136 | JGI IMG/M metagenome (GOLD analysis project Ga0265593, IMG submission 190136) | Saline water microbial communities from Sakinaw Lake, British Columbia, Canada - sak_2011_5_24_36m | ecosystem: Environmental > Aquatic > Non-marine Saline and Alkaline > Saline ...
TATCGCTTTAATCGGAGGAGTAATTTGAAGATCATTCTGCCACGTCTTTTGCGCGCCGCCGCTGTTACATCTAAGCGGACCGAAGCATGGTTGCGCTTGCCTGAATATCAGTGCTAATCAAGAAAAAATATGAGCCATGAATAGCTATTTGGCCACTTGGCTGGTGACGAATTCATTGCGCAGGAGGCTGTTGAATACCTGGATATTTCAATGTCGACATTTCGGCGGTATGTAACTGCTGGTAAATTCATTCCCACCTCAAACGTTGGTCGGAATCAGATGTTTGCTGTGCCAGATTTAAAGAAATTTAAAAAAGTATTAACGGCATATTAGGTAGTAGCTATTCAGAACATAGTCGATGCTTATGACGCGGAAATCTAGACAAAAACAATCTTATAATTTCTTGAGATGTGGATTAATGCTTTGCATTTCAAGTGTTTGGAGTATTCGTAAAGTGGCTTCGCCAAGACGCCCATCACGAGGAATTCCGACTGCACCTTGATGGGGTGCTTCAGCGAGCTCTTCGACGAATGAAGCTGAATCGTTGATGATGTTTCGAATTTCATTCCAGCTAATATTAAAGCTAGAAAATAAATCATTTTCAGAAAGTTTTTTATCAATGTGAGCTATGGTCTTATGACGCACCGTAACAAGTGGTATTGCACGCTCTGCCAATGAACGATATTGAGACTCAAGTTTTTCAAATTTAACCGGGCAAGTTTTATCTCGCATAAGCGCCAAATATGTCGGTATCGATGAAGAGTCGGAGCGCTTGTCAAATAGATGAGCCAGATAGATAAAGAACGCTGTGAAGTGCGCATCCTGTGATGCGCGAAAAAAATCGCTATGCTTGTTCATAATACTAGTGAACTTTGGTTTAGCATCACTAATCTGCGTCCACCATATATCGTAGTGTGCTTTTGCGCCTGTAGCAGAAGCTATAAGGTCAGAAAGTATTTTAGATGAGTTCATTAAACAACGGCTATTAGAAGCGAAGAGACTCCCATGAGTATTTAATTATGGGCTTAAAAATATTCGCTTCATCTTTGTTATATGACGTTGCCAACTTTACTAATTTGTTACCAGCAGGACATACCCAAGATTGCATAAGAGAAACAAGACCATCTATTCTAGATGTTTCATATTCAGTAAACAAGCAAGTCATTTTTTTATTGCTGTCAATTTTAAATGCAATAACTTTTACCGTTTTTACCCCATCTAAAGCTCTTAAGTTCTGCAATGTAGCTTCTGGTGAACCAAATATAGCTTCAACTTCCTTATTGGAAATGGATTTAAGAGTGTGCATTTCAGCTTGAGTAATACCTTTGGCAGGGCGCACATTCAAATGCAACGTAGCAGAAGGGTTTCTGGAAACAGTGAATGTGTTGGCGGATATTAGCACCACATTGTTGCCTTGAGAGGCGTCTATACCCGCTATTCTTATCGTTGCTTCAGTGCTTGTGTTTATTTGCTTACGAATTTCTTCGTTCAGGTAATTCCAGTTCTTAGGTACTTCAATGTATAAGTTGTCGCCAAAATAAAGCTTTGCAAAACTAGCATCATCCTGAAATGCTTCAGCAGAAGTAGAGCTTATGCAGCATGCAAATATAAGTGTGAATAGTTTTATATGGTTAATTTTTTTCATATTTAAAAGCAGCAGATTGGTTTGATATTTACAACATTACCTACTAAAGAACTTCAATTTACTGATTGGTATGATTCTTACTCAGTATTTCCAATATGTTAGCCATATTATTATTTTTTGCGATAGCCATTGGTGACAACCCTTTACTGGTTGGGATATTAATATTCGCACCATTTGACACCAAAAGAGTAACGACAGCTTCATTTTGGTTGAGTACAGCGTGTATGAGAGCAGTAGCGCCTTTGCCGTCTTGCTGATTTATATTAACATTCTCATTAATTAATTTTCTGCAGGCATCAACATCACCCTCTTTAACTTTAGTTATTAATTGCGGTTCAGGTTCAATATTGGATTTTTTCAGGGTTGCATCGCTGCCATTAGGTCTTGTCCATATGTAAGTAAGAGCGAGTGCTAATATTACATACATATAAACTAAGCTACTTCCCATTTTGTATCCATTCTCAATAAAAAATGAATTAGCAAAAATAAGTCGTATACCAAAAATGACAATGATTACAGTTAATATTATTTTTAATAGTTTTTTCGGCATGTCAGTCTCAATTAGATTAACTATATCTAAGCTTTGTATATTTTACGAGTTCCTATAAGCAACAGCATCAGATTTTAAGAATTAGATACTACCATCAATAATGCCCATATTTCCTGAAAATATATACACACGCATATTGAAACCTTTGCATTATTGATGGTGCGGTAAGCTGAAGATATTCTGGTCGCATTTGGTGCAACCAATCAACGTAAAACACTGCTAAATGCATTTATCTTCTATCTGACTTACTTGTAGATACCGCAGGCATATCATGGCATTCTGATGGTGATTTTTATTCTCGAATTAGCAAAGGTCGCGCTGTGGCTTTTGACACAATGTAGATGATTAAATACTCGTACAAGATCACGAACTAGAATCATTATAGGGGCTATTACATTGATATATTAATACAACTAGGTAATTTCTCTGATACTCTGATAGCACTTAAATTTATATATCATCAGTCCAGTCGCTGAGTTACAGGAAATATACTATGTTGGAACCTATTTTCTTTTTAAATGTGGTATCTCAAACCTTAAAAATTGGCATTGTAGTAATGCCACTACTGTTGCTTTTAAAATTCAAACTTATTCCTGTATGTAGTACAGAGAAAGCTGTTGGCTTTTCCCTAATTCTTTACTTTGCACTTACTATTAGTTTTAGCTTATTCTTGGGAAAAGACTTCGGTTATATATTGAGCGGTGCAAATAATGTAGCTATTTTTATAAATGTTACGATCTGCACCATCTTATTAAAAAAAGATTTCACTAACAAAAAACTTCTAATAAAAGAGGATGTTGATGCTCTAAAAGAACAAATAGGCAAAGAAGGATTTACAAACCTTATGTACTATTCATGTACAGGGGTTGTAGACGAAAGCAAATTAGATGAGTTAGCTACAGTGATGGGCACGCCTGAAGCTTTGAACGCACAGGCGTTAAATGGCAACACCGCTTTAATTTATGCTGTTGCACATGGAAACATTGACATAACCCATTCGTTATTAGAGTCTGGTGCAGACGTGTCAATAAAAAATAGCAAAGGCAATGATGCAATGTTTTTTGCCAATAAAAACAAGAACAATATAATAGTAAGTCTACTCAAAAAGTACCGTAAATAATGCCTATCCTAGATATCTACCAAGGAATCAATGGCAGATGGATTTTGACACCCAGAGTTATGGATCGCGTATTAACAGTGATGGCATGTGATGATGAAGTTATCCTATTGCAAGAACGCATTGAGACGGTATCAACAGGTAGGTGACGAAGCCGATTTGTATAAGGTAAATGACACAGAACGCCAACTATTGTACGTCGCCTGCGCGCGCGATCATCTGCTGGTAACCAGTGTCGAGCCTGCTTCGGAGTTTATCGATGATATGCGAGGTAAATAGTGTTTGGCTGTCACTGCCTCATTAAATAATTAAATACGTACTTTACACCTCTTATAATTGCTGCTGCTGAGCCTTGCGCGCGTCTAAGTTCGCATAGTCTTCTGCTGTCATAGGTCTGATTGTAACGTCTGGATCGCCCGACACATAGCCGATGACCCATGCCACCATATAGCGTAGATCCTCGGCGTCAGGCAATGCCGTAATCTAACGTGCTACGCTGAGGTTTTGAGCATTGGCAATGACGCTAGAAAACAAGGCCGCAAGAAAAAATAGATAGCGTGAAATAATCATTGGACATCCTGTGTGGTGAATGAAAGGGCTGCAAAGCAATAATGGGTTGGGCTTTTTACAGTAAATCATCGAGGCAGCCATGAAGAGCGTAAAACCGTTTTTTGAATTCTGGATAAAGATCGTGGTGCGTGCTGCTGCCTAATATAAAAACATCACAATCTATTCCCGTGCCTTTGCCACAATACCTATCCCATACCTTTTGCAATTTCCTTTGATAGCGCACGGGAAGTACAGGTATTATTTTGTCAACAGCGGACTTGTGTCTGGGAAACGCATCAGTGAAAGTGCTGCAACCCATAAGACCGTTTCTGACATCGGAAAGCTCAGTAGCAAACGCAGCCTTGTAGTCAACAATAGCAGAACGAACCCTATCCATGCTGCTACGCCACAAAGTAAGTCGGTGATAAGCGAAAATGCCAAACAAGGTGGCGGCAATAGTGAGCAAGGTGACATCTATTTGGCTCATCTTACAACCGTTCTCTTTCTATCTTTTTGGATGTATGTAGTCTATCACCTGTTTTTGAACATCGGTATAAGCGCAGTGCTAGGGGGCTTACATGCTGATAGAGCTGATAATTCTGTCGCATATCGGCCTAAGAAAAAAATCTAAGTCTTCACGGTATGAAACTGTGATTGTGAATGATCGTTGTGCATTGAAGATTCTTATAAGGCGCTCACGGAAACTTCCTCCTTGCTGGGACGAACGTCGATATTCAGTAACAAACACGGTGGCACCATTGATAGATTGTTTTGTTGTTCCAATCCAGACGAGCAATCGACCGCCAGTCATCTCAATACCAGGTACAACGTTCTGCCGCAGCCCTGCGTCAAGTTCTTTGACGTCGGCGGCATTAGCTGCGCGCGCATCAGCTTGAGAAACATCCCGATCCGGGTAGTAGATAATATTAAACATGCCAGCAGTCTTGCCTTGTTCATCGTAGTAATTTGCCGCGAATGCTAAGTCATGCGTGGCATAGGCCATGCCTTTTACCTCTACCTTTTCCTGTGCCAATGAATCAAGCGCAATGCGATGATTATTTGTTAATACTGTCCAGTTTTTGGGTATTTCGACGGTCACATTTTTTGGAAGTCGTACTGAAACGAAGTTGCCAGCTGCATTTGCAATTCCAACAAAGAAAATCAGCGCCAAGCCAAACAGCAACCAAAACGATCTTGTCTTATGGGCTTTCACTTGCTTCGTCCTTTTTTGTGATGCCTCGCCACGTGCCAACTAATGCAGCAAAGAGGATCATCATCGGTATTGCTCCACCTCCATGCTTCCAACTCATAACGCCGCCAATAACGAGATACACAATAAAAATCCCAAAACATGCAGCCAATGCAAAGACGTATTTCACGTCAAATCCCCCACTTTTGAAAAAGAAAAAATTGAAGAACCGTGGCAGCGATCGCGACGAAACCAAGAACTATTGAAACCGTATCTCCAAAGTAATCACGAATGAACCGTGGTCTCATAAACAGGAGTGCTAGGATAGATAGAAGAATGATCAACCTTGCAAGTTCCATCGACTGCGCCCCCTAACGAAAAGTAGGCATCCTATTTGACGCTTTTAAATACGTCAAAAGTGAAATCCATTCAATTTTTTAAAATAAAGCAATAAAATCATAGTGTTAATATTATTTAGTGTTGCCAAAAATTTTATTCATATATAGCGAAGTTCATCCCCCGTTTATGTAACACGGGGGATGTAGATACATTCATGAAGAACAATAGCAGGCCACCTTGAAGTAATCAATGAAATAGCATCAAAAGTGTTAAATAATAGTTTGATCGCGACATTAACTGAACAGGAAAATAGAAGTCGTCTGTTTAGCTTCAGCTTTCAAATTGAAGAGCTAGAGAAAAAAATAACCGATATACGCGATGGGTCGACTGCGGAAGCAGTGCCTTAACACTCTAAGGGCGGCTTTGGGGTCTTCAGCCATTTACTAAAATTAAGTGAGTGTCTCAGCGGGTCGAAACTTGCCCCATGACCCCTTAATTAGCTTGCCACATAGCTGCCGTTCAAAAATATGTGTAGCTTATAATTATTGGTAAGTGCGCATGAGAATCAATGGTCAATGCATAATTTTAGTAAAAAGGCCACCTACAACAGTCTCAAAAAGACCACTTCATTGATTAAGCCATAATTGATTGCAGGCTGTGTTGTAGTTTAGGATCCATGTCACTCATTTGACTGGCAAAGTTAACTTGCATGTTTGTTCCGGATATTTCAATCAATGAGTCCTTGATATCGTAGCTTCGACTTGCCTTGAACCACTGTAGAACCTTAAAAAGGTGCCATAAAGCAACGCTGCCTTCATGTACTGGTGTTGGAAACGCGGACTTATTATTTACCGCAATCTTCCTCATGTTCTGACGACTGAATCCTAAAATATCAGCAATATCCGTTAACCCAACAAGGTCAGGTGTAGCTTCGATTAGTTTTACGCCAGGGATAGCTTTCTTTACATCAGAGATTGCACTTGAGATTGCATCTAATGCGGAATCGCTTTGTCTAATAAAGTTGAGTGCAATACGTCCTTGCTGACCGATTCCTACAGATGCGTCATCACATCCAGACTCATAAAGAGCCTCAACAAATTGCTCTGGATCAGTATCGTGATCAGGGAGATCAAACTTTAAAATGAAATCATAATCTTTCATGGCTTTTTCTTTGTTGCCTGCTTTGTTAAGTTTAACAGTGTTTTCTTATCATCGTTCTCGTCACCCTTGCTAAAGAGACAGTTACCAACAACTCTACGTTTCAATTTTGCATGATTTTCTGCATTTTTGGGAGTGCTCCAGATACTTTGTTTACAAAACTCGCCAATACCGACACTTTTGGCCATTGATAGTACCTTTTTCCCCAAGCATGCGACCCACATTGAACTACGCGCCAACCATTGTTTTCGGCATATTCAAGAGCTGCTGCAATTCCCTTGCTTTGATGTGGTAAGTTTTGATCGCTTTATTAATTTTAAGTTATCTTAATAATGTGCTAAGTAGTTGTCAAGTGACAACTTCAATCCAATTGAAGTTAATCTCACTTTAATGATAGGCATTATTAGGTAAAAATTAGCATTCAAAGTATTACTGGTGAAGCCTAGTCCAGATACTTACTTAGAAATTAATACCCATCACTTAAAAAATTGATGTCAATTTGACATCAAAATGCCATCAACCTGATGTCAAATTGACATCACCATCACTTAAATCACACCAATATCGAATCGCCCTAATTGTTGCAGCACTTTTCTAAATAATATAATCAACATTAAATATATCTCATAATTACTTGTTATATATATTTATTTGCGTATATTAGATAGTTACATTAGTAAGCGTAATATTTGTGAATAACAAAAAACATAATACGGATACCCAAAATTTTATCCCGTTATTTTGAGGTTGAAGATGATTTATTCGTGAGAATTAATCATCAAAATACGAAATAACGGGGGGATTTTTGATGAATTTGGGTGCGAAAGCAACCAGATGAAGAAAAAATACCGCAACGAACCGAAGGTGAGGCGCAATGAACAACGTGAATGTAGTAGCAGTGACATGGGCGAAAAAGCGGATCAAAGTAAAGCGAAAACAATCGACAATTGACGGCTATAGGCTTAAGCATGCGAAGATGCTCGATAATGCGCGCACACCAGGCACCGCAGAGTGTCCGAGTACCAGGCTCCATGAACGCGCTGCTGCCCGTTACTGTATTGCGAAAGACATCATCACTGCCCATGCGATTAACGATCACGGCAAAATTGCTGAGCTTTATGCCACAATACTGCATATCCAGTCGATTGCAGATGAGAATGAGCAGGCCTACCAAGAGGGTAACTGGACTGGAAAAAAGCATCATCGCAATAGTAAGAAAGCCAGTATTCAAAAATTACCCGATGACTGGAAAGAGCAGCTATTAGGCTCCATGAGTAAACATCGTTACCTGAATGCCACGCGCATCATGGCTTGTGTCGGATGCCGACCAGCAGAAATTGGGAAAGGTGTCGTTGTGCATCGTAAACAAGATGGGGTCTATTTCGAAATTAGGGGCGCTAAAGCTGATGATGTTCGAGGGCAGGAATGGCGTGAAATTGTGCTGCCGCTAGATCATCCTATTGCCTCTAAAATACCTACTGGCTTACATCAAGCACAAAGCAAATCCATCTCTGAAACAATTACCAGGAAAGCCATAAAGCTTAACTTTGAAGGCGTATCATCCTATTCATTTCGACATCAGTTTGCCAGTGACTTAAAAGCATCAGGATTTAGTAAACGAAATATTGCCATGGCGATCGGGCACCAAGCAGAAGTAACACAGCAAACTTATGGGAATTCTGGTGCTGGTCGTCAAATTACGATGAAGGTGACGGCTGAGAGGAAGCCGAGAAGTGTTGTTGGAAAGGCGAAAATTAATAAAGTTGGATTGGCTAAAAAGGCAAAAAAACTATAAATGGTTAATACGAAGCTATATTAATCTGACGTTGGTATTTGATCCATTCTAGGTTGCGTGTCGGTCTGGTCTCAGCCAAAAGTCGCTGTTGCCAACTTTCTGTATCTGGCAACTAATTGGATGTTGCAGCCGAACATCCTTAATTGGCATATGACTCATAATGACCAACTTTTGCCTTTTGACTTTTGACCTTAAAATTAGCTTGCCAAAAAGCTGTTAAAAAAATGTATAGTTTTTAATTTATGGTCAGTGTCCATGAGAACCGCTGGTCAGTTCGAATAATTGTGCTGGGCAGTCATGATGAGAACCAGTGGTCAGTTGGTATGAAAATATGCATTAATCAAATTTCATCTTAGTTGACTGTAAAAATTTGATCCAATTTAGCCATGTAACTTGGACTATTTTCTGGTTTAATCTATCACTCATGGTCGTTAATACCCTAGCATCCAGAATTAATAAAAAATCATTTTTGAAATGATGGCCTAAAATATTTTCAACAATTCAGAGTAACCACTATATATTATGGAAAAAGTAGCTTTATACCTAAGATCATCTAAGGATAGATCTGATGTTTCAATTGATGCGCAACGTAGGCAACTTCAAGAACTGGCTCAAGAAAAACATTTTTTTATATCTAAAGAATATGTTGATGCGGTTGAATCTGGTAAAGATGAGGATAGGCCAGGTTTTCAGGAATGTATACGAGACCTTAAAGCATCAAGCAGGGTGTGGAAATCTATACTTGTACTTGATACGTCACGTGTAGCACGTAGGCGACATCTTGCATTGATGTTTGAACGTGAATGCGAAAAAGCTGGAGTGCGCCTCATTTATAAGTCATTACCTGATTCCGACCCAATTTCCGAGATGCTATTAAAATCAATCTTGCAGGCCATGGATGAATGGCATAGCCTAACCTCAAAAGCTAAAGGGTTGGCGGGCATGTCTGAAAATGTAAGGCAAGGTTGGCGAGCAGGCGGAAAAGCTCCTAAAGGTTATAAGCTTGAGCATATTGCCACAGGAACTATTAGAGATGGTATGCCGGTTACGAAGTCTCGGCTTATTAAAGGTGATCATGCAGAGATATTATCGGCATATTTAAAAGAACGAGCTAACGGTGTATCAAGATCGCGTGCTTCAGAAGTATCAGGATTTGTCGCTGCTGATACGTCAAAGCTAGACATCGAGAGGAATGCGCTTGTCTATGCTGGCCATACTGTTTGGAATCGTCATAATGAGCAAGCAAGCGGTGGTGGTTACGTAGGAGGTAATAAATATCGCCTACGCGAAGAATGGGTAATCAAACGAGATACCCATGAAGCTTTGATTACTGATGAGGAAGCAGAAGTAATCTTGGCTGCGGTAGGTGTAACCAATAAACGTAAAAACCGTGCTAAACGAGTTTATCTATTGGCAGGTTTGCTAGTAGATGATAAAGGCGCAGCATGGCATTCGGACGGTGATGGATATTACAGGATTGGTAAAGGCCCACGCATAAAAGCCGAGTCTGTTGAAAGGGCAGTCATTAATAAAGTCGTAGAAAATTTATCTAAAGATGACTTATCAACGGCTATCCTTAATCACTATAAAAAAGCTGCAAAGAAAACTGATATTGCCGACGTTTCAAAAAGGTTACGATCAAGAGTTGCTGAGTTAGATTCCAATATATCTAAATTAGCAGGACTGTTAATTCAAACAACAGCGCCTGAAGCTATATTAAGGAGTATTGAGACGTTAGAAAAAGAACGTGAATCAGCAGCATTGCAATTAGAAGAGGTAATGGAAGTTGAAGAAAGTGCTAAGGTATTAACAGAGCTATCGCTTAAAGATGTTAAGGCAATGTTATTGAACATAATAGAGGAAGTTAAAAATGAAAAAAACCAGGACAACATTAAAGATGTGCTGGGTACGTTCATTCAATCTATAGTTCTTGATGCTGCTACCTTTTCTGCCAGTGTGACTTATAAATTTCCTAGTCATACCGGGGATAAGGTGGCGTCCCCACCGGGATTCGAACCCGGGTCGCCTCCGTGAAAGGGAGGTGTCCTAGGCCTCTAGACGATGGGGACCTAAGATTTCTGAATCTTACTACTTTGCAACAAGTGCAACATTCTACTACAACACATTTAAATCTCTAAGCAGTATTTATAAAAACAATGCTATTTTGGTGGAGGTAAGCGGGATCGAACCGCTGACCTCTTGCATGCCATGCAAGCGCTCTCCCAGCTGAGCTATACCCCCGTACCTACATCATTCGCTAATGAATCAATGACCCGTCAGCGAGGCGCCATAATAAAGAGGGGCAGGGTGGTTGTCAATAACTTTTCACAAAATACGCACTAATTATTACTGGGTAATTTATGATTTAAAAAATCAATGTTTAACTAAGTATCTGACTGTTAGTTTTTAGTGCCAATAAAATCAATGTGTTAGGGGTATGTAGGCATGAATTCAAGTTTGGGCAACAATTAACCTTCAGCCTCTTACGTTGGATTCATTAGCAAATTGCATTAAATCTACGCGTGGTGATGGCTGCCAGTCGGCTTTACGATGCTCGGCGACTACATTAGTGAATATGCCACCACGCACAAAAAACTTAGCTGTGATACGCATGAATTTCGGATCAGTTACTGCAACCAGATCATCTAAAATTCGATTTGTAACGGCCTCATGAAAGCAACCTTCGTTGCGAAATGAAACAATGTAAAGTTTTAAGCTTTTAAGCTCAACGCATTGTTCGCTAGGAATATAATCTAAATGAATCGTTGCGAAATCAGGCTGCCCAGTTTTTGGACACAAGCAAGTAAACTCTGGAATCTCCATGTGAATATGGAAATCACGGCTAGGGTTTGGGTTCGGGAAC
>Ga0265593_1001408_pt1 | contig 11202 bp, 6 predicted proteins | sample saktaG_8_FD_190136 | JGI IMG/M metagenome (GOLD analysis project Ga0265593, IMG submission 190136) | Saline water microbial communities from Sakinaw Lake, British Columbia, Canada - sak_2011_5_24_36m | ecosystem: Environmental > Aquatic > Non-marine Saline and Alkaline > Saline ...
CTGGGATTTTCCACTGCAAAATTACGTTTTATCAAATAAAATCATATGGTTACGTTTCTGGATGAGAACTAACTAACTAGCGAGGCATTAAATATGCTAATTACTTGAATTATTTGCCCAAAGTAGCAATTATTGTTCACGCATTTCTAATGCTAGTAGCGTATTCTCCATCAACGTTGCAACCGTCATCGGGCCCACTCCGCCCGGTACTGGCGTAATGAAGCCCGCGCGGGTTTTAGCCACGTTAAACTCAACATCACCAGCAAGGCTACCATCCGCTAATCGATTGATGCCAATGTCGATCACAATTGATCCTAGCTTAATCCACTCACCTTTTATTAAACCTAGTTTACCAGCTGCAGCAATGACTAAATCCGCCCCTTTAATCAGCTTACTTAAATCTTTAGTGTGGCGATGGCAGCTCGTTACAGTGCATCCAGCTAAAAGTAGCTCAAGCCCCATTGGTCGACCTACATGGTTCGAGACACCAACGACCACAGCATCTAAGCCCATTAAGTCTATATTCATTGCCTGCAAAATCTTAATTACACCAAATGGTGTGCAAGAGCGAAGCGTAGGTTGGCGTACAGCGAGCCTGCCAATATTGTAAGGGTGAAAGCCGTCCACATCTTTAATTGGGCTTACTCGCTCAACAATATGCTCATCGTTAATATGTGCGGGTAAGGGGAGTTGCACAAGAATGCCATCAACAGTGCTGTCAGCATTCAATAGGTCAATTAGGGCTATCAACTCAAGCTCTGTGGTTGATGCGGGTAAATCATAAGCTGTCGATAGTATGCCCACTTTTTCACAAGCTAAACGCTTGTTACGCACATAAATGGAGGATGCGGGGTCGCCGCCTACCAATATCACTGCCAGCCCAGGCGCGCGTTTATTGGCTTGAAGGCGGTTGTTTATTCGGGTTTTAATGGTATTTAAAAGTACTTCGGCAATGGCTTTGCCATCAATTATTTGAGCTGTCATTGCTTAGTTTATAAATTATTCAAAATAAAGCGACATTTTAACATATATCATTTGACCTACCCCCCGGTTTCCAGTATATTTCTGCGCTTCGGCGTGTAGCGTAGCCTGGTAGCGCGCCTGCTTTGGGAGCAGGATGTCGGGAGTTCGAATCTCTCCACGCCGACCAAATTTTTACACGATTGGATTTATTAAAAACTCAATCATGTAAACTTAAAAGTCAGCCCGGAATTTTATATTACTTTTAATAGTAAGTCCTTGTAACCAAAATCTGCCCGTAGCTCAACCGGATAGAGCACCAGCCTTCTAAGCTGGGGGTTACAGGTTCGATTCCTGTCGGGCAGACCATGTTATAGTTGAATTCTCTATGGTGGCTGTAGCTCAGTTGGTAGAGTCCAGGATTGTGATTCCTGTTGTCGTGGGTTCGAGCCCCATCAGCCACCCCAATTTTAAGAGTGTAAGCATATGATATATAACGGTTTAATTTCACTTCTTCTAATTTAATTTAATTCCTTTTAATTACATTTCATAAAATTTACTGCAGTAGAATTGCAGTGCAAATTATTGGTGTTTATTTATAAATTATATCTAATTAAGAAAAATGAAAAATAATGCTGGTAAATCTCTAATTTGGTATGTAATATAAAAATAACGCGTAACGCATAAGTTAGCTGCGTCAGTGAGGTTGCAGTTTAACTTACCGACAATGCGGAGATGAAATGTTCATGTCTAAAAGATGTTATGTGAAACCGGACTCAGTACCACTTTTGAGAGCTTCCGCGAATCAACCGCTAGCTGTAGGCATTTAAGTACAGAAGGTCAATTAGCTCACTTCGTGAACTAGCCAAGCTGCTCTTGTATAGAGAGCAATCATGTCAGACAAAGTATTAGACACTCCACCACTTCTTGTGGACATCTCAGTAATCGCTTTTCAAATGAGCATTGCAACTGGTACGGCTTATAACCAGTTGAACAAAGGATGCTTTCCTCTACCTAGCTACAAAGTCGGTGGACGACGCCTTTTTAAATATTCCGATTTAATCGACTGGCTAGCAAATTTAAAACCAGAATTAAGTTCGCATAAACCGAAACTCACGATTACTTCCGCTACAAATATTGCTGTTCAGCGTGGAAAAGGTAGGCCGATTGGAACCACCAAACTTGATCTTGCCGCAAAGCGTAAGCGAGAGAAAAGTTCATCAGAGATAATTTGTAAGGAGAACAACTAATGTCCTTCGATCAAATTGTTATGAGGCTTAAAAATCCAAAGCCTTACAAACCCAACAAAAGCCAATTTATAAATGCAGTGAGGTCTTCTTGTCCCGTTTGTGGTGGCGCAATTAGCAAATTAAATGTGTCTTTAAGCGTGACTGGTAAAGTTGCACTTCATTGCTTCGGTGGATGTTCTTTTCCAGATATAGTAAATGCGTTGAATCTTGATGTCTCAGATTTTTTCCCTCCTGAGATAAAGCATTCAGCTACTGCCAGACCCAACATAGACACAATTAAAGGTTGGGACTGGTGGAGTCTTACATCAGCACTTGATTCCTCAGCCGATTTGCTAATGAATAATTTCATGCAGTTGACTATTCTTCTACCGCAAGAAGATCCAGCAAGAAGATTGATGGTTGAGGCAATCAGCCAGATTAAGGACCTTTCGGATCGGCTAAAATTTGGCAAGAAAGGAGGCGCTATATGTTAATTCATAATAATATTGATGAGTTAAGTGATGTATATAACGCAAATCTTTTTACTGAAACATTTGAGAACGAGCTTAAATATTCTCCAGTAAATGGGTGTTGGTATAAATATGATGGTGTCATTTGGCAATCTGATCATCTGCTATATGTAATGCAACATGCTATAGACTGTACAAGAAATATGCTTCTTGATTCTGCGGGAATGCTAATTAACGCTGCTAAAACTAGGGATAGTGAAAAACGTGACTTAATGGTGAAAAAGTCAGAATCTTTGACAAAGCATGCAAAAAGCAGTCAGCAAAAAAATAGGCTGGATGCGATGATTGGACTTGCATCAACCAATGCAAAGCTTTCAGTTCATCAATCAAAATTTGACTCTGATGATATGTTACTAGCGCTTCAAAACGGAGTTTTTGAGCTCGAAAGTGGTGTTTTTAGAAATGCAAACCCAAACGACATGCTCACAAAGCAAGCGGACACAAAGTACGTTGGTGCGGCTTATGATAAAGAGTGTGAAGTTTGGCTGAATTTCTTGGAGGTGGTGCAACCAGACTCTAGCATGCGAGTCTGGCTCCAACGCTTTGCAGGATATTGTTTAACAGGACGCATTGACGAACAGATATTAACTGTATTCCACGGAGGTGGTGCTAATGGTAAAACAGTCTTTATCGAAACGTTAAAACGCGTACTTGGGAGTTATGCCACTCAGGCTCAATTCGAAACTTTTTGTGAGCGCCACAACGATAGTAGTATACGAAACGACATTGCAAGGTTAGACAAAATTAGACTTGTTGTCGCGACAGAGGGAGCTGAAGGTTCAAGGCTTGATGAAAGTATTGTTAAGCAACTAACAGGCGGAGATGAGATCACAGCTCGATTCTTGCACAAAGAGTTTTTCACGTTTACACCGAGATTTAAGATCGTGCTTGTTACCAATCATAAACCTGTTATCACAGGAACAGATCATGGCATTTGGAGACGTGTAGTGCTTGTTCCATGGTTAGTCACTATTCCTGAAGAGAAAAAAGACAAACGTTTAGTGGAAAAGCTCAATTTGGAGCGGTCAGGAATATTGGCTTGGGCATTGGAAGGACTTGCAGATTATTTAAAACATGGTCTTGAACTGCCAAAAGTAATAATTGATGCGAATTCAGAATACCGAGCTGATAGTGATTTAATTGGACTGTGGATAGATGATTGCTGTCATGTGGCTACTCATCACCGAGTATCAAGTAGTGATCTCTATTTATCCTATAGTCAATGGGCTATTTCAAGTGGTCATAGAGCAATGTCACAGAAGACGTTAGGAGATAAGCTTTTAGAACGAGGGTATATTAAAAACCGCACAACCAATGGCCGTGGCTGGGACGGTTTGAAGATAAAGTAATTCTTTGTTTAAAACACCCCTGCACGGGGGCAGGGGTAAGAGCAAACGTACAAGAAGTGGATTATGTTGATGTACTCTTAACTCATTTACCGTACGTTAGTTTTGGCCAGCGCCCCCGCGCGCTGGTGCTTTTGACAATAAGAAAGATTATTTACTTTGAATCGAGCATTTTCTAGAAAAAACATATACTTTTTCTAGAAATTTTATTATATTAACTAGGTGAAAAAAATATCAGAATCAATATGTTGCTTTATTGCTGGTCACGGTAGGGGTAGGCATTCTCATCCAGTGATTTAGCTGGCAGTTATGCGCCGCCAGCAATCGCGTGCTTACTTGTGGTTTTTCATCGCACATTAAAAGGTAATGCCAAATTCCGTAATTATTGGATTATCTTTCTTTCCAGTAACGGAGAATGAACCTAAAGAGATTAAATCTTCTGGTGATATTTTTTTCTCTTTAATCCACTGGTGGATGAAAGTCATATCTTTTGAAAAAAATGTATTGCCAGATAACACCTCTTCTTCGTAACCATCGGTGCTTTCAAGGTGAGATTCGCTTTTCCCATACTTATTAGGGCTAAATTCAACTTTCTGAATTTTACCAGTATTGAAATCGTAAATAAATTCAGATTGAGTCTTATGCTCCCTTAACTGAAAGTTGTCATAGACCCATCCATTAAGCCATGATTTCTGGTCATTAAGCGCAGCCATTGCACCCTCGATTGCCCATAAAATGCCGTTATCATCTTCTTGCGCAAATGTAACTTTATCGTCGCCAAATATTAACCTCACATCCATGGTCTTAGACGCTGTACGGTCGCCAGTGAGCGGCATGTCAAATAGCGCAGATACACTCATTGTCTCGCCATCAACTTTATGCGTATTAAATTTATCGGTTTTAATTTGATGCCCAGGGCCGGAGTAGCAATTGCTCCCATTTTTATGATCAGACGGCATTAAATAAGCCCAATTCCGATCTAAAATATGAATGTTCGTATTGCCTTCACTAATCGTTTTTAATCGATGTCGATTAACTCGGCCCGAGGTCTGCAAAATTGATGTCATGCTAGAAGCTTCAATGATCGCCCAATCATAGTCATGATCTCGACCAACTTCAGCCACAGGGGTAGCTACAACAACAAAGATAACCTCACTTTTTTTACTATCATTAATAATGCTTTGAATTTCCTCACTGCCAGCCCACCAGTCCGGATCTATACCATTCACAGGTTTTCTTGTTAAGATTTGATCTAAATTTTTTTCTTTCCACGCTCGACGTGCAAGCACTTCTTTAGCATGGTAAGTCATCACGTAGATATCAGCATCTCGATTGAGAGTTGAAATGTGTTTAGCAATCTGAATACATGGCGTTACATTTGCAACACGAACCAGTCCTATTGATACCGTTTTTTCTCCTGAAAGCTGATTGTTTGATCTATGCAAACCCTCAATTGAGGTAACAATGCGATTCCTAAATCCTTCACGCGCATTATCGCCAACAATAGGTGCCACAATACGGAATCTCTTCGTTACATTGGATTTAGATGCTGTAATTCCAATCCTTTTAACATAAGCTCCGTAACAGTATTTGAAGTCCTCGTAATCAATCTCCGTAGGCTCAATATTATTGGATATACAGTAAATGTGGCCATCACCGGTATTGCGAAGCGCTTTACACATATCACTTCCTGACCGCCAGGCTTTGCTAATAGCCTCAGCCAATACTAAAGGTAATGTTGCACTTGATACCACAATATTGCGACCAAACATTGCGGCAATTTCAATCACCCTTAATACCGCCATTAAGCTTTTAGGGTCATACGAGTCAGCCTCATCGATAATAAGGTCGCCAGATGCTATGCGCATCATTGCCAGCGCGTGTCCAGCTTGTCTGCCAGGCTCTCCAGCTTCAATTAGATGGTCCATGGTAGTTACGATAACGGGCGTTCCCATCAACTTTAAGGCATGATCTTTTTTGTCTTTTGAATGGAAATTAACAAGCCAATCAGGAAGGTCGTTTCGCGTCTCGGCACTCACATTCCATTCACTGGCTTCAAGACGATCTTCATCGTCATCTAGTGAGAATTCATGAATCTTCTCAATGATATTGTTAGCGCCACCTACAATACAGCCAATCTCATCTTCTTGTAATCCGATTTGCTTGCTATAAGCATCGCGTGTTTGTAATGTGAGTGTGCGAAGATTAAATCCAGCAGTGATACGTAAATCATCTGGATTAAGTGCAGCTAAGATTTTCACATTACCTAAAGTCTTACCAGCACCAGTGCCGGCAACATTGAATATCAATGAAGGATATTTACTTGCACGTTCACGTAGAAAGTTAAATGAGTCATCCTGCCAGCCATATTTACTTACATTGTATTCACCTGCCGCTGGTGCTTCAATAATCTTGCGCGTATCGTCACTGATAACAGGTAAATCGGTGCCAGAGAACATTGTAATGTTGTTGCCAGCGTACCGGCCAACATTATCCAGATGATAAGTCAGTGGTTGATTGTGGATAGTCTTGCCATTATCAGCCCTAGTGCTATTAGCCCAAGTATCAGTATCGCTTTTCTTGCCATATTTAATGGATGAAACTTCATGATCGGCTAGAACCAAGCAGGCTCTAGCAATAATAGAGACGCCACGCCAATAATCAGCATTCGCTTCTACATCCTTAATGCGATCATATTTTGCCGCCAATTGATCCATCACATCAGCCCAAGGCGCCCAATCGATAATGGTGCACTCGCTAATGCCAGGCTGCACAGAGTCCTCATCCTTAATGTTAATGTGTTTATCTATGCCATGAGATTTAGGAGCCTTACGGCCAGTAGTGCCACCATAACCAAGAAGTCGATGATGTGTTGCCACACAAAAAGCCATCGCATCATAAGCAGTATCAACGCGCTCTACGGGTAGCCAGCGATTATCCTTATCTGTATCAACTACCTGCCTAACACCGCCAAGTTTCCATGCCGCCCAAGCGTCTTTTAATGAATCAACACTAAAGTTGCCATTCATGTGTTCGATCAACCAAGCTGAAATCCATTCATGGCGTACTTTATCTGCGGCCTGCTTTTCTTTACTAAGAAGCTTGCTTGCGAACTTTTGATTAGCTTTACCAAAGTCATGACCTAAGCCTGAAGCTTGAGCAATTAGTGCGGCATGCCTTAAATATAAGGGGAATTGTTGACGCGCGTTTAAAATTGACCAGATAAGCGCAGTTATGCGCGTTGAATTTTGACCAGATAAAACCAGTATCCTGCTTATTTTATGAGCAGGAGTATATGAGGTGATTAACATGGTCATGTATGCCAAGATTCGTCGTATGTTCTTTCGAGAACATTTATCTATTAGTGAGATTGCAAGACGCACCACACTCACACGCAATACCATCAAGAAGTGGCTAAAAGCCGCAGATGGCTCAGAGCCAAAGTACCGCAGACCTCCGAAGCTTACCAAGCTCACGCCGTTTGCCGGTCATGGATTTGATGTGTGATCTAATACGACCAATTTACAAGTCTGTGTATCAACGCCAGTCGTCATCAGCTTGGAAGTCGTGGCAATGACAGGGTAGCGCTCTTCTGGGTTGATGAAGTTATCTAACTCGGCTTTGCCCTCAATTTCATCACCAGTAATACGCATTACATATTTACGGCTTTCTTTGACGCGTTCTGGATTTAGATTTACCAATGCCTGGCGCATGCGCTCGGCATGGTCGATGTCATCGCAAAAGACGATGGTTTTGGCATAGGGGTCTGTGGCTACTAGAAACTCGGTGATTTTTTTAGCAACCAGTTCGGTACGTTTCTCTAAAATCAGCGTTCTATCCATATCAATCTGGTTATAGACACGGTCTTCAATGAGCTGGCCTGTTTTATCGACCTGACCTTTGCTAGGCCGCCAGCCTTGAATGTCTTTGTCGATATCAATACGCACCACTTTGTAAGGCGCAAGAAAGCCATCTTCAATGCCTTGCTTCAGTGAATAGCTATACACAGGCTCACCGAAGTAATAGATTCTGGAAACATCTTTGGTTTCTTTGGGTGTGGCGGTTAAACCGACATGCGTGGCTGATGAGAAATATGCCAGTATTTCACGCCAGGCAGAATCTTCAGCAGCGCTGCCACGGTGGCATTCGTCAATCACGATTAAATCAAAAAAGTCTGGTGAGAATTCCTTGTAGATATTCTGCTCTTCTTCGCTGCCAGTCACAGCCTGATATAGCGACAGGTAAATCTCGTAGCTCTTGTCGACATGTCGCTTGGTGATCTTCGTCATCGCCGCACCAAACGGCTTGAAATCGTTGTTCTTGGTTTGGTCGACTAGGATATTACGATCAGCTAAAAACAGGATGTGTTTTTTAGTACCTGACTTCCATAGGCGCCAGATGATTTGAAAGGCCGTGTACGTCTTGCCTGTGCCAGTCGCCATAACGAGCAATATACGTTGCTGGCCTTTTGCTACAGCTTCAACAGTTTTATTGATGGCATTGGCTTGGTAGTAACGAGGTGAACGGCCTGTACCATCATCGTAGTATGGCATTTCTACGATGTGACGGGCTTCAGCGGTTTCAATGCCCTTCCATTGGCAATAACGTTGCCAGAGTTCGGCAGGCGATGGGAATTCTTCTAAAGTTAATGTTTGCTCGGTTATTGTGGCTAGTCCGGTACGGTCATGTAACAGAAAGCCATCGCCGTTAGAGCTGAACACGAAAGGTACGGCTAAGGTTTCGGCATAGTTCAGTGCTTGCTGCATGCCTGCGCCGATGCTGAAGCTATTATCTTTTGCTTCAATGACTGCGAGTGGAATATTGGATTTGTAGTACAGAATATAATCAGCACGCTTTTGTTCACCGCGTGTATGCAACTTGCCGCGCACAATGATGCGACCTTTGGTGAAGCTGACTTCTTCACGAATCTGGCTGTGTAAATCCCATCCTGCTGAAATAACGGCTGGCGTGATGTACTTGGAACAGATGTCGCGTTCTGAAAGCTTCTTTTTATCCAAGCAGCTACTCCATTATTATTTTTAATACTTCTTATCTTTGGTTTATATCATCAATTCTAATTAAAAACTTATTCTAACTTTAAATAATAAAATACTTTGAACAATAAAAAAGCCCTTACGGGCTTTTTTATAATTCGCGCAATATCTCACTTTATGCGAATTATCTCCACTTTTGCGCGAACCTACAACTTAAATATCTAAGTTATTCGCACCCAGCGCATTACTTTCAATAAATGCGCGCCTAGGTTCTACGTTGTCTCCCATTAACGTAGTAAAGATTTCATCTGCCGCAATGGCATCATCAATCTGTACTTTAAGTAGGCGGCGGACCGTTGGGTCCATTGTTGTTTCCCATAATTGCGATGGGTTCATCTCGCCCAAACCTTTATAGCGCTGAATATTAAGATTGTGTTTTGCTTCCTCTAACAACCAATCCAGCGCTTGCTTGAAGGTGGCAATAGCACTCTCTTTTTCACCACGTTTGATAACAGCACCCTCGCCTAGCAAGCCCTGTAGCATAGCTGACATTTTGCTGATTTGTCGGTAATCACCTGATCCTAAGAATTCGGCATTTATTACACAGCATTGTAAGTTGCCATGTACGAATTTATTGATTTCTAGGCGGTAAGCGCTTGTTTCCTGATCAAAGCCTACGATCACTTCACTGCCGATTGCACCTAAGATCGGGCGTAGTTTTTCTGCGGCCACTTCAGTACTTTCTTTGGTGGCTAGGCTGATGTCGCCTAGATCTTGCATGGCGCGCAATACGCTTTCGTCATAATGCGAGGCAATGCGGCGAATAACCGCTTCTGTTAGCACCATTTGTTTGGCAATTTCAGTCAGTGGCGTGCCTGTAATCATTTCGCCAGCAGTTTTGGTGGTGAGTTCCGCGCCTTTAAGCGCCGATAGCAATAGGTATTGGTCTAACTCTTGTTGATCTTTTAAATAACGTTCGTCTTTACCTTGTTTTACTTTGTAAAGTGGCGGTTGCGCGATGTAAATATGACCGCGCTCTACTAACTCTGTCATTTGGCGGTAGAAGAATGTGAGTAATAATGTCCGAATGTGGGCACCATCGACGTCCGCATCAGTCATGATAATAATGCGGTGGTAGCGTAATTTTTCTGCATTAAAATCGGCTTTACCTATACTGGTACCAAGTGCGGTAATGAGCGTGGCGATTTCTTGTGAACCAATTAGTTTATCAAAGCGCGCTTTTTCTACGTTTAATATTTTACCTTTCAGCGGTAAAATCGCTTGGAATTTACGATCACGACCTTGTTTGGCTGAACCACCCGCTGAGTCACCTTCAACTAAATAAATTTCACATTTCGCCGGGTCACGCTCTTGGCAGTCTGCCAATTTACCTGGTAAACCCATTGTATCCATCACGCCTTTGCGGCGGGTTATTTCTCGCGCTTTACGTGCTGCCTCGCGCGCGCGCGCTGCATCTACAATTTTACCTACGATTATTTTGGCATCGATTGGGTTTTCTTGTAAAAACTCTGCTAATTTTGCAGAAACGACTTCTGAAACCACTGGTTGAACTTCACTTGAAACTAACTTATCTTTGGTTTGTGATGAAAATTTTGGGTCTGGTACTTTAACTGATAATACGCAGCAAATACCTTCGCGCATATCGTCACCCATTGTTTCTACTTTAGCTTTTTTAGCCATCTCGGTTTGTTCGATATATTGGTTTAAGGTACGTGTCATCGCAGTGCGTAAGCCAGTTAAGTGTGTGCCACCATCGCGCTGGGGAATGTTATTCGTGAAGCATTGTACGGTTTCTGTGTATGAATCGTTCCATTGCATTGCAACCTCAATGGTCATGCCGTCTTTTTCACCAATCGCGTAAAACGTTTTTGGGTGTAGAACCGTTTTAGTACGGTTCATATATTCAACAAAGCCTTTAATGCCACCTGAATAAGCAAAGTTTTCACTTTTATTATTGCGTTGGTCTATCAGCTCAATTTTTACGCCGTTATTCAAAAAGGATAACTCGCGGATACGTTTTGCTAAAATTTCAAAGTGATATTCAACCAAAATAAATGTTTCTACGGAGGCTAAAAAGTGCACTTCTGTACCACGTTTTTCTGTAGTACCTGTTAAAGCTAAG
>Ga0265593_1001410_pt1 | contig 11199 bp, 10 predicted proteins | sample saktaG_8_FD_190136 | JGI IMG/M metagenome (GOLD analysis project Ga0265593, IMG submission 190136) | Saline water microbial communities from Sakinaw Lake, British Columbia, Canada - sak_2011_5_24_36m | ecosystem: Environmental > Aquatic > Non-marine Saline and Alkaline > Saline ...
TACGACGTAGCTATACAAGCCGCTATCGGGGCAAAAATCATTTCGCGCGAAACTATTAAAGCACTTCGCAAGGACGTTACTGCCAAATGCTACGGCGGTGATATTTCGCGTAAACGTAAATTGCTTGAAAAACAGAAAAAAGGTAAGAAGAAAATGCGCCAGATCGGTAATATAGAAGTACCGCAAAGTGCATTCCTGGCGGTATTGAAACTTGATTAAAGATTGCAACTTCATATATTAAAAAAGCCTCTTAACTTATTGGAAGTTAAGAGGCTTTTTTATGAATTTCCAGTACTATTCCTGATTTACCAATTGAGAATAGGTTTCCAAAGTGAATCCTGAGTGCTTCAAACGTTTCCTGATTTTGTTAAAAAATCGTTGATGCAATTCGTAATTGGTTCAACTTCAATTAAAAATCCGTCGTGCCCGTATGATGTTGGTATTTCAGCATAGTGTGCTCCGGGAATCCTTTCAGACAGAAACTGTTGTTCTTCGGGTGGAAAAAGTCTGTCCGAATCCATTGCAATAACAATTGTTTTGGCTTTAACAGCCAGTAATGCATTCTCAATTGATTTCCTTCCACGACCTACATTATGACTATCAAACAAATTCGTCATCGTCATGTAACTATACGAATTAAATCGTTTTATAAATTTATTGCCCTGGTGCTGAAGGTATGATGCTGCTTTAAAATCATTGATTTTATCCGGATTAGTTTCCTTCTGGGTACTGTTAATAGCTTCAGAAGTCCGGTAGCTGATCAGTGCAATGGCACGAGCTGTTTTAAGTCCCTGGTGGCCGCCTTCAGGCTTATCATTTAAAAATGACGAATCAGCAGTTATGGCCATTCGCTGAGCTTCGTTCAACGCAATGTTCCATGGTGATGCGAAAGCATTTCCCGCAATAACTGCAAGGTTTCTGATTTTATCCGGATACATAATAGCCCATTCCAAACTTTGGAAAGCCCCTATTGATCCACCTATTGCTAAAAAAACGGATTCTATTCCCAGGTGCTTTCTCAACAATTCGTGTGCATTTACCAGGTCACGAACGGTAATCCACGGAAAATCCCGAAACCAGGGATTTCCGGTTTCGGGATTCTCATCCAGAGGGCCGCTGGTTCCATAACAGGAACCGATTATATTGGCACAAATCACAAAATACTTGTCAGTATCCATCAGCAATCCCGGGCCTATCATGCCGGGCCACCATTCCTTTGCGTCGGCATTAGCTGTAAAAGCATGACAAACCCAAATTACATTATCACAATTTTCATTGAGTTCACCCCAGCAATTATACTCAATCCGTAACGACGGAATTTGTCCGCCGGTCTCCAGTTTGAATGGTTCCGGATGAAGGTAATAGTGCGAATGGGTCATGTTTTAAACTGAAATTTGTTTATTTTAACAGGAGTATCTAAGCCGAAAAAGGCGCAAAGATAGTACTTGTGAAAATATATTTAATAGAAATCGGCAATTTGAATGGTTAAACAAAAAGCCCCTCAATTGAAAGGTATCGTTCTCCGGTATCGTAATTGAATGTGAGGATTTTAGCTCCGGCAGGAATTTCAGCTATTTTTTTTGCAACAGCAGCTAATGAAGCTCCGGTTGAAATTCCAACAAAAATTCCTTCCTGGGCAGCGATTTTCCGGGCATATTCAAATGCTTCGTCTTTACTTACAGTGATAACACCATCAATAAATTCGCCTTTGTAATTTTGTGGAACAAAGCCAGCGCCAATTCCCTGGATAGGATGCGGGCCAGGTGCGCCACCACTCAGAACGGGTGAAAGTTCCGGCTCTACGGCAAAAACCTTCAGATTTGGAAACTTCGATTTCAGGATTTCTGAAACACCGGAAATATGGCCACCAGTACCAACACCGGTAATAATATAATCAAGGCCATCAGGAAAATCAGCAGCAATTTCAAGTGCTGTGGTTTTCTTATGCGCTTCGATATTGGCCTTGTTGTTAAATTGTTGCGGAATCCATGAGTTAGGTGTAGCTTCTGCTAATTCAGTCGCTTTTTCGATAGCACCCTTCATCCCTTTTTCGCGCGGAGTAAGTACAAAATCTGCTCCATACACCGACATCAGTTTACGTCTTTCAACGCTCATCGATTCGGGCATCACCAGGATAATTTTATACCCTTTAACGGCTGCAACCAATGCAAGACCAACGCCGGTGTTACCCGAAGTCGGCTCAATAATAACACTGTCAGATTTAAGAACACCGCTTCTTTCTGCATCTTCAATCATTTCTAGAGCAATTCTGTCTTTAATGCTTCCACCCGGGTTGGTTTTTTCGAGCTTGATCCACACCTCATTCGATGTCCCAAAAAGTTTGTTGATTCTTACATGCGGGGTGTTCCCGATTGTGTCTAAAATTGTATTTGCTTTCATTTAATTAGTATTTTGTTTATTGATAAAATCATAAGTCAAGAAAACCTGAACTGCTTCTAATAAAACATGCTTTTACAAATTAAGTTTACCAGATTTTAGTATAAAAGGTATATATTTTACATCCTACACAATAAGCCAGAACTGCCTCCAAAGTCGCAAACAGCACCAGAATTCCACCTAAAGCATACACAACAACCGGCAATTGCAGCAAAGCTGCAACTGTGAGAAATGAAGAAAGTATAAATCCAACTTTTGAAGCGAATTTTTTGCCGCCTGCATCTATCAGCTTTTCCTTGACATCAATAATATTAACGGTTTTTATTCCGAAATACCTGAATAAACTCCATTCCTTTTTATCAAAGCCCCGCACAAAAAAGTCGAAAGCGAGGAAAAGAAAAACCACCGGAGACTGAAAATATACACCAACAGCAGCCGTAATTGCTACAAGACCTGCAACAACTCTAACAGTTGGTTCGTTTATGAGGGTTCCCTCAATCGGGCAAATATGCGCCATGGTTTTATTAGTTTAAATTCAGGTTTGTTGCAAGAATATTGTATTCGATGGGCGTGATATTTGAAAGATTGTCGTTAACCGGACACCTCTCTTTCACTTGTTTGAAAAGCAGGATTTGCGTTTCATCATCTGCGTCAGAATCCAGGTCAATATCTACTTTTAAGGATAGGAATCCGGCTCTTTCGGCGAATGAAGTTCCCAATAACCTTGAAGGATTGATATCACCGCTGATTTCTATTTTCAGTGAATTTATCTTAATTTCCAACTCTTTGGCTACAAGATTAATAACAACATTAAGGCATCCGGCATATCCTGCAAGAATATATTCAACAGGATTTGGTGCGTCGTCATTTCCACCCAAAGCGTGAGGCTCATCAACGGTGATTTTGAAATGGCGTGCATTGCCTTCGTATTTGGTCTGAGTTGTGCTGTTGCCCGTTATGGCAAAATTTAGTGTGCTCATAATTATCTGTTTTAAAGTTAGATGTACTTGTATTGGGGTATTATCACATATTCATAAAAGACCCAAGTTTCAAGTCCCAAATCTCAAATCCCAAGAGCTACTCCACATCCCGGCTTGAAATTTGGAGTTTGGATTTTGGAATTTGGGACTTAATGGATACTGCAATTTATCCCGTTTTTAGTATAGTTATTTGATTTTATCAAACGCTTGTTGTAAATCAGCTTTAATATCATCGATATGCTCAATACCTACCGACAAACGTAACAAGCCAGGAGTAACACCAGCCTGAAGTTGCTCTGCATCGCTGAGTTGCTGATGGGTGGTGGCCGATGGCTGAATGATCAAAGTTTTAGCATCTCCAACATTTGCAAGGTGGCTGATAAGTTCTAATGAATCGATGAATTTGCTGGCCTGTTCTTTACTGCCTTTAATTTCGAAACTTAAAACGCCGCCAAATCCATTGCGTAAATATTTCTTGGCCAACCCATTATAAGGTGACGAAGCAAGTCCGGGATAATTAACCAGTTCAACCTGTGGATGATTTTCCAACCATGTTGCAACTGCGAGAGCATTATCAACGTGGCGCTGAACGCGGAATGACAAAGTTTCAAGTCCCTGTATCAGTAAAAATGCATTGGATGGTGATAAAGCAGGACCGAAATCACGCAGACCTTCAACTCTTGCCCTGATATTGAAAGCGATATTCCCGAATGGTCCGTTTGTTCCGAAAACATCCCAGAATACAAGCCCATGGTAACCGTCGCTAGGCTCGCTGAAAGCAGGATATTTCCCGTTTCCCCAGTTAAAGTTTCCTCCGTCAACAATTATACCGCCAACCGAAGTGCCATGGCCGCCAATCCATTTGGTAGCTGATTGAACCACAACGTTTGCGCCGTGTTCCAAAGGACGGAAAAGATAACCACCAGCGCCGAATGTATTGTCAACTATAACCGGAAGGTCATATTTCTTTGCCAGGGCAGTAATAGCTTCAAAATCTGGAACATTAAACTTTGGATTGCCAATCGTTTCAAGGTAAATAGCCTTTGTTTTATCATCGATCAGCTTCTCATATTCCTCAACGCTGTCATTTTCGGCAAAGCGGGCTTCGATACCCAATCTTTTAAAAGCAACTTTAAACTGGTTATACGTACCGCCATACAGGAACTTGGTCGAGATAAAATTATCACCTGATTCAAGGATATTGTTGAGTGCGATAAACTGTGCAGCCTGTCCCGAAGATGTAGCCAGGCCGGTAACGCCGCCTTCCAAAGCTGCAATACGTTTTTCAAATACATCGGTTGTGGGATTCATGATACGGGTATAAATATTTCCGAACTCCTTCAAAGCGAAAAGATTTGCACCGTGTTCCGCATTATTAAAAACATAGGAACTTGTCTGGTAAATGGGGACTGCACGTGAATTTGTAGTGCTGTCGACTACCTGTCCTGCATGAATTTGTAAGGTTTCGAAGTGTAATTTTTTGTCTGACATTTGATTGCGTTTTTAGTGTTAAGAATATTTGTTTTTTTGATTTACGTTATAAAAAGAGCCCTTTCGCAGTCTGCGGAAGGGCTCTTTACTTTTTGTCGCCTGTTGTTTTTTTAGTTTCAACAAACTATAAGTGACCATTCCGCATTTGCAAAGGCAGACAACAACACATACACATGTGAAATAAAGGATTTGCTATTGTTGGTTGAAATGGCATTTTATGAAGTTTAAATTGGTCAAAAAAAAAGGCTTCCCTGATTTAGGAAAGCCATTTCGTTGTAAACGATATCTTATTAAGAAAGCTCTCCGTAAATTAAAAACACATACAACAACACATCATTGTGTCGTTCGAAGCATTTAAAATTTCCTGAGCTTTATTGTACATTGTCTGAATTATTATGCAGCAAAAGTACAAATTACTTTTTAGATATCACCAAACTATTTGCAAAAATATTTATTTGTAAATCGTAAACATAATGATATCAATACTTTCAAGAGATAAATATATTTTGAGATTTAATCACAAACTGAATAAATATGCAATTTAGAATGGATTTAGATAGCGCCCTATGGATTTTAAGGCCTTCAGGAAGTTATTTATTACTGTTCAAATCGGATCAAAATCTGAAAATAATTTGTACCTATGCAAAAAAGATGGATCGCTCGCTGAATGGCTCAAACTAATTTTCACCTACGTATTCGTTGCACAAATATGAAAAAATTAATACTGTTTATCCTCGTTTATGGGCTGCTTACTGAGTTGAGTATTGCCCAGTCAAATAAAATTGTAAAACCGGGTGGAGCCGTAGATCCATATCATTATACCATTGAGAAGTCAAAAGTATATACCTATGCAGCCGTATCATGCGCGCATCCTCTGGCCAGTGCAATCGGGGCAGAAATCATGAAGCAAGGTGGCAATGCATATGATGCCGCAATTGCCATGCAACTGGCACTGGCTGTGGTTTATACCAATGCCGGCAATATTGGTGGAGGTGGATTCCTGGTCACAAAACAATCCGATGGCAAAACTTTCACCATAGATTACCGCGAAACTGCTCCCGCTAAAGCATCAAGGGATATGTATTTAGATAAAAGTGGAAAAGCGCAATCTGATTTATCACTCTACGGACATAAAGCCTGCGGTGTTCCTGGTACTGTAGCCGGGTTATTTGCTACGCTTCCTTACGCAGTACTTCCATTTAAAACTCTCATTCAGCCTGCAATCGACCTGGCAGAAAATGGCTATGTTATAACAGAAAGAGAAGCTTCCAACTTGAATGCAACGCGAAAATCGTTTATTGAAAACAGCACTTCTCCTACTGCTTTGGTAAAAAAGAACGATTGGAAAGCAGGTGATACGCTGGTTCAGAAAGAGTTGGCTCAAACCTTGAAACGAATCAGTGATAAAGGATCAAAAGGTTTTTATGAAGGCAAAACGGCTGATCGGATTGTTGCTGAAATGAAAAAACATGACGGGTTAATTTCAAAAAGTGATCTCAAAAATTACAAAGCAAAAACAAGATCAGCCCTGGAATTCAAGTATAAAGATTACACTATAATAAGCATGGCTCCTCCAAGCAGTGGTGGTATAATTTTGTGCCAGCTGATGAAGATAGTGGAAACCAGGCCTATCGCATTGTATGGTTTTCAAACTTCAAAAAGCGTTCAGTTAATGGTTGAAGCCGAACGCAGAGCGTTTGCCGACAGGTCAGTTTATATGGGCGATCCCGATTATTGGAAAGTCCCGTTGAAAACCCTTACAAGCGATGCATATATTCAAAAACGTATGTCGGATTACGATTCAACTAAGGCAACACCCAGCAACGTTATTAAAGCTGGAAATATCAAAGAAAGTGAAGAAACAACACATATCAGCATTATTGATAAGGAAGGAAATATGGTCAGCATAACTACAACATTAAACAATAGTTATGGCAGCCGAACCGTAGTTTCCGGCGCCGGATTCCTGTTAAATGACGAAATGGATGATTTCAGCGTAAAACCAGGTGTTCCCAATTTGTACGGTGCTGTCGGCGGAGAAGCCAATGCCATTCAACCTGGCAAAAGAATGCTCAGTTCCATGACTCCAACCCTTGTACTAGACAAAGATAAAAATCCGTTGATTGTTTTAGGAACCCCAGGCGGTACCACCATTCCAACTTCTGTTTTTCAAACACTTATCAATATCCTGGAATTTGGAATGAATGCTTCCGCTGCTATTGAAAAACCCAAATTCCACCATCAATGGCTGCCAGATGAAATTATGGTTGAAAAAGAATTTGATCCTGAAGTCAGAAAACAATTACAAGCCATGGGTTATACTGTTACCGAACGCGGTCAAATCGGGAGAATGGAAGTAATCAGGATTTTGCCTGACGGCCGTCGTGAAGTTGCTGCTGATACGAGGGGTGATGATTCCGTTAACGGGTATTGATAAAATCCAGATCTATTCTTACTGAGTTTGTTTATGCATGTAACTGGCAGTTATGAACAACCAGCCTGCTAATGTCTTATTTTTGTATAAAATAAGCATCAATAACTTAGATCAATCCCAGCTTCTTTGTTATTAGCTGCCTGAATATAAATCACGGATCTATTGAACATTACCTGGGATTTATTGTTCTTAGTTACACTTATAATGCTAATTTTCAGATAATTATAACAATGGACCGATTAACACTATTACCTAAAGAAATCTTTCGGAGTTACGTTTGTGCGCACGCCAATCTTCCTCCGGTTGAAAGCACACAACACTTTGTGGATGAACTTGTAATGTTCTTTTTCCCTCTGAAAGGCAATCGCACTGTTTCCCTGAAATCATTACAAAAAGAATTGCGCCGTTTGCGTTTCCGGCTCAGCGAACTTCTGTACCCGTTACACGACGGAGCTGAAGAAGAAGTGACACAGGTTGTTGAATCATTTTTCAATAAGCTGCCCGATGTATACGATAAGATGATTAATGATGCAAATTCGTTCCTGAACAGTGATCCGTCAGCAAAAGGAATTGAAGAGATAATTATGTCATTTCCTGGTTTTTATGCAATTTCGGTTTACCGCATTGCACATGAACTTTCATTACTGAATGTTCCGTTACTACCCAGGATCATGAGTGAATACCTGCATGGCAAAACAGGAATTGATATTCATCCTGCAGCCAAAATAGGAAAGAATTTTTTTATCGATCATGGCACCGGAGTTGTAATCGGTGAAACTACCGAAATCGGCGATAACGTAAAAATATACCAGGGAGTTACCCTTGGTGCGCTTTTTGTTGAGCGGGCATTGCGTGATCAGAAACGACATCCGACCATCCAGGACGATGTAATTATTTATGCAGGAACTACCATTTTAGGAGGGAAAACTGTAGTAGGCCGCGGCTCTGTAATAGGAGGTAATGTATGGCTTACCGAAAGCGTTGAGCCTCTTTCGTTAGTTTATCACCAGCCACAAATCGTGATACGTGACAAAAAAGATTTTGTTGAACCTATAAACTTCTTTATCTGATGCCGGCTAAATCAGAAGCCGTTTTGAAAAATTTGGCACAACAGAATAAATTATTTTCAATTCAGTTGTAACTTTATACTACAGTTAGCCGTATTACCTTCGAAAACCAACAACCGAAAACCAAATAAATGACTACAGCCGAGTACAACTCATGTGCCGACTTATACTCCGACGGAGTGTATCGATTCATCCTGAAGAATATTAGGGATAGAGATACAGCCCAGGATATAGTACAGGAATCGTACGTTCGGATGTGGGAAAGAGTGAAGGACGTATCATACGATAAAGCACGCGCATACCTTTTTACAACGGCCTATCACACTATGATCGACCACATTCGTAAAAATCAGCGTCTCAGTTCTTTGGATGACGGTTACACCGAAACTCACGATGAATCGCCTGGCACCTATAACGATCTGAAAGAAGTAATAAACGAAGCCGTAGCAAAGCTTCCGGAAATACAACGATCGGTTATTATGCTCCGCGACTACGAAGGATACTCATATGAAGAGATCGGAGATATACTGAAACTCAGTGAATCACAGGTGAAAGTCTACATATTCAGAGCACGGACTTTTTTAAAACAATACATTGGCAGCCTCGACTTAGTACTCTAGTATACACCGCTTACAAAATATCAAACAAAATGAATATCAACAGGGACAACTACGAAGCATATTTCCTCGACTATTTTGAAGGGCAGTTAAGCCCGGAAATGGTAGAGGAAGTTCTTATGTTTGTTGATCAAAATCCCGACCTGAAGAATGATTTTGAAGAGTTTGAAGCCGTTTCACTTGTTGCTGATCAGGATATTGTTTTTGAAAAAAAATCCTCCTTAAAAAAAAACCAGGTATTCGCTACATCAAAGGTTACTGAACTAAACTATGAAGAGTACCTGGTTAGCGAAACAGAAGGATTATTAAATGAGGAGCAAATTGCATCCATCGCAGAATTTATCAGCATTAATCCCCAATTTGAAAAAGATCGCAGACTCTATGAACTAGCGCATATTCAGGCAGAAGCTGAAATTGTATTTGAATCCAAAGAATCTCTTAAACATAAGGCTATATCAGTTGGTCCGATCAATGAGGATACTTTTGAAACGTACATGGCACGCGAACTGGAAGGTGATCTGGATCAGGATGAAAGACTTCAGTTTGCTGAATTTATGCAAATTAATCCACATCTTGAGAACGACCGTAAACTATATAAACAAACCATACTCAGTGCTGATACAAATATCGTATTCGAGAATAAAAACGGCCTGAAACAATCAGCAACGCCAATCCGCAGGATTGTATATTATGCACTTTCAGCTGCTGCGTCACTGGCACTTATTTTCAGCGTTTATTTTTTACTTAATCGCAACGATATTCCAAACAGGATCGCTGAGCAAGGCAAAGTGAAAAACAAGATCAACACAACAATTTCTGAACCTGTTGCCATAATCCCAGATAATCAAGTCGCTGCAACTATCAAAAAGCCTGCACAGGTGATATCAAATCCCGACGATAATAAGAATGCAATTGCTGATAATACTTCGGTAAATATCAATACAATTACAAATCAGGAACAGGAAACTGTTGCATTTCTTGATCATCGTAATATTGAACCGCTCGAGAACAGGTCTGCGGTCGAAGTTGTTTTTAGTTCATATGTTGATCCTCAGTTTACTTTTATCCGGTCGAGCCAGATGTATATAAACCAGAACCGGGAGTTTTATTATAACCTGAAACTTGCTGATGACATGCAATATGCAAAACTAAATGCGGCTGATAAATATCCGGCAAAGACCATATTGAGTGCTATTACAGGAAAAGCCAGAGGATTATTTGCTTCTAATACGAACACGGCGCCACCAAAAGAAGAAAAGAAGAACCTCACAGTCTGGACATTTGCTGAACTCGGCGTTCAAACCTTCAATACAATTACTTCCAGTGAACTTGAGTTGAAACTGAACAAGGACGATGAAGGGAAAGTTGTTTCCTATAATCTCGAAAGCGGGCTTCTTGATCTGGAAAGAGAAGTGAAAAAGTAAAAAGAATTTAGACTTCTGAAAGATCCGGGCTCATTCCGGATTTTTTTTTTCAGCAACCAGCAATTTTATTTGCGCATTGACCAAAACTATAAAAAGTTTAAATGGGGAATTACCATTTCCATTTTACCTGATCACAGTTAAACTTCCTTTGATCGTTCGCTTTACAGTGCCTTTTAGCGTGAGTTCGTATACATCGCAAACATAATAATAAACCCCATCACTAACCGGTTCATTCGTGCCCTGGATTTTTCCATCCCATCTGATAGCAGGCTCCTGTGTAGTGAAAATCATATTTCCCCATCGGTTAAAAATCTGCAAGTCAATTTTTTCAACTCCTGAATACGGAAATGGAACGAAAAAGTCATTCTTTTCATCATTGTTTGGAGTGAATGCATTAGGTAAGTGATAGGTGCCGCATGCATTATTATCAATACAAACGGTATCACTCATCGGGCTCCGGTTTCCGACTGAATCTACCGCCTCAACAGCATAGCATCCTGCGATTGAACTGAGGTTGGAATGGATGTATGTCAGGGACTGTGTTGAATCTAATGCAACAAATGCTTCTGCCAACGGAGGTTGATAATATATGATGTATTTTAAAACATCCGTTGAGCACCCTGGTTTGGTAATCTCCCAGGTAAGTATGTTTTGAAAATTTTTACAGTCAGCGTCAACACTCAATGTAGGTGCACAAGGTCTTTCATTATCGATAGGAACCGCACAGGTTTCCTGTGAAAAGTTGATGAGGGGATCCGTAATTCCTGCGGTTCCATAAGTCCCGATTGC
>Ga0265593_1001413_pt1 | contig 11197 bp, 7 predicted proteins | sample saktaG_8_FD_190136 | JGI IMG/M metagenome (GOLD analysis project Ga0265593, IMG submission 190136) | Saline water microbial communities from Sakinaw Lake, British Columbia, Canada - sak_2011_5_24_36m | ecosystem: Environmental > Aquatic > Non-marine Saline and Alkaline > Saline ...
TTTGCAAATACTCACTTAACGCCAATGCCTCTAAATTGCCACCAACCAGCAACGGCTGAACCGTGGTTTCAGAGGGCATTAACTGCCATTTTTTACAATGTAGATTATCTTTAAAGTAAGTAATCAACATACGCAAATGTGTGCGTAAATCATCGCCCTGCTCAATCAAACTCACTGATGCAGAAAGCGTGGCAGACAATGCTGGTGGCGCTGGCGTTGAATACACATAACTTTTAGCCGCTTGAATTAAATAGTCGATGACGACTTGCTCGCCCGCCACAAATGCGCCTGCAACTCCAGCGGCTTTGCCTAAGGTTGCCATCATAATAATGCGTGGTGATTTTAAGTGACAGTGATTCAGCGAACCTTCGCCATGCTCACCCAATACGCCAAAACCATGGGCATCATCCACGTACAAATAAGCATCATACTTTTCGCACAGCGCAAGGTATTCAGCCAAAGGGGCAATATCGCCATCCATGCTAAACACCGCATCAACCGCAATCATTTTATGTTTGGCATTGCTGGCTTTAAGCAAAGTTTCAAGCGCGGCAACATCGTTGTGCGGAAAGCGATTGAATTCAGCCAGTGAAAAATAGGCGCCATCGTTTAAGCAGGCATGATTAAGCTTATCGGCAAAAATGGCGTCATTTCGTCCCATCAGTGCGCCAAGCACGCCGATATTTGCCATGTAGCCAGTAGAAAATAATAGCGCGGCAGGCAGCTTTACAAATTTTGCCAACTGCTTTTCTAAATTATCATGGTGGCGATGATGGCCAGTAATTAAATTAGAGGCGCCACTGCCCACGCCAGAATCGCCAGCCGCTTGCTGCATGGCTGCGATAAGCTTGGGATGGTTGGCTAGCCCCAAATAATCGTTACTGCAAAACGATAAAAAATGTTGGTTATTAGCCACAATATGCTCGGCTTGTGGCGAATCTAACAGCCGACGCTGACGTAGCAATCCGTCGGCTTTACGTTTTTCTAGTTCTAGTTTTAGGCTATTTAGCATGAGATATATAGTTTTTATGTAGGATAGATTTTTAAATTACAAACGAGATAATGGTTATTTTCCATGCTACATTCGCGATATGAATATCGCTCCTACCAATGAATAGAATCCGTTAGGACAACCGATACAATAAACCAGTAGCGTGATCAACTGCAACTAGATTTACTTGCATTCCAGTTTATCCCAGAACTTGCCATGGCGGATGTTTGTGCATATCGAATAATCTTTTTTAGGCAACTTAAACGCATGTGTATAGTAGTCAGTGCGATCGTAGATGCAGACATACCAATAGTCGTATTCAGAAGGCCCCATAGCCCAGAAAGATGGTCGCCTAATTTCATCATCATCGTCGTTATCAGGCTTTAAAATAGCATGCTCGGATGGATGACCATAATAGAGGGCGATACCTAATGCATGTACTAACTCTCCATTTTTCCCAGCAGATTTTTGGCATGAATGTAGATCAGGTTTGCCTGCCGCATTTGCGTCACAGGTAAAAGAGATTAAAGCCAAAAGAATTAACTTACGTATTTTCATAATAGCGGCCTAAATTTTGATGGTAGAGGGCATGCGTTAGCACCTCCTGATTAACTGATGGGTTGGGCATTACTATCACAAGATGGAAGCAATCGAAGTGATTGTGATATTTCATCCCATACAAAAGATGTTGGCCCATTGAAGATCGTCCCCTCGACATCCTCTGGTGGATTGACAACAAATAAGCGGCTGTTTAATTGAAACTTTGCGCCAATCTCGGCCATCATAGGGACGAGATAAGCGTGCCCAGTTTTTTTATCGACAACAGAAAATTGCTGGCAACTTAATCCGCATCCCCAAGATACAACACGCAAGTGGCCAGCGAAATTTGGATGACCTTTTGATCCTGCTTGAATAACCGTTCTGAAGCGATGAATCTCTGACCGTGTGGTAAGCCTAGATTCCACATAAGGCCCACGAAATGGTCGATCAGCAGCATATTTATCGAATTGAAAGCATTCGATGGGAAGTGCTGTACTTGCAAATGCTAATGGATAAAACAATAAAAAGGTCAGTGGTGAGAAGCGAATCATTAGATTGGATTCCTAACGTTTTACATAGTGGCGAGCTTTAGCGCACCCAGCTTGATGAATGATTAGATTTTGTTAATGCCTAACCTAGCAAACAGTTTTTTATCGGTTGATGCTTCAGGATTAGCCGTCGTCAGTAACTTTTCACCATAAAAAATACTATTCGCGCCAGCTAAAAAGCACATGGCTTGTATGCCTTCACTCATGCTTTGACGCCCAGCCGACAAACGCACGTAGCTTTTTGGCATGGTGATACGAGCTGCCGCAATAGTGCGCACAAATTCAAATGAATCCAGCTCTTCAGTACCATGTAAAGGCGTGCCTTCAACTTGCGTGAGTAGATTGATCGGCACGCTTTCTGGTGGGCGCTCCATGTTTGCAAGCTGTGCCAACAAACCTGCACGCTGAATACGCGATTCGCCCATGCCGATAATGCCGCCGCTACACACATTAATATCAACACTACGCACACGGTCTAGTGTATCTAGCCGATCTTGATAAGTCCGCGTAGTAATCACTTCACCATAGAATTCTGGCGCGGTATCCAAGTTGTGATTGTAATAATCTAAGCCTGCATCTTTTAATTGCTCAGCCTGACCTTCTTTTAACATGCCCAAAGTTGCACAGGTTTCTAAGCCCATCGCTTTTACTTCAGCAATCATTTTTAGCACAGGCTCTAAATCGCGCTGTTTTGGGCCACGCCAAGCGGCACCCATACAGAATCGGCTTGCACCATTGTCTTTGGCTTCTTGCGCTGCGGCTAACACATCATCGAGCTTCATCAGCGTTTCACTTTCAACCTCAGTGTGATAGCGCGCAGCCTGTGGGCAATAGCCACAATCTTCAGAACAACCACCCGTTTTAATGGATAACAGCGTACTCACTTGCACGGCGTTAGGATTAAAATTAGCTCTATGCACGGTTTGCGCCTGATACATTAAATCGCTGAAAGGCAGTTCAAATAATGCGACAATCTCATCTACACTCCAACGGTTTACCGTGTTAGTTTCTACATGAGAATGCGTTAAACTTGTCCTAATATTATCAGTATTAATGATTGATTGTGTTGCAGATTCAAGCATTTGCAGTTCCTTTATAGCGACTTGCGCTGTAACTTACATAGTGGCTTGCGCGGTGGATTCACTTTTTTTGCGCAGGTATTAACTTAATTGATGTTCGGATTATACCTTGTCAACTAAATGCAGCGCAAATACTGAACATCAGATTAAAATTTAATCAACTTGTGGCGCAATTTCATAATACGTGATGATAAAAATGCCAGTAGCCGTTGTGCTGAATGGCTATAAACAACTTAAGGAGTCTAGCGCCATGAGTCTAAGTAACGCTGAATTAAAACCGCTAAAAGATCCAGTTTGCGGCATGCATGTAACCGACCAGTCTCCGCATGTGCTGCAACATCAAGGTAGATCCATTTATTTTTGCTGTGCAGGCTGCAAAAGCAAATTTTCTGCTAACCCAGCCCAATATATTGACACTACATCTGACCCAAGTAACACTTTACCCAAGGCTTCTGAGCCAGAAAACGCTGATGGCGCGGGCACTATTTACACCTGCCCAATGCATCCAGAGGTTCGACTGAGCCACCCGGCAGCCTGTCCGAAATGTGGTATGGTGCTGGAGTCAGAAATGCCTAACCTTGATGACAGTGAAAATCCAGAACTCGTCGCTTTCAAAAGGCGCTTTAGCTGGACCCTGCCATTAACCATCAGTGTCACCACGCTGGCAATGGCAGGCCATCGCCTTCAGTGGTTCGAGATGTCGACACAAAGCTGGATAGAGCTTGTGCTGACCTTGCCGATTGTGTTTTGGGCGGGCTGGCCATTTTTCCAGCGCGGCGTTCAGTCGGTGATTAACCGTAGCCTGAATATGTGGACACTGATAGGTCTAGGCACCTCAGCAGCTTTTGTTTATAGCGTAGTGGCTACGGTAGCGCCTGAGGTTTTTCCCGTATCGTTCATGGCAATGGGTCGCGTGGCGGTTTATTTTGAAGCGGCAGCGGTGATTATTTCGCTTACCTTGCTGGGTCAAATTCTTGAGCTAAAAGCGCGCTCACAAACCTCGGCCGCCATCAAATCTTTACTAGGTCTAGCACCAAAAACGGCTAGACGGATGAATGCTGATGGTACCGAGGAAGACGTTCCGCTCAGCCATGTTCATATCGGCAACACGCTACGGGTGCGCCCTGGCGAAAAAATACCTGTAGATGGCGTTGTGGTAGAGGGTGAAAGTGCGGTGGACGAGTCTATGCTAACTGGCGAACCGCTAGCTGTAACCAAGCGCATTGGCGATGTCTTAATTGGCGCAACGCTCAATACCACCGGTGCGCTGGTGATGCTCACCGAAAAGGTCGGATCACAAACGGTGCTAGCCAATATCGTGCAGATGGTATTACAGGCGCAGCGCTCTAGAGCGCCAATGCAAAGGCTGGCTGACCAAGTGGCAGGCTACTTTGTGCTGGCCGTGGTTAGCGTATCGCTACTGACTTTTTTAGGCTGGGGCTTATTTGGGCCAGAACCAAGTTGGGTCTATGGCCTAATCAACGCCGTGGCTGTGCTCATTATTGCGTGTCCGTGCGCTTTAGGTTTAGCTACGCCGATGTCCATTATGGTGGCGACAGGCAAGGCTGCGACGCAGGGCATACTATTTCGCGATGCTGCCGCCATAGAAAACTTTCGTAAGGTCGATACGCTGATTGTCGATAAAACTGGCACTCTGACAGCGGGCAAGCCACAATTTGATTGCAGTGTTGCAGCCGCAGGTTTTACTGATGAGCAGGTGTTGCAACTGGCCGCGAGTCTGGATCAAGGTAGCGAGCATCCTCTAGCCAATGCCATTGTGCAGGCCGCCCAAGAAAGTGGGCTTGGCCGTGCGCTTGGCGCTGAATTTGGTCTTAGCAAAGTCAGCAGCTTTGAATCGATCACAGGTCTTGGCGTTTGCGGCAGCGTAGATGGCAAAACATTGGCACTAGGGAATGCTGCACTCATGGCTCAATTAAATATTGATGTAAATGCTCTTCAGACTAAGGCAGAAACGATGCGCGTCGAAGGCGCCAGCGTTATGCTACTGGCGGTTGATGGCAAACTGGCTGGCTTGCTCGCGGTATCTGACCCGATTAAGACCAGCACGGCAGAAGCGCTGGCAACACTAAGACTATCTGGCATACGCGTCATTATGGCAACGGGCGATAGCCTGACCACGGCAAAAGCAGTCGCCGCTAAATTGGGTATTGAAGAAGTATACGGTGAGGTGAAGCCTGCCGATAAACTGGCGCTGGTTGATAAACTGCAACGTGAAGGCCGCATCGTAGCGATGGCAGGCGATGGCATTAACGATGCGCCCGCATTAGCCAAAGCTAATATAGGTATCGCAATGGGCACAGGCACAGACGTGGCAATGAATAGTGCGCAGGTCACTTTAATTAAAGGTGATCTGCGCGGCATCGCCCAAGCTAGAGCCATATCCGCGCAAACCGTGGCCAACATGAAGCAAAACCTCGGCTTCGCACTTGTTTACAACTCGCTTGGCGTGCCACTAGCGGCTGGCTTGCTTTACCCATTCACAGGTTTTTTACTTTCACCCATGATAGCGGCGCTCGCCATGAGCTTTAGTTCAGTGTCTGTGATTAGCAATGCATTACGCTTGAGGCGTGCCTGACAGATGCATTTTTTAAGATAATGCCATTCACAAACCCCAATAAATCGTCAAAAATCAATGAATTATTTTGCACGCAAGCTAATACATAATGTGACGCGTAATTTGACACTTGGCCTGTCGCTCGCCAAGCAATATTGCTTGCTATGCGCAGCGCACAATGGCGGCGAACTAGGCCTGTGCGAAGCCTGCCTAAAAGACTTACCGTGGCACACAGCGCCGCAATGTCCGCAATGCGGCTTGGTTTCTAATGGGTTAATCTGTGGCAGTTGCTTAAACTCACCACCAGATTTTGACGCAACATACAGCTTATTTACCTACGACTTTCCAGTTAGCAACCTGTTGCAACATTACAAATACAAAAACATGCTGCCTTTAGCTAATGCTTTCGCCAGCTTATTACTTAAAGATGAGCGGTATAAACGCGTAATGCCTGAAAACCTCTCATCAAACCAGATGCTTGCGAATAAAATTGACTTGATTATCCCCATGCCCATGCATAGCACACGCCTAAAAGAGCGTGGCTTCAATCAAGCATTGGAATTAGCGCGCATCATCAGCAAAAAGATGCAAATTAAGTTAGATTACACCGCATGCCAACGCGTAAAATTCACACCGCCACAAGCCAGCTTACCGCTTAAAGAGCGTATCAAAAACATACGCGGCGTGTTTAGCTGCCAGCAGAATTTACAGGGTTTGAATATCGTCATTGTCGATGACGTGATGACCACTGGCGCCAGCTTGAATGAACTGGCAAAAACATTAAAAAAAGCGGGGGCAGCCCATGTAGAATGCTGGGTTATTGCCAGAACACTGCCTAAACTCTATAACTAAATCATATGGTTATAGATAATAATCTGAAAATTTCAAATCAATCACATCAATTTGATACCCAAAATTAACAGAGACCCATATATGCAAAATATCGGTATATACATTATTGGCGATGAAATCCTCTCTGGAAAACGAGAAGATAAACACCTTAGCCGCGTCATTCAAATACTCAACGCACGCGGGCTGTCACTCGCTTGGGCAGAATACTTGGGCGACGACCCAGTAAGATTAGCCGCTAGTTTTAAACGCAGCTTGGCTACCAGCGACATCGTATTTTCATTCGGGGGCATTGGTGCAACCCCAGATGACTTTACCCGGCAAGCGGCAGCCGCTGCTTTAGATGTGCCCATTGTTCGCCATGCGGGTGCGGTGGCAGAAATCGAGGCACAGTTTGCTGAGGATGCTTACCCTAAACGTGTGTTAATGGCAGATTTTCCACTTGGGGCTGCGCTTATTCCCAACCCAGTCAATCGCTGTGCTGGATTTTCATGCAACGCGCATTACTTTCTACCGGGCTTTCCGCAAATGTCTTGGCCTATGATGGAGTGGGTGCTGACAACGCATTACACGCACTTATTTCATCAAATAAAGTTGGTTGAAAAAGCGATCAATGTTTATGATGCAGGCGAAAGCCAGCTTATAGACTTAATGAATGATATTGTGAAAAAACACCCTGATAGCAAATTATTCAGCTTGCCTAAACTAGGCCAACACAGAAAAATTGAATTGGGTGTCATTGAATTGGGTATCAAAGGTCAGGAAAATGATGTTTTGCTAGCCATTGCAGATATTAAAGCGGGCGTCACTGCGCTTGGATTCGCTTGGGATGAACGCTAAATTTTATGGATTGCAGGCCAACTTGCGGTGCTTGTTGTATTGCGCCTTCTATTAACAGCGCAATACCAGGCATGCCCAATGGCAAACCCGCAGGCGTGCGTTGCGTTCAATTAGACCCTCACAACCGCTGCATGATTTTTGGCAAACCAGAGCGCCCCGCTTTTTGTGCTGGCTTGCAAGCCAGTGAAGAAATGTGCGGTGAGCGCAGCACACAAGCCATCAGCTGGCTAGAGAATTTGGAGTTACTTACTCGCCCTGATTAAAAATTGCTTATTGCGCTTAAATTAACTAATATCCTACTAATTTAGTAAGGATTATCCTAATGGAAAATCGCACCATATTAAGCCCTGATGGTTATGGCTTTAACTTCGATAATAGCTATTTGCAACTGCCACCTGTTTTTCACAAAAGACAACAACCTACTGAGGTTAAAAATCCAGGTCTTGCGCTTTTTAACGATTCCTTAGCAATATCTCTGGGCCTAAATATCGATGCCCTTAAAAAACACGGCGCACAGCTTCTATCTGGAAACGTGCTTGATCAAGGAGCCAACCCTATTGCACAGGCTTATGCGGGGCATCAATTCGGTCACTTCAATATATTGGGTGATGGCCGCGCAATACTATTGGGCGAGCACATTACCCCGAATATGCAACGCTTTGATATTCAACTAAAAGGTGCTGGTAGAACGCCGTATTCTCGTTCTGGTGATGGCCGTGCCGCGCTAGGCCCTATGCTACGCGAATACATTATGAGTGAGGCCATGTATGCGCTTGGCATTCCAACTACACGAAGTCTTGCAGTGGTAACGACGGGTGAAGCGGTATACCGTGACGATGCCTATGCAGGCGCAGTGCTAACCCGCGTAGCCTCTAGTCACGTTCGTGTAGGCACATTTCAATTTGCTGCCGCCAACCAAAACCCGCAACCACTCCAAGCATTAGCTGACTATTCCATTAGTCGGCACTTTCCAGACATTGCTGATGCAGACAATCAATATCTTGAGCTCCTTAAACGGATGATTGATTTGCAGGCCGCTCTAGTCGCCAAATGGATGCATGTTGGGTTTATTCACGGCGTGATGAATACCGACAATATAAGCATATGCGGTGAAACCATAGACTATGGGCCGTGTGCCTTTATCAACACTTACCATCCTGAAACGGTGTTTAGTTCTATTGATGCTAACGGACGCTACGCCTTTGGCAATCAGCCCAAAATTGCACACTGGAACCTAACAAGACTAGCCGAATCTTTACTGCCGCTGATTGATGAGTCAGAAGAAAAATCGATTGCGCTTGCTAACGAATGTTTGGCCGAATATCCGAATAATTTTCTAGAATTATGGCTCTCTGGCATGCGGAAAAAATTGGGGATTTTCAATCAGGAAGACGATGACATAACGCTTGCAGAAGATCTATTGATGCATATGCAAAAGAATAAAGCCGACTTCACTAATACGTTTAGATCATTGGGGGAAGAAGCTGTTCATCACAGCGCGTTATATCAGGATGCTGGTTTCAAAAACTGGCTAACACTGTGGAGGGCTAGATTAGCTCGGCAAAATGAACCATATGATGAGAGCATTCGCCTAATGCATACAGCCAATCCTAAAGTAATTCCTCGAAATCATTTGGTTGAAGAAGCGCTCCATGCGGCTGTTAATGATGGCGACATGAAGGCGCTGCATGATCTTTTATTAGCCGTGTCAAATCCTTACGCTGAGCTGAATCATCAGTCCAAATACACGCAAGCACCGGACCCTGTATTTGATCAGCAATATAAAACCTATTGCGGAACTTAATCGCGCCTAATCTTAGCGTTCACCAATACCAGTAGTGCCCAGAAATTTAATCAAATAAATTCAATTGGTTATAATTTTCAGGCGCGTGCATTTGTAACTCCATCTTGTTATACCGTTGATCGAGTGGTGTTTCTTCGAATAGCCTCAGGCTATGTCATATTGTGTAGAGCGAAGACTCGAATTTGAGGCGTTTCTTCACAATCGCGACCAAGCTATAAATCAAAAAAAGGACGCCCGCATGACCCGCGCGTGATCAGCGCAAGGCATGACCCTCACCCGCGTCAGCCGACCCGCCTAAAAATTCATGATGACCCGTCCGTGCAACATCGGGGACGTGTTATCAATACCGTTGGGATCGTGCTGTTTCCAAGCGACAAATACCTCAAAATCCAGCGAACGCTTGTCAATGTTGCGCGTGGGATGGGCGTCCAGCACACCACGCAGCCCGATGCCGTTGGATGACAGGCTGACTGGCCCGTAATAAGACCACACCTTGCCACCGTCATAAAAGCCAAAGGCCGTCAGTTGCGAGACTAACGGCGAAATGTGCTGGCCAATCGCCTCCGACAAGTCGTAGCGCAGTTCCAGTTTTCCAGCCAAGGCCTGGTTGCCAGCAACTGTGCTGGGTTCAAAACCGCGGCCAAACGGATAGCCGCCCAAGCCGTATTGCTCACTTGAAACCAGTGGCGCGAAGGAATATTGCCCACCCGCCGACAGTTGCAGGGAAACCTTTTCGCTAATGACCTGAAAACGGTTAAAAAAGAAGTCCAGCTTACCGAACTCGCCCTTGGCGTTCCTGCGCGAAGGCAGGGAAGGGTTGGCGCTGACGCCTTGGGTGAAATTAAGCAATAAAATGCTCAAGCCCCCACCCTGCCAGTTGTCCTGCCAATCCACGCTGCCACCAGCGGTGAGCATGTTGAGGCGGTCATGATATAAATCGACTTCGCCATTGAACTGGGTTTGACGGCTATCTAGGTGCTGTACGCCCAATTGCGCACGCAGGTTGTAATAGCGGCTACGTTGCAGCGGCAATAGCAGCATGGCTTTGCTCAACTTCGCATTGCCTTGCAGTTGATACGGTGTTAAATCGTCGCCAGGGTGGGTTTCGCTGTCACTATAACTCAGCTCCAACCGCGCCCCGCTGTTGCCTAGCATGAGCCCTTGCATGATCGCCCAGTTGGTCATCTTGCTGGTATCGAAGGGTTTTTGCAGCGAAACCCGGGTGTAGTCGGAATGGCCGAACAGGTTGTTGACCTGACCTGTGAGCATGACTCGGTTCTGCCCTTGGTAGGAAGAATTCATATTGTCGTAATACAGTTGCCCGGAAACGTTATCACGTTGCACTTTGACGACCATCTTGACCTGCCCGCTGACACTGCCCGCAGCCAGACGGGTATTGACGGCAACGCCTTCCAGATCCCCCGCCAGCAGCAGCGCGCGTTCAATACGGCCAATGGTGACTGACTTGTCATTCAGTAAGGGCTCCAAATACGCGCGGATAAGCGGCTCGCCGCGCGGGTCGCCGCCCTCGATGGCAATGGCTTCGATGCTGCCTTCGATGGCTTGCAGATGCACTTCTGCCTCGCGTCCGATGCGTTGCGGTGGCAATGATACCTGTGCCAGCAGATAGCCCTTGCCACGGTAGAGCGCAGTCAGTTCGCGCGCTAGTTCGGACAGGCGGTTCAAGCTCACTTCCTTGCCCAGCAGCGACTGCACCAGCGCTTCGGTTTCTTTGGTCTCCAGCAGGGTGACGCCCTCTAGCTTTACGCCGCCAAGCAGGAAGCGCACATCGTCCTCCCCCAGAGGGGTTTGCGGTACGGTATCCTCTTCTGGCATGAGGATTGGCGGTTTGCGGATTTCCATCGGCAGGGAAGGCGGCTTGCCCGGCTCAATCAGTTGCCGCCCAGCCTCGGCGCTTGGCGGCAACTCGGCCGCCTGTAGCGCGTCATGCGGCGACAGCAGAGCCAGCCA
>Ga0265593_1001414_pt1 | contig 11193 bp, 7 predicted proteins | sample saktaG_8_FD_190136 | JGI IMG/M metagenome (GOLD analysis project Ga0265593, IMG submission 190136) | Saline water microbial communities from Sakinaw Lake, British Columbia, Canada - sak_2011_5_24_36m | ecosystem: Environmental > Aquatic > Non-marine Saline and Alkaline > Saline ...
AAAGTCATTCCATCTCTAACACCAGCAATGGCTTCTACGGCATTTTTTACTACTTTATTCATAGTGTTAAATTTGAAAGTTTGGAACTTAGAATCTATGTTGGATGTCTGCAGTCATTTACTTCTGATTATAGGGTCTTCAGGGCTTTAGCGATGTAAATTATCCCTGAAAAAATCATCCACCGTTTTATTGAATTGATCTTTATAATCAATTAACGTTGAATGACTTGAATTTGGCAAAATCCACAAATACGCTCCCGGGATTGATTTTGCGATTAACATTGTGTGCTCTGTGAGAATAATATCATGGTCGCCACCTATAACCAGCGTGGGGCATTTGATTTGCTTCAATTGTTCCCGTGTGAGATGCGGCTCGAACGTGTCCAGCTTTACAAGTTTCCGGGTTTTGATGATATCCGGTGTTTGCGGCATTTTCCCCAAAGTATCGTAATAACTTAATCCCCACATATAATCAGCACCGCTTATGGCAGTGCTGTCGGGCCAGAGGTTGGCCCCGGTGACAGCCAGTTTTTTTACTTTCTCCGGATGATGAATTGCCAGCAACAAGCCATTAATTCCGCCGTCGCTCCATCCCAACACATAACAGGAATCAACATGAAGTTTATCCAACAAGGCGCTGAAGTCGTCAGCCATCATTTCGAAACTTATCGAATCCTGCAGATCTTCGGATTTTCCCTGTGCCCTGCTGTCGACAGCAATTACCTTATACTTTTTTGAAAAATAGGGAATCTGATTCTCAAAACTACTGATGGATCCGCCGTTTCCATGGATCATCAACAAAGGTTCGCCCTGCCCATAGATTTCGTAATACATATTGATGCCGTTTACATCAAGATATTTTCCGACAACTTCGTTTTTGCCGAAAGCATTGGTATCAATAGCTGTTTGAGCCATAGTGTATTCAAACGAGGTGAGTAAAACGAAAGCCCGGAGGAAAGTTTTTGCTATAGGCATGCTTAGAGAAGATTGAGTATATAGATATTGAAACAAATATAACATTTGTTAGTTGTTTTTGCTCTGCATTTTCAATATTTCCACTCTCTCGTTCTGGAGCAATACCTGCTTGCCTTTTCCATAGTAAAGTAGCAGAATTAAAAAAAATAAATAACTGGGATGCATTTTTCCTATCGCAATAGGTTTAACCCAACCTCCGCATTTTATATTGCCGAAGTTGGGTTAAAGGAAATGAGCAGAAGTTAGCGGGTCTTGGTGTTCTGTTTATATTGCTACTGCAGATTTCAAGCCATTACTTAACTTCAAACTTATAAATACAAATATGATGGTATTTTGCACCCGGTCGTAAAACTGTAGATGGGAAATTAGCTTGGTTCGGACTATCCGGATAATGCTGTGTTTCCAATGCAAACGATGTTCTGTAATAATATTTTTCTCCATATTTCCCGCTGTCTTTTCCTTCAAAGAAATTTCCTCCGTAAAACTGAAGTGCCGGCTCGGTGGTTAACACCCGAAGTTGCCTGCCGTTGGAAGGTTCGTAGATAACGGCTGCTTCGGTCATCCTGTCACCGTTTTTATCAAGTACCCAATTGTGGTCGTAGCCTTTGCCATTAATTAAATCTGCAAATTGTTCATCCACTCTGTCTCCTATTGCCGTGGGTCGCGTAAAATCCATTGGGGTGCCTTTAACCGGAGCAATTACTCCTGTTGGGATAAGTCCGTCTTCAGTAGGGGTGTAATTCGACCCGTTTATCTGAAGCACATGTGAATTAATGGATTTTGCCTCTCCGCCAGAAAAACCGAAAAGGTTGAAAAATGAATGATGTGTCAGGTTCAGCACTGTTGGCTTGTCGGTAGTGGCCGCATATTCTATTTTCAATTCATTATCATTGGTTAAAGTATAAATTACTGTTACCGACAAATTGCCCGGATAACCTTCGTCTCCATCCTTTGATAGGTACTTTAATTCCAATGCATCTTCATTTTTAACGTTTTTGAATGGTCGGGCATTCCAAATAACCATATGGAATCCTTTCGGACCTCCGTGCAGATGGTTAACCCCGTTGTTTACCGGCAATTTGTATTCTTTACCGTCGATCGTAAATTCCCCTTTGGCAATGCGGTTTCCGTACCGTCCGATCAGTGCCCCGAAATACACTTCTTTGGCTTGCTGGTATTCCATCAAACTATTACAACCGGTAACTATATCGGCAAAATCATTATTCCGGTCGGGAGTCCACAAGGCTACCACCCTTCCCCCGAAATTGGTGATCTGTGCTACCATTCCCTGCCTGTTTTTCAGGGTATATAGTGAAACCTGTTTGCCATCAATTGTTCCGTTAAAGTTTTTAGAGTCGATTAATCTGATGGCAGAAACTTTCCCGGTCATTTTTTTGATAAATTCTACTTCTTTGGTATCGAAAGGAGTTTTGTCCTGACGGTAAATATCGTGGAACCAGAGAGGCGGTTCTTTTTCATTGGGTTTGGGTTCGTCCCAGGCAAAAATGGTATTTGTTTTTCCGGAAACGAAACCCCAGTTGATGGCTCCTATATTGTTCTGTTTCAGTAAAGGCATTATATTCTGAAAACGGCTGTTGTTCCTGCGGGCCATGTATTCGGTACATATCAATGGGCGGTCCTGCATTTTCAGGAAATTGATCCACATCTGATGGTCGCCGACATCGGAATAATTATGATATGTAATGATGTCGGAATTTTCGACCTGGAAAGTATTAAGTGCACTGGCCCCGAAATACCACAAACCGACTGAAACGGGTTGTGAAGGATTGACCTGACGTGCCCAACGGAAAACATTTTTCAGCAATGGAAGCGATTCATTTCCATGATTGCTGTTGCCTGGTTCATTGTACAAATCCCAGAGTAAAATGCGTTTGTCGTTTTTAAAAGTTCCGAGAATATCTTTCACGTATTTTTCCAATACAGGATAGAGTTTGTTTGTGTCGGCACGCAGGCTGCAGGCCGGATCCTGCACCCAGCCTGAATTATGAACGCCTGGTTTAGGAGCGGGTTGTTTTCCGGCAACGGTTTCAGGGTTCCAGCAATCGTCGAAAATGACAAATAAAGCTTTTATGCCATGCTTATCGGATAGTGTAAGGTATTGATCCATTCGTTTTTTAAAACCCTGTGGATCCTGCTTCCACACTTCGCTGCTCAGGTAAACACGCATTACATTAAACCCAAGTTCCGAAGCCCATCCAAGTTCTTTATCAATTGCAGGTGCATCAAAGGTTTCGGCTGCCCACATCTCCACCTGGTTTATAGCCGAACCGGGCTGGAAATTGGAGCCACAAAGCCAAGGCTGATTTGCATACCAGGCTGCAGCTTTTTCTTTGGTCCAGCGCTGATTCTGATTTATGCTCTTAGTCTGGGCTTTTACTACTCCTGTAACGCCGAAAGCGAATGCAAAAATCAATAGAGAGAGGGCATGGTTTTTAAAATTTCTCATCTTTAGCAAATTAGGTTTTACAATGATTTAAGACTCGTTGAAGGGCCTTCTACTTTTAGCAAACCGTTACCGTCAATAAACATCTTATCGATAAATACAACCCGGACGTTGCCCGTTTTTGAGGTGCGGCCGTGATAAACACAATACATCTGTTTCCCGTTTTTCGACCTGACCACACTGTTATGTCCTGTTCCGGTTACAATCCCGCCCTGGCTGGTGTTCTTTTGCAGAACCGGATTGTTTTCGGCTTTTGTAAATGGTCCAAGCGGATTATCCGAAGTGGCATACCCTACTGCATAATTTTTCCCGCCAAAAAAATTAGCCGAATACATCATGTATATTTTGTTGTTGTTTGCAAAAGCGAAAGAGCCTTCGGTCCAGCGCCGATTTACTTCACCATCGGTAACTGAGCGGCTTTCCCATTCACACTGCTTGTCCGACATTGTTTTGGGTGGTTGAAGCAGCAGCACAGGCTGACCGATTATGTGTGTAAAATCATTGGAAATCTCAACTCCGTATACCCAGCTTTCTTCAATTTCCTGGAAAAGATTTATTTTACGCGCCCAGTCGGCTACTTCGCTTTTCACAGGGTTTTTGTAGCAGCAACGGGAATAGTACAAATAGGATTTTCCTTTATATTCCAGAATATCAGCGTCAATCACCGGGTAGCCGGGATCGAATAATGGCTTATCCGAAAGCTCTTTAAACGGCCCGGTCGGTTTGTCGGATACTGCTACGCCAATCCTGAAATTTTCTCCTTCATTTGTTGGATTTTGTTTCCAGTCGGCACTGAAAAACATATAAAATTTCCTTTCCCGCTCGAACACTTCGGGAGCCCAGAAATTTCCTGAAGTCCACGAATCGCTGGTGTTTCCCTGGTAAGCCTGTCCCTCGGATTTCCAGTTGATCAGATCAGTTGATGAATAAGCGCTAAAGCCTTCGAACTCTCCGGTTTCATCCGTCCCGTACATATAATAGTTACCATCGGATGCAAGCATCACAAAAGGATCACCGAGTTTTACACCCAATGGATTAGTGTACATCTTACCCGCTGTGTACTTTTTAATTATCATTGCAGTCGCAAATGCCGCAATTATTAGTATGAGCAGGACCGGGACACCGATTTTAAGAAAACGTCGTCTGTTTATCATTTTAAAATACTTTTATTCCTTAAAATCAGAAGACTGATGCTATCTTATTTCGGGAGAAAAAAATAAACGTTCCCGGAATATTTTATTCCGGGAACGCGACAGCAAAATTATAAAACAACTTTTTGAACGTAGGTTTTCGCTCCATTCGTTATCTTAACAACATAAACACCCTTCTGAAGTTCCATGTTTATTTCCTTTGCATTGCGAGCCTGCTTCACGAGGCTGCCGGTAACCGTATATACCTTAACATCCAGGTTGCTGTTGCTCCTGTTATTGATGCGGAGTTTTCCGTTGTAAGCTATCACTTCAACACCCGAAATGGTTTTTTCGATACCAGTTGTTCCGATTGTAAAAGTTTTTTTCGTAGCAAAGGAACCACCTTTGAAATTTGCATCTATAGCCTGCACTGACCACTCGTAATTACCATCAGGCAAATTGTAGATTTCCCATCTTTTATTTAAAAACACGTTTCCATGCATACTAACTTTTCTCCAGCCGTCTGTATCGCCACCCATTACAGCCATTGGATTGTAAAACCATTTGCCGGTTGTCGTATTTTTGAGTGCAAGATTATATGTCAGCGATTTCTGAGCTGTTTGTGCATCAGATGCCGCATCCCAGGTAAAAGTAACCAGCGTTTCAACACCCGATAAGGAAATTTGCTGATCCAATGCTGATGGTGCTGTAGGTTTTGTATTTACTGTTGTAGATTGATTGAGGTAATAACCGCAAATATTGCGGTCAAATTTACCTACTTGTGTTTCCTGGTTACCGTTGTAGCCCGTAATGAGTAAGTCAATTTTCCCATCATTATTCAGGTCGGCAGTTTCGATGCTGCTTTCGGAAACTCCCGGGAAATCAGTGTTGCTTAATGCATTTTCGACATATGTAAAGTTTGCGGCACTGGTACACTCGAAAAGCATGGTAACCTGGCGGCCTTTAGTTCCACTCCAGCCTGTGAGGATAATATCCAGATCGCCATCGTTGTCCCAGTCAACCAGGCGGGCGCCATCACCCACACTAATCTGTCGGTAGTCGTTGAAAGTTGCTTTTGACTCGAGCGATCCGCCGTTATTTTTATACAGCCGATAAATGTCGGAACTCCCTTCTCCATCGGCACCGCCATCACCGTTAAACAACAAATCCATAAATCCATCGCCATCCACATCGCCCCATACCGAGGATCCAAAGCCTTTGCGGATCAGTTGTGGCTGCGCCATAGCGGTAAATTTCCCAAATCCATCGTTGATCATTATTGCAGAAAAACGCGATTTCCCGGTATCGTCCCAGCCATCAACAAAAATATCAATATACCCATCGTTGTTAAAATCGACGGTAGAAATTTCAGGATCTATTAAGTTTAAGTCGGTAAATGATGATTGATCTTTAGTAAAAGTTCCATCCACATTCTGGAAAAACAAGGTTCCTGTGTTGCCCGTTCCGTTTCCAATAACATAATAATCAAGCAATCCATTGTTATCGAAATCGGCAAAACCGCATGAGATGGTTGCTGTAGTTACATCGAGTGTTGAGCGGGTAAAATTGCCGGAGCCATCGTTAAGCGCTATGCCTTTTCCCATATCCCCATTGCTGTTTCCGTTAAAAATAACATCCATATCGCCATCACCATCAATGTCACCCATTTTGATGTCGGCAAAGTGGCCGGGAGTGATTACATTTTCGGTTCCCTGCAAGGTGTATGCGCCATTGTTATTTATAAAAATAGCGTTTCTAACAACGGGTCCGCCGGTTTCGCCGCTTACAATAATGTCAAGGTCACCATCATTGTCGATATCGGCAGTAACAATGTCGGCGTGTTGCGTGTCAAATGTTGCATCGAATTGTGCAAACTGGGCTTTCATGGTGAAGGCCATGAAAATTGCTACAAAAAAGAGGGTAAATTTTTTCATCATTTTTAATTTTGGGGGTTAATATTCAGTTATTTGTATTGAATTATTGTTTTATTATTGGTATTAATTGTTCTGACAAACCCGGCACGGAACCACTGATCTGAGGCCAGTTATTTATCCAGTTAATTTTATCGAGCATTAGCGGACGGCGGGTTGCGCCTCCGGGCAAAAAAGGATCCGAAACTTGTATGGCGTGATAAAAGAGATAATCAGTACCTGCTTCGTCGGTAATTATTTTTGAGTTGTGCCCCGGCCCGACCCAGCCACCTGTAACATTCCCGCCAAGGAAAAGAGATCCTTCAATGCCATCGGCCAGTATTCCTGCCCCGTTTTTATCTTTGTAAGGTCCCCTGATGTTATCGGAAACGGCAATGCCAACACGGTAGCGACTGTTGGCACCGTCGCAGCAACTTCCGATGGAACCAAAAAAATAATATTTGCCATTTTTTTCTTTGATGTAAGGAGCCTCAAAAGCGTTTCCGGCAATTTTAAATTTTGAACCTTTAAAACTCCTTAAATCAACATTGAGTTCGATACCATAAATTCCGTTGAAACTTCCCCAGAATAAATAGGATTGAAGCGTGCCGGCTGAACCTGATTGCATAAAATAGGGATCTATGCTGTTTGAAACTCCTATAAAAGATGAATCGAAAAGCTTACCCTGGTCAACAAACGGCCCTTCCGGCGTATCCGAAATGGCAAGTCCGATTCCCGGATTGCTGTCGCCCCAGGTGGAAAAGCTATAATACATGTAGTATTTCCCATTTACATAAGTTACATCCGGAGCCCAGATTCCCCCGTTGTTTTTCCATGAAGGACGGGTTTTAAAAGCATCGGCAACAAATTGCCATTGAGTCAGGTTTTTCGATTTAATGATGGGGACAATGTGATGAACGCCATCAGTCCATGTATTTTCGGTTCCATAGGCATAATACCATCCGTCGCCTGCTTTTATTACGGTAGGATCAGCGAAATCGGGAACGAAAACCGGGTTTTTATAGGTTGATCCCGCGGTTGTTTGCCCGGTAAAAGTGCCATTGTCATTTAAATAGATACTTGATTTCGCAACAGTGATATTATTTTCAGTAGTTTCTCCGCTTGTTATAATATCCATATCCCCGTCATTATCAATATCAGCAGCTACAATGCAGGAATGACGTATTCCGGCAGTATTTTCGAACTGTTGAAATTGCCCTTGCACATTAAAGACAGATCCAAAAATGATAAAGAAAAATATGACAGTAGTTATCTTCATGCCAAAGAATTGAATTTTTTAAAACATTTTACCAGTACATTCCGGCTTTTCGACAAAAAAGCATTTCTCATTTATTAAATTGCGGCATTGCCTGCAAGGTATTACTTGGCTTGCCACCTTCAATTGTGGGCCAGCCATCAACCCATTTAATCCGGTCAACCATAAGCGGCCTGCGGGTTGCACCTCCCGGCAGAAACGGATTTTTCGCATCTATGGCATGATATACAAAGAAATCGCTACCACGATCATCGGTAATTATTTCAGCATTGTGTCCTGGTCCAACCCAGCCCAAATCAGTGTTTCCGCTGATCAGCAAGGTGCCTTCCCTGCCAGGATCCGAAATTGCATTTCCGGCTTTATCCAGGTACGGACCTTTAATAGCATCTGCCCTGGCAACAGTAACGTGATACTGGCTGTTGGCTCCATCGCAGCAGGATCCTGATGATCCGAAAAAGTAGAATTTGTTGTCGCGTTCAAGAATCATAGTTCCTTCAAACGCTCCGCCTGCAATTTTAAATTTGGTTCCTGAAGGCGTTTTCAGATCGGCGCTAAGCTCTGTTCCATATATTCCCTGGAAGCTTCCCCAGAAAAGATATGATTTCTTATTACGTCCTGTTCCTGTCTGAATAAAGCATGGGTCGATGCTGTTGGTAACTCCGCTTGACTTAGAATCTAATACTTTGCCCTGGTCAACAAATGGGCCGTAAGGCAAATCCGCGATGGCAAGCCCGATTCCCGGGTTGCTGTCGCCCCATGTTGACATGCTGTAATACATGTAGTATTTGCTGTTAACAAATGTTACATCCGGGGCCCATACTCCGCCTTCCGTTTTCCAAGTGGGTCGTGTGGCGAAAGCATCTGTAACATATTGCCAGTCAACCAGGTTTTTGGATGTGACTATAGGAACAATACGGTGAATACCTGTACTCCAGGTGTTCTCGGTTCCGTAGGCATAAAATGCACCATCAACAGCTCTCACAACCGATGGATCGGCCAGGTCAGGCTCAAAAACCGGGTTTTGATACAGCGTGTCAGCCGATGTTGGCGGATCGTTCCAGATTAATATTTCCTCCTGCTTTTCCTTACACGATGTCAATAAAACCATTCCAACAAACAAAGGTGTTGATATGTAAGTAAATAACTTTTTCATCTTTATTAAGTAGATTTTATGTTAGTTGTAAAAATGGTTGTTATCAATAACCAGGGTTTTGAGGCATAGGCACCAGCGAAATTTCGCGGTAGGGAATTGGGAAACGGTTATTGGTACCGATAACGAAATTATTGAAGTCGGCATCCCGGTTTTTAAGCCAGGAGATGTTTGTGGCATTTTCGAACATTCCCCAACGCTCAAGATCGAACCAACGTGTGGATTCACCGCCCAGTTCGCAGGTTCTTTCGTGCATAATCTGCGATCGCATTTTTTCTTTGTCGGCACCAATTGCAGGAAATACAGTTGAGCTTTCGAGGTCAGGCAGATTTACACGCCGACGAATTTTGTTGATGTATCCGTAAGCTTCGGCAGTGCGTCCCAGTTCATTGAGTGCTTCGGCATAAAGCAGGTAGATATCGGCCAGGCGAACAACCCTGAAATTGATGCCTGAGTTATAATCCTCCACTGTAGCCGTTTCGTAGTTGGTGTATTTTTTCCAGTAAACCATATCGTGATTTAATCCCATTGCATCCCATGTTTTACCGTAGAATACTTCATTCGGGTTGGCTGCATCGTAATATGCAAGGGTGGATTTCAAACGCGGGTCAGGTTGATTTGCCAGAGTTTTTTCCAACAGAAACTCGTTGTACAATGATTTACGGGGAAAGGCATCGGCCCATGAAAGACCATCAGCAGGTATTCCCATAAATTTGGCACGGTTACAACCCACTTCCACTCCCGACTGTAATCCGGGAGCATACTGCACTTCATAGATCGATTCGGTATTGTTATCGCCTGCCTGCGAGAAATTATCCTTATAATTGTTAACCAACGAATAGAGAGGCTGTCCACCATTTTTCAGGGCAAAAAGCGTGCGGCATTCTGCTTCGGCTTCTGCCCAGTTTCGTTCCTGCATAAGCACTTTTATTCGCATTCCGCGCGCTGCTCCTTCGGTAGCACGACCAAGGTTTTTGAGCTCGCTATATGAAGCCGGCAAACGTTTAATTGCTTCGTCAAAGTCCTTGCGTGCCTGCTCGTAAAGTTGTGGCTGCTCGGCAATAACGGGAGCTGACTCCCCGGCGAAAGCAGTAAGGGTGAGTGGTCCGCGACCGTAAACCCCGGCAATATTGAAGAAGTGTAACCCTCGCAGGAAATAAGCTTCTCCCTGTATGCGCTTTTTCAAATCTTCGTCCATACTTATGTTTGCACTATTGTCAATTACCTGGTTAGCCCAGAAAATTCCCTTGTACAAATCGAGCCAGGTAAACATAACAGCTTCGGCGGCATCGTCGTTATAGTTTTTAACCAGGAAGTTTGAATAGGATTGAAAATACGGATTGGGTGATTCGCTATATCCTTCATCCGAACGCGAAACATAAAGAATGTGCAGCCAACGGGAGTAAACGCCGTTAAAACGCAACGGACGATAAGCAGCATCAATGCCTTTCTGAAGGTCGTCGGCAGTTTTCCAGAAATTCGTCGTTGTCATTTCATTTGGGTTGGTATTGTTCAGAAAATCCTTTTTACAGGAGCTCACAACCCAAACGGTGCATATTGCAATTACTATAAATATGTATTTCATATACCTTAATTTTTAGGATTGATATTGACCTTGTGTCTTAAAATGAAACCTGGATTCCTCCATTAAAGCTTCGTACCGGAGGGAAGTGTCCGTCGTCGTTACCTTTCCCGAAAATATCACCTCCCGAAATTTCAGGATCGTAACCTGAATATTTGGTTATGGTTAATAAGTTCTGAACTCCGGCAAAAAACCGGAAGCTTTCAACTACTTTGGTTTTTAAGATAGTCTTAGGGATATTATACCCGATTTGAAGGTTTTTAATCCTCGCATAGTCGCCTTTTTCCATCCAACGATCCGAATAAGACAATGTATTGTCGTTAGGGCCCATTACTGCGCGTGGTGTGGTAGTTGAATGGTTTTCTTCAGTCCAGGGAACCAGGTTTGCCGGCAGATTGGACGTTTCATCCATGCGTTCGAGCCAGAATTTTGTATTGTTGTAGATCATATTGCCGAACACTCCTGTGATAAACAACGACAAATCGAAGTTTTTGTAATCGCATGCAAACTGCAGACCAAGTTCGAAACGGGGGAAAGGACTGCCTACAAACTCCCTGTCGTTTTTATCAATTTTCCCATCGTTGTTGCTGTCTTTATATCTTATGTCGCCGGGTTTGGCATTCGGCTGGATCATATTTGCAACCGTGTCGCCTGTTGTTGAATTGATGTTGATTTTGCTGTGCGCATAAATTTCGTCCCAGTTCTGG
>Ga0265593_1001417_pt1 | contig 11183 bp, 15 predicted proteins | sample saktaG_8_FD_190136 | JGI IMG/M metagenome (GOLD analysis project Ga0265593, IMG submission 190136) | Saline water microbial communities from Sakinaw Lake, British Columbia, Canada - sak_2011_5_24_36m | ecosystem: Environmental > Aquatic > Non-marine Saline and Alkaline > Saline ...
ATCGCTTGGGCCAACGAACAGGCGCGGCTGCTCCGCGAGGGTCTTTTTTCACAATTGGACATTGAACACATTGCCGAGGAAATCGAAGACGTGGGCAAGAGCGAACAGCGCGAATTGAGAAACCGCATGGCGGTGTTGCTGGCCCATCTGTTGAAATGGCAGTGCCAAACTGGATATCAAGGCAACAGTTGGCGGCGGACGATCAAGGAACAGCGCAGGGGTGTCCTTGCATGCTTGAAGGAAACACCCAGCCTGAAACCCGACCTTGGCAAGCCGGATTGGTGGGCATGGGTATGGTCAGATGCCGTCGGCCTTGCCGTCAAGGAGACCGGGCTGGATTGTTACCCCGAGTCCTGCCCGTGGGCCTTCGAGCAAATCATGGACGCGGATTTTTGGCCCTAGTCGGGTAATCAAAGCACGGGCGCTCTGATGCTGGCGCGGACGGGTATCCCTTCGTCGGTTTTTTGGCTCATGGCTTCAAACGGAAAATTATCGGTAGACTGCGCGGCGATTGCCTATTTTGACAACGAGGATTTTCAAAGCGCCGTCCTCGATATCGGCTATGATTCGGTAATCGCCGACACGGTATTTCCATAGATTGCCCAGGCGCGAACCCTTGAGGGCATCACCGATGCTGCGCGGGTCGTCCAGATGCTCAAGGATGGCCTCGGTGATGTAAAAGCTATTGCTACGCCCTGTGAGTGCGGACAGTTGGTTAAGCCGGTTTGCCACGTCATCCGGCAATTGGACAGATACGGCGGTCATGATGGGTAAGCCTCCAAAAAGGAATGATGCACTACAAGTATCGCCCACAAGCATCAATGAAAGAGATGCTTTACTGGCTAAGGTGATGGTCGTTGACCGCGTATTTCTGCATCCTTGGCGCATCTTGCCAATGTTGGCGATGGCATCATTACACGGTGCTCGCCATGCGCGGCGCGTTCAAGATCGCTGACCACTATATGGGAAGGCATCAGCCCTTCAAGCCGCTGTTGGGCGACGGCGTTCTTAACGTCAAACAGGTTCTGTCTGATTTCCTCATCGTTTGGCATGGGCTGGCCCTTGGTTGATTGGTTAGCGTGAACGGCGTATAATTTAGTTCTTGGAACAGGAAAAAACGGCGGTCAATCATTTTTTCAAATGTTCGTGAGTACCTAGCAGATGGAATATGCTAAAATAAATTCGTGCGTTTACTAGGCATGACTTGCCACATAACACGCCGTTTTTTTGTTATTCGACAGTCAGGATAAATATTTTATGAATTCTATGACAGAAGTAACAAACACAAACCCTAAAGCGTTCATACTTACTTTGATGCCGTTTGACGATGAATTTAATGATATATATGATTTGGGAATAAAGGAAGCCTGTAATGACGTCGGAGCATACTGCGATAGAGTAGATAAGCAATTGTTTTTTATGAAACAGGATATGCACACGCTTTAAATAAACAGGTAATTTTATTAAATAAAGACTCATATGAGATACCATTTGATTTACAAATGTACCCTCATATTATTCATGGGAACAGTATTCAAAAACTTAAATCTGATCTTGAAACGAGGCTTCAGTGGTGCATTGAAAACCCTAAGTCTCAGGGCCGTAGGGCGCAATAGCGGTACTCCGCGTATTGCGGCCTTTATTTCAACGCTCTACCTCATAATGAGAATTGCTGATTAACCTTTCCCCTTATGCCATAAGAGGCATCCCATGACGACGGAATCTTTAAAAGAAGCGATTAAACGGGAACTTCCGGGGTTTTTGCGGTCAGACCCGGACTTCCGCGCCTATATTCTCGAATTGACCCGGCAGGAGTACGCCGGGCGATTGGAAACTGAAGACCGGTTTTACCAACTGTTAGCAGAGTTGCGCCGCGACCGTGAGGAGAATCAGGCTGAATTGCGCAATGACCGGGAGGAGCAAGCCCGCAAATGGGAAGAACAAAACCGCAAATGGGATGAAAACCAGGCCGAACTCAAGCGTCTCCATGAGGAAATCATGGCCCAGGCACAGAAGCATGACCGCAGCATCGGCGCTTTAGGTTCGCGCTGGGGGCTGCAATCCGAGAAGGCGTTCCGCGATGCGCTGGCGGGGATATTGGAAAAGAATTTCGGGGTGGAAGTCCTCAACATCAACGAGTATGACGAGCAGGGCGTGGTGTTCGGGCGGCCCGACCAAGTGGAGTTGGATATCATCACCAAAAACGGCCTACTGCTGATTTGCGAACTGAAGTCCTCCATTGACAAGGCCGGCATGTACATTTTCGAGCGTAAGGCGCGGTTTTACGAGTACCGGCACCAGCGCACCGCCGACCGCCTGATCGTCATCTCGCCGATGATCGACGCACGGGCGCGCAAGGTGGCTGCTCAATTGGGGATTGAGACCTACGGAGATTCTATTGAGGTGGAGGCGTTGTGAATATACCTTTCCCCTATAAAATTTGCCGCAATACTATTGAAATTCGCCGTCATACCGGCATGGATTGCCGGTATCCAGAACACAGGGAGGTGAATCTAGCTTGCCCTCCATGGCCACTAGGTTCCGGCAATCCCTGCCGGAACGACGAAGACAACCTTAGTTCAACAGCCTGGTAGCACTATGAGAATATGATGCCTAGCCTTTTTAGATGCTATGAACAAAAAAAGAAAACTAATCACCTTCGACTGGGCCATAAAACGCTTGCTGCATAGCAAAGCCAACTTTGGCATCTTGGAAGGCTTTTTAAGCGAACTGCTTAAAGAAGACATCATCATCCTGGATGTACTGGAAAGTGAAAGATACAAAGACTGTAGAGTCCACAAATTTAACTGTATTGACCTAAAAGTACGCAACCACAAACAAGAAATAATCATCATAGAAATACAATATGACCGGGAATATGACTACTTGCAGCGTATATTTTATGCTGTTTCAAAAACAGCCATCGAACATCTGGAAGAAAATAAATCATATGCCGACGTTACCAAAGTAATTTCGATAAATATTCTTTATTTTGATTTAGGCAGTGGCACCGATTACATCTACAAAGGCACCACCCGTTTTATAGGCTTGCATAACCATGACATCCTAGAACTCAATGCCAAGCAAAAGCAACTCTTTAAAAAAGACAGCGTCGAAGCGCTCTACCCGGAATATTACCTAATCAAAATAAACCGCTTCAACGATATTGCCAAAGACACCTTGGATGAATGGATTTATTTCTTAAAAAATGAAGAAATTAAAGAAAGCTTCACCGCAAAAGGTTTAAAGGAAGCGGAAGAAAAGCTCAGCATCATGAAACTGCCTGAAGACGAACAAAAAGCCTACGAACATTACCAAGACGACTTGCATTATCAAGCCAGCATGTTTGAGTCATCGTTTGGGGATGGTTATCACGAAGGTGAAGCCATAGGAATCGATAAAGGAATCGAAATGGAGATCGAGAAAGGCATTGAAATGGGAATGGAAAATATAACAAAGATGATAGCCTTAAAGCTAATACAACAAGGTGCCGCCATTGAAAACATCGTAGCCGTGACTGGGTTAAGCGTCACAGCGGTAGAACACCTTATTAGCACTGAACAATGAACAAAAGTGGCACATCCGGCGTAATACGCGGCGGGGGCCGCTATTGCGCCCTACGGCCCTTGCAACCCCCCGACGCGCTTCGGATGTTGATTGGACAGCAGCAAGGGCCGTACAAGGGCGCAATAGCGGTTCTCCGCGCATTGCGCCGTATGATAAAACCCCGCCTGTGCAGAAATCGGTTAAATCTATTGCCACCACAAGCACAAAAATAAAACTTAAGCGCCTTCTCATGGTATAATTGCACATTCGGCGCAATAACGCGGAGTACCGCTATTGCGCCCGGCCCTATCTTAAATTATACCCGTTACATTCATGCTGAAACACCTCGGAAATCCTTAGATTCATTTGTTATGCAATTAAACGCTCGTTTTATATTCCTTTGCGCAGGTGTTCGATGAACGACGAATCGATTAAGCAATTGATGGTTAACTTAGAAGGGCTGACGGACGACCAACGGGAGTCTGTTGCAGCACGGATCAAGGTAGTGGAAGAACAGCAGGCCGCTTACGCGAAAGAACCGGTTCTGGTCATCGAAAAAGGCCGCACCGAACAAAACTACTGGAAGGATCTCTGGCGCTACCGGGAATTGTTTCTGATTCTGGCTTGGCGGGATATTTCGGTGCGCTACAAACAGACCTTCATTGGCGTGGCCTGGGCGGTGATACGGCCTTTTCTCACCATGGTCATCTTCACCGTCATCTTTGGCCGGGTGGCAGGCTTGCCCAGTGACGGTAATGTGCCTTATGCGTTGCTGGTTTGCACTGGGATGCTGCCTTGGTTTTTGTTCTCGACTGCGTTGAGCGAGGCTTCGGGCAGTTTGATTGGCAATGCCAATCTCATCAGCAAGGTCTATTTCCCCCGCTTGGTGGTGCCGGTGGCGAGTGTTGTCACCGCCTTTGTGGATTTTCTAATCAGCTTTGTGATCCTGTTGGGATTGATGGTGTATTACCAGTTTATGCCGGGTAGGAATGTGCTGCTGCTCCCCGCCTTTATTGTGCTGGCGATGCTGGCGAGCCTGGGGCCTGGGTTGATTTTTACCGCGTTAAATGTCAAGTACCGGGATTTCCGCTATGTCATTCCGTTTGTCGTTCAATTTGGCCTGTATGTGTCCCCCGTGGGGTTTAGCAGCCGGGTCATTCCAGAGCAGTGGCTTTGGCTGTATAATCTCAACCCGATGGTGGCGGTGATCAACGGCTTCCGCTGGTGCCTGTTGGGGGACGCGGTTAGCCCGATCCATTGGCCCGACTTCCTGTTGAGCCTGATGGTCATCCTGTTGTTTCTGTTGTTGGGCATAGACCAATTTCGGAAAATGGAAAAAACTTTTGCTGATTTGATTTAACCAATGTCCGATATCGTCATCAAAGCCGAAAACCTTGGCAAAAAATATATCATCGGCCACCAGACCGATAGGGGCCGCTACACCGCTTTGCGCGATGTATGGGCGCAGAGCGCCCGTGGCCTGTGGCATAAAACGAAAAGTCTGGCGCGGGGCAAGCCCGCCAACGCTGAGGAACAGGAAGAGTTCTGGGCGCTGAAGGAATTGAACTTTGAGATCAAGCGCGGGGAGACCGTCGGTATCATAGGCCGTAATGGTGCGGGCAAGAGTACCTTGTTGAAAGTGTTAAGCCGCATCACCGAACCCTCGACCGGTCGCGTGACCATCAAAGGGCGGGTAGCCAGCTTGTTAGAAGTGGGGACCGGCTTTCATCCGGAGTTGAGCGGGCGGGAGAATATTTACCTCAATGGCGCAATTTTGGGGATGCCGCGGGCTGAGATCAGGCGCAAGTTTGATGAGATCGTGGCCTTTGCGGAAACCGAGAAGTTCCTGGATACGCCGGTGAAACGCTATTCCAGCGGCATGTATGTAAGGTTGGCCTTTGCGGTGGCGGCGCATTTGGAGCCGGAAATATTGATTGTGGATGAAGTGCTGGCGGTGGGGGATGCATCCTTTCAAAAAAAATGTTTAGGTAAAATGGATGATGTTGCCAAGCATGGAAGAACAGTCATATTTGTAAGTCACAACATGCAAGCTATCCGTCAATTATGTTCTCGTGGCATTCTGTTGACGAACGGGATGTCAACATTTGACGGACCTATTCTTAATACCGTTTTAACTTATAATGAGCAAATTAGAAAATCTTCTTTTGATGAAAATACCCTAGTTAATAATGAAACCCATCGCAGAGGGAATGGAAGTGCACGTTTTACTTCTATAAAAATCCTAAATATTCATGGTATTGAAACCCATATCTTTGAACCCGGTGAAAACATAAAGTTTATTCTGGATTACAAAATAAATACTACAGTAAAAAATCTTTCAATAGCTGTTGGTTTAAAATCTGGCCCAGCAAATGAGCTTATTACCAATGTCCGTCATGTAGTGTCTTTAGAGCCACTTAATAATAATCATATTGGTCAAATTGTGATTGAATTACCTAACATCAAATTAAGAACTAAAGAATATTCTCTTTATTTCTGGTTGGGAAGTAGTGACGCGAAGGCATATGACGTGGTGGATGATATACTTTCACCAATTACTATTGTTAACAAAACTTCAACTATACAAATTGAAGAACCAGGTTACATCGATATAGAATATAATATAGATTTTTAATTTTAATAATATTTACTTGAAGCTTAATCATGCTAAATAATTCATCAATCCTAATAACCGGCGGTACTGGCTCTTTTGGTCAGAAATTTGTTGCAACAGTTCTGAAAAATTACCCGAATATTTCCCGGCTGGTAGTTTACTCCCGTGATGAGCTAAAGCAATACGAAATGTCCCAAAAATTCCCTACAGAAAAATATCGGGCCATTCGCTATTTTATCGGGGATGTACGCGATAAAGACCGTCTGTATCGTGCCATGCAAGGCATTGACACAGTAGTTCATGCCGCTGCGCTTAAACAAGTACCCGCTGCCGAATATAATCCGTTTGAATTCATCAAGACCAATGTATTAGGTGCTCAGAATGTCGTCGAAGCCTGTCTGGATAGGGATGTCAAGCGTGTAGTGGCTTTGTCCACCGACAAAGCGGCAGCACCCATCAACCTGTATGGGGCCACCAAGCTCTGCTCGGACAAGCTGTTCACCGCAGCCAACAACATCAAGGGGCCCCGCGATCTGTTTTTCAGCGTGGTGCGCTATGGCAATGTCATGGGCAGCCGTGGCTCGGTGATTCCGTTCTTTCTGGAACGCCGCAAGACCGGGATACTGCCCATCACCGACCCCGCCATGACCCGCTTCAACATCAGCTTGCAAGAAGGCGTGGACATGGTATTGTGGACGTTGGAAAATGCCAAGGGCGGCGAGATTTTTGTTCCGAAAATCCCCAGCTATCACATCACCGACGTGGCGAAAGCCATTGGCCCGGAGTGCGAATATCCCATCATCGGCATCCGCCCCGGCGAAAAAATCCATGAAGAAATGATCACTTCCAGCGACAGTTTTAATACCGTGGATATTGGCAAATATTTTGCCATCCTGCCCACGGCGGGGGCGCATTCGGTCGAAAGTTATTGTGCGGCTTATGGTGGTCAGCCTGTGCTGCCGGGCTATGCCTACAACAGTGGCACCAATCCGGATTTTCTTAGTGTGGGGCAAATTCGTAAATTGATTCAAGAACATCTTGATATAGAGCTTGGTTTGAAGGTGTGAGCAATGTTACCTCTACTCACCATCGCAATTCCAGCCTATAACCGAGCATGTCACGTTCTGAACGAATTAAAGCAAAAACCGCCGACGCGCTGGTTTATTTTTTCTTAATTGAGGTGCAATCATGCAAATAGCTATCAATCTGCCCAGTGATTTTGTCGAAATGCAAACGGTAAGTGTGATCGAACGGGAAATGCGGATTAGTTATTCACTCATGCTTTTCAAGGCGGAGCGAGTTACATTGTCCAAAGCAGCCCAATTGGCAGGAATCACTATTTACGACTTCATTAAGGCATGCAAGGAAAATCAGATACCGGTCATTGATATAACAAAGGAAGAGCTTTTGCAGGAGATCGAATCCATGAGGCAAGCATGATTCTGATCGCTGACTGCTCGGCTTTAGTTGCACTGGCAACATGCAATGGTCTGCATTTGCTGGATGAGCTATTCGGCACAGTGATTGTCCCTGAAGCAGTGTATTTTGAGGCAGTTGTAGACGACAAACCGGAAGCGCGGCAATTAAAAGAGTATCTGAAAAATAAAGTCAAGAAAATTGATCTTAGTAGTTCAATTTTGCTGGATGGTTTTTCTGACCTTGGCGAAACAGAATCCATGGTTTTATACAAGCAGTGTTCGGCTGACAGACTGTTGATCGACGACAAGCGTGGGCGTAGAGTAGCCAAAATCAATAATATCAACACGATTGGTTCTCTCGGTGTTTTGTTGGCTGCTAAACAGGCTCGCCTGATTGAACAAGTTTCACCCTATATAATTAAAATAGCGGCTTCCGATATTTATATTTCAACCGATCTCATCGTTGCAGCAATGGAAATCGCAGATGAGGAATTCCCCCTTTGAACGTTGCCTTCTGACACAAATTATATATGATCCCCTACGGTCGCCAAGACATCACCCAAACCGACATAGATGCCGTCGTTGCAGTATTGCGCTCGGATTATTTGACCCAAGGGCCGACGGTTCCACGATTCGAGCAAACAGTGGCGCAATATTGCAGGGCAAAACATGCCGTCGCGGTGAACAGTGCGACCTCAGCATTGCACATTGCCTGTTTGGCGCTTGGCTTAGGTCCGGGCGATTGGCTCTGGACCAGTCCGATCACTTTTGTCGCCTCGGCCAATTGTGGGTTGTATTGTGGGGCAAAGGTCGATTTCGTCGATATCGACCCGCGCACCTATAACCTCTGTCCACGAACATTGGAACAAAAGCTCATCGTTGCGGAACGCGAAGGCCGTCTGCCTAAGATCGTTGTGCCTGTGCATTTGAGCGGTCAACCCTGCGATATGGCAGCCATTCATGCCTTGTCACAGAAATACGGTTTCAAAATCATCGAAGATGCGTCCCATGCCATTGGTGGAAAATATCGAGGCGAGCCTATCGGCAACTGCCGTTACAGCGACATTACCGTCTTCAGCTTCCATCCGGTCAAAATCATCACCACCGGCGAGGGCGGCATGGCCCTAACCAATGATAAAATACTGGCTGACCGCATGGCCCTGTTGCGCAGTCATGGCATTACCCGCGACCCAACACAAATGACCCATGCACCGGACGGCCCTTGGTATTATCAACAGATTGATTTAGGTTTCAACTATCGCATGACGGACATACAGGCCGCGCTAGGCATCAGTCAAATGGAACGCTTGGATGAGTATGTCACCCGCCGCCATGTATTGGCGCAGCGTTATGATGAACTGCTGGCCGATATGCCACTGACCACGCCTTGGCAGCATCCCGATAGTTATTCCGGCTTGCATCTTTATGTGATTCGCTTGCATTTGGATAAAATCAACGCGACTCACCGCCAAGTATTTGAAGCATTGCGGGAACAAAGCATTGGGGTCAATTTGCATTATATACCTATTTATAGGCAACCCTATTATCAGGCGATGGGTTTTCAACAAGGCTATTGCCCTGAAGCAGATCGGTATTATATAGAATCAATCAGTTTGCCTATGTATCCAACATTGAGGGAATCTCAACAAGATGAGGTAATTAATTCATTGAAAAAGGCTTTATACAGATGAAACTCGCCATCATCCCTGCCCGTGGCGGCAGCAAACGCATACCGCGTAAAAATATCAAAGATTTTTGCGGAAAACCTATGATCGCGTGGTCAATTGAAGCTGCCAAAAACTCAGGTTTGTTCGATCACATTATTGTTTCAACTGACGATGGTGAAATTGCAGAGGTGTCAAAGCAGTGGGGGGCTGAGATTCCGTTCATGCGGCCTAGGGAACTCTCGGATGACTTTACCGGCACAGGGGCTGTGGTCAAACATGCGGTCGAATGGTCGATCAATAACCGGAGTATGCCCGATTATGTCTGCACTATTTACGCTACGGCTCCATTCATTAAACCAGCAGACCTGATTAAATGCTTGGATTTGCTGATAGCGAACGCTAGTCAAATCGCATTCACCGTGACCAGTTTCCCCTTTCCTATTCAGCGGGCAATCAAGATCACTGATAATGGAAGGCTTGCGATGTTCCAACCAGAACATTACTCGACACGCTCGCAGGATTTGGAGCTGGCCTATCACGATGCCGGTCAATTTTACTGGGCAAAAACTGATGCTGTATTGAATGAGGTTTCCGCATTTTCCGATCAGGCCGTGCCACTGATTTTGCCCAGGCATCAAGTTCAGGATATCGATACCTTGGAAGATTGGAGTAGGGCTGAACTGATGTTCGAGGCTTGGCGAAAATTTGATCTTTCTGCCAGTGGCATGGAATCTTTATGCACTAAAACTGACCTATAAACTAATGGAAGAAAACCCAATCACAAAAAAATGGCAAGGCCATGCTGGGCCTGTGCTCGCTTCAGTCAAAGGCTTTGACGTGATTGACTGCCAACTTTGCGGATTCAAACATATCATTGCGATTCCAACTGAAGATGAATTGGAACAGACTTATCGGCACGATTATTACAACCGAGAGAAGCCCCTCTATATACAACGCTATCAGGAGGATATTGACTGGTGGAACATGGTTTACACCCGGTGCTACGAAATCTTGGAAAGGCATTTGCCCGAGTGGCAACGTCTAATGTTAGATATAGGTTCTGGACCGGGGCTTTTCCTGCTTAACGGTCAAATAAGGGGTTGGGAAGTCAAAGGCATAGAACCCTCGTCTCAAGCACTGGAACACAGCAGGAGATTGCAGTTGGATATAGTGCAAGGCTTCTTCTCTCAAAATACAGCATCGGGATTGGGAACATTCGATGCCATTAACATGAGCTTGGTGTTGGAACATATCCCAAATCCTATGGAATTATTAAAGTTGGCTCATCAGCAACTAAATCATAATGGCATGGTTTGCATTATCGTGCCGAATGACTTCAATCCATTCCAAATCGTACTGCGTGACCATCTTGGATTCAATCCTTGGTGGGTTGCCCCCCCCATCACATCAATTATTTTGATTTTTCATCTCTTGCTAAGCTTGTCGAACAATGCGGTTTTGCAGTCATGCATAAAGAGTCCACCTTCCCAATAGATATGTTTTTATTGATGGGTGTTAACTATATAGGCAATGACCAACTTGGACGTGAATGTCATACTAAACGGATGAATTTTGAGAAAGCCATGATTAGATGTGGTGCGGGTAATGTCCTAACTAATTTGTATTCGGAATTTGCCAATAAAAATATAGGCAGGGAAGTTGTGATTTTTGCAAAGGCAATAAAATGAACAAGGAATATGGCAATTTGCCGGAAACAACCTTATTAAACATAGTAAGTTCCATAGGATGGGCTGAGCTTGCGAAGCCCATCAATCGCGAATGATGCGCCTCCTTCGTCGGCGCATCCTACGGCTCTGTGAAATGCTATAATCAACAGGCAGTTTTGACGGATGAACAGTGATCCTTCCGGTCAACTAGTTTTAGCATAATTATTGATATACATGAGACTAACCCCAACACAACACCAACAGATACTCC
>Ga0265593_1001419_pt1 | contig 11171 bp, 4 predicted proteins | sample saktaG_8_FD_190136 | JGI IMG/M metagenome (GOLD analysis project Ga0265593, IMG submission 190136) | Saline water microbial communities from Sakinaw Lake, British Columbia, Canada - sak_2011_5_24_36m | ecosystem: Environmental > Aquatic > Non-marine Saline and Alkaline > Saline ...
TTTAAGGTTCAAGATAATGGAGGCACAGCAAATAGCGGTGTAGATACCAGCGTGTCAGCCAATACGTTGACAATTAATGTGACGGCTGTCAATGACGCACCCACAGCCACCCATCTGTCAGCAGCAGAAGCCTTTACCGAAGATGCTTCTGCATTTAGTCTGACGAATATTGTCATTAGCGATATTGATTCAGCAGCCGTTACCGCAACATTAACTTTATCCAGCAGTGCGGCGGGCAGTATTTCCACAGGCACAGCTAATAGCGTAACCTCAACCTTTAGCGGTGGTGTGTGGACTGCAAGTGGCGCACTTGTTGATGTTAATACCTTATTAGCGGGCGCGATGTTTACCCCTGCAAGTAATTATGCTCAAAACTTTACCCTTAGCACGTCGGTAAGTGATGGCGTAGCCGTAGCACTCACAGGCATTAAAACAGTGACGGTAACAACAGTCAATGACACTCCAGTTCACACCGCAGGAACAATAACCGCGCTCACTATCAACGAAGACAGTGCCGCAACAGCAACCACACTGGGCTTAACTGGATTGGCTTATGGGACTGGTGGTGGCACTGATGAAAGCAGTCAAACTTTCACTTACGCGCTTACCAGCATTCCGTCGCAGCTCACTTTATGGAAAAGCGACGGTACAACCCAAGTGACCACAGCCACTACAGGTCTAACGCTTCCTGAGATGCAGGGCTTAAAATACAAAACCGTAACCGACGCCAATGGAACGGGGACAATTAGCTGGACGGTTACCGATAATGGCACAAGCAATGGAGTTGCGGATTACAAAACAATAACTGAGACTTTAGCTGTGACAGTTAATGCTGTTAATGATGCACCCACACTAAGCAGCTTCACTGCCACCGTCACGACCGGCAATGAAGACACGGCAATTCCTGTGACACTACAACATTTGCTAGATCAGGGCAATGAAGCGGATGTGGATGGTTCGGTTACCGCTTTCGTGGTGAAAGCTGTTAGCAGCGGTACGCTCACTATTAATGGGACAGCATGGAATCTCAGCACTAACAACACCATTGATTCCAGCAAGGCAGCAAGCTGGACTCCAGCAAGTAACGCCAATGGCACGCTCTCTGCCTTTACCGTGGTCGCCAAAGATAATGCAGGCGTAGAATCTAGTACGGCAACGCAGGTTCAGGTAGCGGTAACAACAGTCAATGACACACCAGTTCACACCGCAGGAACAATAACCGCGCTCACTATCAACGAAGACAGTGCCGCAACAGCAACCACACTGGGCTTAACTGGATTGGCTTATGGGACAGGTGGTGGCACTGATGAAAGCAGCCAAACTTTCACTTACGCGCTTACCAACATTCCGTCGCAGCTCACTTTATGGAAAAGCGACGGTACAACCCAAGTGACCATAGACACTACTGACCTGACGCTTGCTGAGATGCAAGGCTTGAAATACAAAACAGTAAGCAATGCTAATGGCTCAGGCAGTACCATCACGTGGACGGTGACAGACAATGGTACGACCAATGGAGTTGCGGATTACAAAACAATAACTGAGACTTTAGCTGTGACAGTTAATGCTGTTAATGATGCACCCACACTAAGCAGCTTCACTGCCACCGTCACGACCGGCAATGAAGACACGGCAATTCCTGTGACACTACAACATTTGCTAGATCAGGGCAATGAAGCGGATGTGGATGGTTCGGTTACCGCTTTCGTGGTGAAAGCTGTTAGCAGCGGTACGCTCACTATTAATGGGACAGCATGGAATCTCAGCACTAACAACACCATTGATTCCAGCAAGGCAGCAAGCTGGACTCCAGCAAGTAACGCCAATGGCACGCTCTCTGCCTTTACCGTGGTCGCCAAAGATAATGCAGGCGTAGAATCTAGTACGGCAACGCAGGTTCAGGTAGCGGTATCGGCCGTCAATGACGTCCACACAGGTAACCCAAGTATTTCCGGCAATGCTATTCAAGGTCAGGTATTAACGGCCAGCACAGGCACGCTTGCTGATGCTGATGGCTTAAGTCCTACTTGGCAGTGGCAGGTATCCAGTGATGGCAGCAGTAATTGGTCAGAGATTTCAGGTGCAACCAGCACTACTTATACGCTTGCGGCAAGTGAAGCGGGTAAGTATGTCAGGGTACAAGCAAGTTGGGGAACGGGTAGTTTTGCTGAAGCTGAAGTGAGCAGTAGTAGTCTGGGAATAGCCAGTGCCATAGCCATGTCACCGATGTTTAATACTGATGTGGTCAAGGGGACTGACGATGGTATTACGCCGGGAACCCTTGATGTGAATACTGCGGCATTGGTGACGCAATCTTATTCTGATGGGTCGCCTGGTATGCCAAACGATGGGGTTTTTGTTGCAGCCAGTTCTCCTGCCCATCCTGCCTTTCAATTGGCTGCATTTAATTCCGCAGGTAATAATGCTTATAAAACCTCCTGGACTTCAGGTACGTATACCTGGCCAAATGAATTACAGAACATGGATATCACTGATGGCACTTATCGCGAATTGCATATCGTTGCCGCTGCGGGAAATAAGGATTCCACCGATACGGCTACTTTTAGTGTAACGCTTACGTATGCCGATGGAACAAGTTGGACAACGCCCACTGCCTTCAGTGTGTCTGATTGGTATGGCGGAACGGTGAGCGGGAATGCGTATACCTTGCTTGGTGGCATGGATCGATATGAATCTTCTGCTTACAAAAATATCAATAACACTAATATTTATGCGTTTGAAGTTCCGGTTGATGTTTCAAAAACGCTTACGGCAGTCAGTGTAGCTAATGTTAGCTTTACCGGAAGTTATGTTTCATTAGTATTTTTTGGTGGTGTAGCCACACCTAATCAATACATAACGAATATCGCCCCTGCTATTAGTAGTAATAGTGGTGGCGCAACCGCAGCCATTAGCCTTAGTGAAAACACTACCGCAGTGACGACGGTGACGGCAACGGATAGTATTGCCGATACCTTGACATATTCGCTTAGTGGAACTGATGCCAGCAAGTTCACAATCAACACCGCGACTGGGGTGGTGGCGTTTACTACTGCACCTAATTATGAAGCGCCAACTGATAACGGCGCCAATAATGTTTATAACGTGAGCGTAACGGCAACCGATAATCGAAGTTTGTCAGACACTCAGGCGTTGTCAGTAACGGTTACAGATGTTGTTGAAACAGTTGATTCGTTGATTATTAATGGGGTAACGCATTATTATCGAATCTCTTCTGTCTTGGCAGATAGTACTAAGCAAGAGGCGAGTTGGACGAATGCCCAAACGTATGCCGCAGCTGATACTTATCAAGGCTTGCCGGGTTATCTGGCAACGATTACCAGTGCGACTGAAAATAGTGTGGTACTGGGTGTGTTGAATAGAAAAGATTCTTGGCTTGGGGCTTCAGATGCTTCTGCTCCAATAAATACTGCTACAGGCGCAACAACTTATGGCACGGATGCTTTGGCAGAAGGACATTGGTATTGGGTAACGGGACCAGAGGCTGGAACTAATTTTTTTAATGATGGATTCTTGGGTGGAGCCACGGTATCTGGGCAATATAGCAACTGGTACAGTGGTGAGCCTAATAATAATACGGGTCAAGATTATGGCATCATGTATGCTAATCCAACCTCCTCAACGCTCACAGGTCGCACACCAGGAACTTGGGACGATGCTGGAAATGTTGATACTGGATGGCACGCTGCGCTCGGCTTGTTATATTACGTCATCGAATACACTGCGCCCATTACTATTGATCTTACTCAAAATGGTTTAGGCTTTACGCCATTGTCGTCAAGCTCTACAGCAGCATTCGATTTTAATAATGACAACATTCCCGATAAAACCGCGTGGGTTGCCGCAGACGATGGCATTTTGGCGATTGATATTAACGCCGATGATCTCATTACGCAGCGTGCAGAGATTGTCTTTACCGATTACGCACCCGAAGCTAAATCTGATATGGAGGCTTTGCAATTAGCTTTTGACAGCAATCATGATGACAAGTTAACCGCAGACGATGCGCATTGGCAGGAGTTTGGTATTTGGCAAGATAGCAATGTTAATGGGGTAAGCGAGGCCGGTGAGTTTAAAACCTTAGACGAGTGGGGCATTACGGAGCTTGGTTTAGTTAGCGATGCGAAGCAACAAGCGCCTGTCAATGGCGTGACAGTAAGCGGAGTAAGTACGGTGGTGTTTGCCGATCAACACACCACTACGGCGGCCGATGTGATGTTTACGTATGTAGCGTCAACCGCACCGTCCAGTTCAACCAGTGCGCCCGTTAAAGAACGTCTCACGGTAAGCGAGCTGTCCGAGCCGTTGTTGAAAACGCTGGTGTTGCCTACGGAGGCGGCGAATCAGGAGAGTAGTTCGGCGTTGGCAGTCGATACGCACACAGAAACACTTGGCAGCAATGATCTGCTGTACGGAACAGATCAGTCCGAAATACCTGATCACCTGATTGACTTACATACCGATCATTCGGGTGTTTTTTAAACAGAGTGGGCGGCTATTCTTCTGAGCCAAAACAGTGGTGATAGTCGTGGCATACTTGACACCTACCCTTAATTTATTGCTGCTGACTGCATTGCACTGATTTATGTGGAAAATATCGGCAAAGGTATGCAAGTTGAGTTGGCTGGCATTACTTATGCTTTGCTGCCTTTTAAAGAAGGGCTGGTGTGGAATGAAATTTTGGAAGAGTTGTCTATCGAAAAACAGGCCACCCACTTAACACGGGACACTCAACAAGGCTTGACCGTTCGTCCTGAGCTTGTCGAAGGAGGGACGGTTAAGCCGCTCATGGTTCGACAGGCTCACCACGAACGGCTTAGCCTGAAACTGTTCCGCCTTAAGTGGGTAGCTCGTTCCGTCCAGCCATTCTCATTATTAGCCGCATTGTAAACACGGAGTCCCGTGGCGTTAGTCATGGCGTAACAAGACGAAAGTCTTTTTACATCGCTGTGTTTAGTTACTGACTGACTAATAGCTGGGTGTCATCAAAAAAACTGACATGCCCTGTTGTTATATCGTGACTACCTCCCACAATGCCAATCGTCCCGGTTGCTATCATTTCTTTTAAAATCGGACTACGTTCCATAATAGCTTGTACCGTTTTTTTGACATTAATCATCGCCACTTTTTCCACAAACTCACTGTTTTCAGCGTTACGCTGTTCGGTTACGGTTTTTTCTTCATAAACCGCAGGCTGAATTTTGCTTAACAATGCAGTCAAATTTCCCATTTCCACATGATCGCACGCGCCTTTTATCGCACCACATTTGCTATGCCCCAACACTACAATGATTTTAGCCCCAGCCACTTTGCAGCCAAATTCCATACTGCCCAAAATATCTTCATTGATGATATTGCCGGCAATTCGCACACTAAAAACATCACCTAAGCCCTGATCAAAAATAAGTTCCACGGAAGTGCGAGAATCAATACAGCTTAAGATCACCGCAAACGGGTGTTGCCCGTCGGAGGTTTCGTTGACTTGTTGCAATAAATTACGGTTTATTTTTAAGTTATTCACAAAGCGATCATTGCCTTTTTTTAATAAATCTAATGCCATTGTTGGCGTAATGGCGGTTTGCATTTCTTTGGTTAACGTTTTCATGGTATTCCTTGATAGGGTTTGAACAATGAATTTAATGGCTCTATGTGATTTACAGTGGGTGACACAATTAAAAATATAAGCGGGTCATAAGAAGAATTGATCTTACGACAAGTCCCAGAGCCGACTTGAACGTTTTGAGCGTGTATAAGATTTGTGTTTACTACGATTCACATAGAGCCAGTAAAGCGGTCATTAACAGCAGACTGGAAAATATTCGGGGCGTAACTGAGCCTCGCCACATCAAAGCACCGCGAAAAAAAAACCAGGTGATTCATCCTTGTTACTATGTAACGGTACAGAAGCGTGGATATTTTTATTCCTTAAGCCAAAATTCTCTAAGCACTAGCGAGTGCTAACAGTAAATAAAGTAATACCTTCGGTAAAAATAGTAACACTATCTTTGCAAATTGCAATACTTCCAGTTATCATTTTTCGGTCATCTTACAAAAGTCAAAAATAGGTTGCTATGGACATACAATTGCAGATTAAAATGAATGAGAAATTATTCTTAAAAAACCCAGAACTAACCGAACTGGGCAAAAAAATTATCAACCATAGCCTTCAGTTGATTTATAACTATGGCTTTGAAGCATTCACTTTTAAAAAATTGGCGGATGTTATTGGCACAACGGAAGCGGGGATTTATCGGTATTTTGAAAACAAGCACCGCTTGTTAATCTATATTGTCGCCTGGTATTGGAGTTGGCTGGAATATCGGGTCGCTATTCATACTCTTAATATCGAGGACCCTGTGGCTAAACTTAAAAAAGTGATACGGTTATTGGTAACAACGGTAGAAGATGATATTAAAACCAGTTATGTGAATGACGCTATTTTGCATCAAATTATTATTACCGAAGGTTCTAAAACCTATTTAACCAAAAAAGTCTCTGAAGATAATAAAGACCAGTTCTTTAAACCTTATAAAGACCTGTGTGCAGTGATTGGTACTATTATTTTGGCATGTAATCCACACTATCTTTACCCAAAATCATTAGCCACAACCATTATTGAAATGGCACATTTTCAGGCGTTTTTTATGAAAAACCTGCCAGCATTGACCGACTTTGGTAAGCATCAGGATGAAGAAGACATTGCACTATTTCTTGAAAATCTGGTGTTTTCCAGTATCGAAAAAAACGGGTGAAGTTTTTTAACAGGCGACACCTTCATTTAATTTTTGGAAGAATAGATTATGAGCAAAAAATATCAGCAAATTGTTTCCACCCGTTATCACATCTATAACAGTCTTTTTTTAAATCTGCCCTTTAAAGACGTGCAGCGCGTAGGTACCTTGTTGCCATTATTAGGGCAGGCCTGTGAACAGGGTTTTGCCAATAATAAAAGCCCCCACGATATCATTAACGATTTTTTTAGTCATTATGCCGAGGATGCAAACAGCGACAATCGCTTCAAAATGCTATTTCAGTTTATCCAATATATTGAGAGGCAGGTGGTGTTATTTGATTCTTTAGAAGAAGCCGCTTTTGAGCAACTTACTGATTTGAACGGCAACGGCACAATAACCGCACTGCTAGCCCAGGCTGCTGCAACCGATGCGATGGACTTACTCAAAGAAAAACTAAAAACCTTTCATGTGCGCTTGGTATTAACCGCGCATCCAACGCAGTTTTATCCAGGTGCCGTGCTAGGTATTATTAAAGATTTAGAAGATGCTTCGCGTAATAATGATGTTGACGAAATCAACCTGTTATTACAACAACTGGCTAAAACCGCTTTTTTTAAACGCGAAAAACCTTCACCATTGGATGAAGCGATTAGTTTATGCTGGTATTTGGAATTTGTATTTTATCCCAGTGTTTCAGCCATTATTGAACAATTAGCTCAAGGCTTAGACATTGCTAGTGTTGACTTTGAAAATCCCCAATTAGTACAAATTGGTTTTTGGCCAGGTGGAGATCGTGATGGCAATCCGTTTGTCACGCACGAGACAACTTTGCAAGTGGCACAACGCTTACGGGAAACTATTTTGCGTTGTTATTACCGCGATTTACGCATTCTTAAACGCCGACTCAGTTTTAAAGAGATTGATGTCCTGATTGCCGATGCCGAACAAAAAATTTATCAAAGCCTATATGGCGGCACACAGCCCTATACCAGCGCGTTTGACTTTGAACAGCAATTGCTGCGAGTGCGTGACGGCCTTATCTGTGATCATGACGGACTATTTTTAGATTTGCTAGATAAACTCCTGCTCAAAGTGCGAATTTTTGGTTTTCACTTTGCCAGTCTGGATATACGTCAAGATAGCTCCAAACATCATCAACTCTGGCAACAGCTTATTCCCTTGCTTCATCAACAAGGCTTAAGCATGTCGCCTAGCGCGTTTGATCAACTCAGTGACGCTCAGCAACTGGAAGAGTTATTGAATTTAGCCTTTGACCCCATGGCATTAGGCATTGAAGACCCGATGTTGCTGGAATTGCTCAACACCTTTGTGGCCATTAACAGCGTTCAGCGTAGCAATGGTGAAGCAGGTTGTCATCGATACATTATTAGCCACTGTGGTAGCACGTTGCAGATGATTGAAGTGTTTAAACTTGCACAATTATTAGTCAGCAATTTAGAACAATTACCGCTAGACATCATACCGTTATTTGAAAGCATTGAAGATCTGAGCGAAGCGCATCAAGTTATGGCAACACTTTATGCCAACCCTGTGTATCGTCAACATTTAGCCACACGCGGCGACAAACAAACCATCATGCTGGGCTTTTCTGACGGCACTAAAGACGGCGGCTATTTATGCGCCAATTGGTCTATTTTTCGAGCTAAAGAAGAGCTGACCCGCATTTCTAGGGAACACGGTATCACCGCCATTTTCTTTGATGGACGCGGTGGCCCTCCGGCACGCGGTGGTGGCAATACTCATGATTTTTATGCCTCATTAGGTGAAACTATTGAAAATGAAGAGGTACAAATTACCATTCAAGGTCAAACTATCAGCTCCAATTATGGCAAGGTGGAGTCCTGTCGTTATAACCTAGAACAACTCATTTCTGCTGGCGTGATGAATCATGTTTTTGCGCACCAAGTGCATTCATTTTCAGTCGCTGAAAAACAACTCATGGACGACCTGGCACGTCTCGGGCATCAAGCCTATCTGGAGTTAAAAAATCACCCGCAATTTGTTCCTTATTTAGAAAAACAAACCCCGCTAGTATATTTTGCCGATAGCAATATTGGCTCACGTCCTGCAAAACGTAATCAAGACCAGGCTTTGCGCTTTGAAGAGCTACGTGCAATTCCTTTTGTCGGAGCGTGGGCGCAAATGAAACAAAACATTCCGGGCTTTTATGGTGTGGGCAGCGCAATTGAACAATTGGCTAACAAGGGTAAGTTAGCTGATTTAAAACAGCTTTATGCAACGTCCTTATTTTTTCGCACGCTCTTGGGTAATAGTATGATGTCCTTAACCAAAGCCTATTTTCCTGCTACGGCCTATATTGCAGACGACCCAGAGTTTGGCAAGCTTTGGCAAACGATGTTTAATGAATTCACCTTGTCCAAAGAAAAAATCATCACCGTGAGTAACATGCCCTCACTCATGGATGATAACCGTGCGACACGTCATTCAATCAAGCAACGCGAGCATATTGTTCTCCCCTTAATCACTATGCAGCAATACGCGCTACAACAGCTACGCCAAGACGAACTAAACGGTAAAGAATCAGAAAAGGAATATCGCACCTTAGTGTTGCGTTGTATGTTTGGCATTATTAATGCCGCAAGAAATTCTGCGTAATTATTGCAATAATTAGGGCTGATACGCAAAAACGTACAGGGGGGGGTGAGTTGTGAAAGGCTCATACCTCAAAGGGGTCAGAGTCCAATACTGCTACCGTTAAATAATAGAGGTAAATCAATCCCCTAACGCCTCTTTTTTAAAGAGGGTAGGGGGCTGAATACTTTCGAATAGTGGCTGCCCACTTAAGTCGGGACACAGCGCAAGGCTTAACCTGAAACTGTCCCGCCTTAAGTGGGCAGCCCAAACATTTTAGTCTTAATCCTTTATCCAAAAATATAAGCAACATCTAGTAACATGCCGACATCACCACTGGCGAGCAGTGCACAACCGGTAACGCCACGAATAGTAGATAAAAATCCTTGCATAGGTCTAATTAATACTTGCTGTTGACCAATTAATTCATCAACCGCCACGGCTATGCGCTGCTCTTGCTTACAAACCACTACAAATAAATGCATTTTGCTTGATGATTGCGCTGCCTCTTCTGACCACCCTACTGAGTGTGATGTGGTTTTTAGCTGATTGCTATCTGATAAAAATTGTATAGGTAAGATTTCATCGGCGGCTAAACGTAGCATTGATTGTCCTCCATCAGCTGAAATATGAAAAACTCGCTGCGTTTCTGAGCGGACAATGCGTTGAATGGCGTTAATAGAAATAACATATTGCACATCGCCCACACGCACGACCATGCCTTCAACAACAATCATTGCTAAGGGCATTGTTAAGTGGAAATGCGCACCACGAAAAGGGGATACTGCGCCGATGCTTAAGTCGCCGCCGTTGCGACGAAGTTGTTTAGCAAGCTCAGAAAAATTCACTCCGTCTTCACCGGTATTTTTGCTTATCAAACCAAAACCATCACGCAGCATCAATGCGGGTTCAATCGTTTCAACTGACCATCCTAAGTGTTGAATGCGTTGCGTTATTGCTGAAATATCAATGCCTGCACCATCATCTTCAAGGTGTACGCTGATATGGTCTTCATGCTTTGAGAGGGCTATCGTAATGTGTGCCTGCGCAGCTTTGCCTTTCTGTAGGCGTTGCTCCGGTGTTTCTATGCTCTGATTGATGCAAAAATCAATTAGGCTACGCAAGGGTGATTTAAGTTTTTCAACCATACTTAAATCCACATCGGTGTTGTCCCCGTCTGTTACTAGCTTTACTTCACGTCCTGCTTGTCGGGCGACGGCATCAAGATACGGGAATAACGGGGTGAGTAATAATGCCGCAGGACGAACGCGTTGCGTGATAGCCGCTTCTTGTAAGCGAGTTAGGATTGCAGCATTATGATTTTCTAATTGCATCAATTTTTCTAATTGATCTTGGCAATTTTCCAATGATTGCCTAATCGCTTGATAGGCTATAGATTTTTTCTGTTCCAGTGCGGCAACACCAACATCAAAGGCATGTAAAAAATCATCTGCAAAGAGGTTAGCTAAGGCATGTTGCATCATGGCTTGCCCCGTCACTAATTCACCAATCATTTCCAGCATATCTATCGACATGACTTGCTGGGCAGTCACTAGACTGCCTTGGTTTTTCTCGGGGGACGCTGCTTTATCTTCAGTTGATGCGTTAACGCTAGGTTTATCATCGGCGATACGCTGCGTTGATTTATCGGCAAGCACGGCTTCTAATTTTAAAAATTGCCCTGAAGGATCCAATGTGCTTAATGAGTCAACTAAACTCACTTGGTCAAAATGTGCAGAAATTAGAAAATCAAATAAGGTGCGATCACCTTCAAAAACAGTAACATTGCTGATGGCTTGGACA
>Ga0265593_1001420_pt1 | contig 11169 bp, 15 predicted proteins | sample saktaG_8_FD_190136 | JGI IMG/M metagenome (GOLD analysis project Ga0265593, IMG submission 190136) | Saline water microbial communities from Sakinaw Lake, British Columbia, Canada - sak_2011_5_24_36m | ecosystem: Environmental > Aquatic > Non-marine Saline and Alkaline > Saline ...
GCCGCCCGACACCCAAATCATCCCCGTTTCCCGCACCGTCGGCAACGACCGGCTGGTGGACGAGATGATCTTCAGCTTCACCCACACCCAAGAGATGCCGTGGATGTTGCCGGGTGTGGCCCCGACCGGTCGGCGGGTGGAAATCCCCTTGGTCGCGATCATCCATTTCCGCGAGGGCAAGCTGGCCCACGAGCACATTTATTGGGATCAGGCATCGGTCCTCGTCCAACTCGACTTGCTTGACCCGGCTGGACTGCCGGTTGCCGGAATGGACACCGCGCGAAAAGTGCTTGATCCGGGCTTGCCTTCAAACGAATTGATTGACGGGGTGAGAGGCTAAAGTTGGCATCGGGGACAGCAAGCGAGAGGAATCTGTTCCATGCCGGGCGCGAATCCCACAAAACCATATGCCACCAATCTCCTTAACTTAATGGCAGTGATAGAGCGCCTGGAAGCCTTGCAAGGGGCTTACACCTTGGCGGAGGAATTGCCGGTGGTGTCGCCCGGAAGCGGTTCGGGGTGTCCCTTATGGCGATGGCGTGTTGACCTCGCGCAACACCTTCCAGAAATATTTCACCCAGACCGAACTGCGCGGCTGGCTGGCCGAGGCGCTGGAAACCGAGCCGGTGCCAGTCGGCCCCGGCATTTGGAAGCAGGGTTGCAACGCGACATCAAAGCTTTCTTTGGCGACTACCGACTGGCTATGGAAGAAGGCAAGGCACTGCTGTTCGCCGCCGGACGCCCGGAAACCATCACCGAAGCCAGCCGCGAAGCTGCCGAACAGGGCTTGGGTTGGCTGGAGGAAAGCGAATCCTTGCAACAAATCCCGCTATCTCAACGAAGAGATGCCGAACTACGCCGAGCAACTAGCCTTTGACGAAGCCTTGGAAAACCTGAACCTGTTTGATCTTGATGGTTACGGCCCCAAGCCCGGAGACTTCGACAACACGCTTGAAGCCGCCCGCTGGGCCATGGATGGCTTCACCCTGATACGCAGCCAAACCATCCCCGACCCGGACAGAGCTTGTAGCCAACACTTCACTTACCGGCAATTGGTTGAATGCGGCGAAACCCAAGCCAAGACCGGCCAATTCATGTCAGCTATTCGGAGCAGCCAGCCAGGGAGGCTTGGGAAATGCGCGAGGTTAATGGGAGAAGGGTGCCGAGGGTTTTCAAATAGCTATTCCGTTCTACACGGGCTATAATTTGGGCTTTGCTTATGTCACACGACAACGAAGCAGGAACACCAAATAAAATAATAATTATGCTGAGAATCTTTAGGAGGCTCCCATGAATTTGGCTGAATTGGCGTTTGAACAGATCAAGACGCTTCCCGATGAGCAAACCCGCGAAGTATTAGATTTTATCGGTTATCTCAAGATGAAAGAAAAACATGATCGTGAAGAATGGGAGGATTTAATGAATGCACAATCCGAATCCATGAAATCGATTTGGGATAACCCAGAAGATGAGGTATGGAATGACCTGTAAACGCGGTGATATTGTCTTAGTGCCTTTCCCTTTTTCCGATTTATCCGCCAATAAAAATCGTCCAGTATTGGCACTGACTGACCCGGATAAGTTTGGCGATTTCTTGGCTGTGGGGGTGACTTCGCAGTCCCATCATGCGCTTTCAATACCGATTACGGAATCGGTATTGGCATCAGGTGGATTGCCGCTGAATAGTTGGGTGCGTATCGACCGAATAATCACTCTGAATCATCGCTTGGTTTTGAAATGCTTCGCCCAAGCAAATCAGGCTTTCGTCAGGAGTGTTTTGGATGCTCTGTGCGATAGGGCAAAGCAAACATGAAAATCGCTTAAAAAAACTTCCAATGGTTCCCAACGTCCACGTTAGGAACCCTTGGCTGTTTCAAGCAGCATGCGATGGTTTGGGAAGCAGAGCTTCAAAAATAGCGTTCCCAAGCAGAGCTCTCATCGTTATACACAAGTGTACGGATGCCGATCTATTGCAACCCGGAGGGTTGCTAGCTATTAGCCGGGGGTTGAGCGTCAGCGACACCCCCGGTTGAGATTGGATACCGTATTCGACCCCGGAGGGGTCGCAGAAATCAGCCCATGAACCTAGGATATTTTCCGAAAATGCTGCAAATGCTAGGTTCTGGCTGGTGGTATTCTAGGCCGCATAGGAAAGACTACGACCCCTTCGGGGTCGATATTTTATTCGGTTTGCCTTCCGGGGGTGTCGCTTCGCTCAACCCCCGGCTAATGGCTTGAACCCCTTCGGGGTTCCTTTAGGCTCCCGCAACGACTTGTGTATGACGATGAGAGCAGAGCTTGGGAACTAGCAAAAAAATTCAATAGCTTGCCTTGTCGGGAAAAATCCACCGTACCCCGCCACGCGGATCGGTCCTGTCACTGCGATAGCGGGGAATCAGGTGGACGTGAAGATGCAATACCGTTTGCCCGGCAGCAGCGCCTTCGTTGATGCCGATGTTATAGCCATCCGGTTGAAATTCGGCATCCAAGGCGGTTTTGGCCTCGGTCAATCGGCGGAATAGACTGATCCGTTCATCGTCTTTCAGGTCGAAGAAAGAAACTGCGTGCCGCTTTGGGATAATCAGGCTATGGCCGGGAGAAACAGGATAGCCGTCGCGTATCACCAGCGTTAAAGAATCCTCGCTGATGATGCGCTTTGTCGGCACAGAGCAAAAGGGGCAATGGGCGGTAATTTTTGGCATGATGGAAGAAGTGTCTTTTCTCGCTGGTTCCAACGTCCACGTTGGGAACCCTATCTCGGAAGCTCTGCTTTCAGAGAGCAAGACAAGAAGCCCGAGCTTACAATACTGTGTTCCCAAGCAGAGATTGTGAAGGATAAGATGAATGCTTGATATTTAAAATTTGCCCATCAAGTCAGCTATTTGAAAATTTGTATTTTTTTTGATTGCATTTTCGAAAAGATTAAAAAGCCGCTGTCTTTCTTCGCTTCTTCTCTCAGGTATCGGGCATAATTGTATGCGGAGATGGAATAAATACAAAAATGCATTGGTAATGCCACCACCAATCCTAATGTCGTGATTGTCTATTGGTGATTCTATGTGTTGATGTGGAGTAGGATGCATAAATAATGTGTCAATAACACTTTCAAGATCATCTCTCTTCATTTTATTTAGGGCGACTTTTCGTTGTTTAAATTCATTTAAAAAATATTGATGGGGAAAAATATAATATTTGCTATTCCCCTCATCCATATCATGTTTCCACATTAGTTGATTATTAGGAGAATGTAATAATCTGACTATAAACTTGTCTCTCTTTTCAATTGCGTATTCAAATGTGAGGTTTATGGCATCTGAAGAATCAATGGTTGCAGATAAAATATTATCCTTCATTTTTGGTACGGGTGGGTAAGCCTCGACGCACCAAAATCCTTTTGAACTTCTACTATACTGATGTAGCCAGCTATTTTTATCTTTCGGATCTGATGGTGAAAAACCAAGTTTTATCACCTCTTGCATAAGATATGCGCGGATAATCTCTTTAACCACGATGTAACTCCTTGAGGTAGATCAAAACTTTCTTTAAATTAGTAACATAGTCAAATGCGGCTGTGTTTTCAGATTCCACTAGATCATCCATAAATTTTAAATCGGCCTCAATATCTTCGGCATTTAACGCTTTAGAAATATCATCCTCTAGGCTAAAGACCTTGAATACCTGCCTTAATTGTGTCCAATGGATTAAATATTTTGCTAAATTTTTTTTTGGGATCCACCAAATAAGCTGTTTGCCGATAAAAGTGTCCCTGCGAATATTAAGTTCTGTAAGTTGTTGAATCGTAAAATCACCGATTAATTCAACGGAGTATATGTCTATTGATTTGTCATTAAGAATTTCTAATAATTTTGTCAGTGGAGATTGATAATCCCCACCCTCAATTAAATTATGTTGCCAAACTTGATATTCGTAGGAGTTTGATTTTGCTTTTAAATATGAAAGTACGATATCAACTATTTTCTTGCTTTCATATGCAACAATTATGCGGTCATCTCTCTGCCTAGATAGAAGAGCACTGGATATTGCATCAAGAATCTCCGTTATATTAAGTTCTATTGGCTTTTCTATAGCTTTATATAGAGTTTGCTGCCATCCAGATATTTCTATATCTATATCCAATCCAGTTTCACCTATATTTTGCTGAATGGCATACTTTTTCAAAAGTGCAAATACTGGATCATTTGGTGCTGTGTTCAGAATTGACGATTTGATTACAGGATTAACATATGCCTCCCATTGAGTCTCGTTTTTTGGCTGCCTAAGGATTAACCAATTTCCAAACACGGCAAGTAATGCCGTTTCAATATCCCTAGGTAATGAAATAAGAGTGGTTTCTAGCATTCTTTGTTTTAATACAACGCTCAAAAGTTCGTTATTTGGCCTCCTGCTATAAGAAAAAAAATCTCTATTAACACTTTCTACTGCGTGAATTATTACTTCTTCCCGTTTTATGTTACGCTTGTGCTGTGATTTGAAATGATCTAGCAACCGTAGCGCCTGTCGCGGGATGCCCCCAGAAAATTCTGCTAGAATTGGGATTTCAAGTTGATAGGATTTTGCATAAACTCCTAATCGTTTGTTAAGCATTTCTTCAATCCACTTCTGTCTTGATGCCGTCAAAAAATGCTTTTTTAGTCCATTTGTCCATCGGTCATTGGTAAATAAATGTACAGTATTGACCTCAAAAAGAGTCTTAAAATGTGCAAGTGCGGTAAGGGTATCTGATAAACCAATATAAGCAGCAGAACTTGGCTCAAATTTATCAACTCCTGCTGCAAGAAACATAAGTTGATATTCAAGCTTTTCTTCGATAGCGGTCACCACGGTTTGAAACATTTTAGGTAGATGTTCAAGTAATGGCTCTAATATGGATTTTAATTTTCGATTTTTATCTAGTGCTGTCGGGGAAAACTCTTCTAATAACACGAGTGAAACTGACCTCATCACTTCAACTGGTGTTAATCCAAATATCTCATTCAATTCTGGTAAGCTTATTGCTAAAAGAGGAAAGTATTCGCTTGCTGAAAAGCGGGCGATTTCTGAAAATACAATAATCCAAGCATCAAGGGGCGACATATTCAAATCATTTCGGTCAAAATGAAAAACAATATCCGGTCTTTTCCCTGATAGGCGAAATGCTTGTTCAATTGATGTCGTCTTGCCACAACCTATTTGCCCACCAAACAGTAAAGCTTGCTTTCCTTGCTGTACCCAATCAGCTATATGGCGTTCACATTGGCAATCGCTTTCAATGTAAAGGAAGTTAAATTCCTCTTCGCTGGATAACGCTATACCTTCGTCTAAATTAATGCCGTATTTATTGCGTTTCATCTGTTCCACGCCCTTGCTTTCGCATGTTTTCAACGGCTCGAATAAAATCTGGCCCATCTGCATTTTTTAGCCATTCTGTCCAAAAATCTATGGTTGCACTTAGAGGTTTTTCTATAGGCTCATTAATCCTCACACGACTGGGTAAAAGAACGGCATCGCCAACCACAAGCCCTTCACCAATATCCATAATCGGTAGAACATCCAATAGGCTTTCGAGACTTTCAGACATAAATTGTTTCACTGTTGCCTGATCTTCACCATTAGTGAGTCTTAGTGCTATCACATTATTGCATTGACTGAGTACAGTTGTACTCACATCGGAGGGACGCTGGCTTATAACAAATAAAGCAACGCCATATTTTCTACCTTCCTTAGCTATTTTTTCAAAGGCTTCGATAGCGCGTAGTTCAATTGGATTCTGACCCTCCTTTTTAGGAAGGTAAAGATGAGCTTCGTCACATACCAAAACCAGAGGTCTACGTTTTTCATTATTTGTCCAAAACTGAACCTCATAGACTATTCTTGCGACCAAACCCACGATTACCGGCAAAACATCTGAAGGCACTTCTGAGAAATTTATGATCTTTATCTGCGCTCCCTTTACTTTGTAATCCATTAGATTACTTACCATCTTAGCCATGGAATCATATTGATGTTCACTTTCCGGCGCACCAAAAAGAAATCCATAACGTTTATCAGTCAGTTTACTTCTAATACGTGTTAACAAACGACTGAATTGACCGTAGAATTTTCCCTGTTTGAGTCCGCGTGAACCTTGCTCCATTTCATCATTCAGCTCATTTAGCGTAGCAATGACCTTATCTATTGAAAACGGGATAGGACTATCTAAGGTGAAGGATGCGAGGACTTGATTTTTGTTTAATTTGGAAAGCGTGTCTTTTTTCTCTGCGATAACTGCATCTTGAAAAGCCATTACTTGATTATGGGCACTGAATTCAGAACGATCAATGAACATTGCCTGCATTTCTTCGGCATTCAGAAGCCAATAGGGTAGATATAAAAATTCATCAGAAGATTTACCGAGTTCCTCTGGTCCTGGTACTCTCAAATGCCGAGCATAACTTAAATTTCGGTATTCTCCATGTAAATCGAAAACTATAAAGTTTGACGTGGGTAATTTAGCTGCTTGCTCAAGGATGGCTGCTACCGTCCATGATTTACCTGAACCAGTGCTTCCTAGCAACGCTGCGTGACGTTGAAAAAACTTATTACCATCTAGATAGGCTGTTGCCGAATCGTCCAAAGTGTATTTTCCAAGCGCAAGCGAATGTTCTTTATCGCCGGATGCAACCAGAATATTCATGAAATATTCAAGCTGTCTTTCACAAAGAACATAGCATTTAGACTCTATCTCTGGAACATGAACCAATGAACGTGAAAATGCAGATTGCTGTTTGAGGGCATTCCAACGGGCTGTTCCTACTAGCGTCACTTTTACTGTATTTATAACATCTTCTTGCCCATCCCCTCCAGACTTGTTGTTGCCGGTATCTGTTGAATCCGAATTATTTTGGTTAGTCGATATGGCAACGAATTTGATGACTTTATCAATAAATCCTATCAGCCAAGTCTCCACACCTGACGCAACTTGTAAGGCTACCAATTGACCGACTTTTGCTTTACGAAGGTCTTTATCGGTTTTTACATGAATAGATACTTTTCTTGTATCTACTTCTCGGACAGTTCCAAGTAGGAGAGAATCGTCTTTGAATTCAAATAGAGCCATATTCTTATCCCATTATTTCTGTTGCGAATTCGTCAAAAAGCCATAACTTTTTTTCTGTCAGATAAAGCCAGTCCAAATATTTACTGTTAAAGATTCTGGTAGTCTCATTACCATCATCTTGATGTTTACAGACAAGCCATGCATTCTCACTTGTGTTGATTATTTCTTGAATTCTATCATTGCAGTCTCGCGTAATAATAAGTGCATGTTCTGCTTGATTTTTAAGCTTTTCAGCAATTGCATTATTTACTAATTGTGTATCATTGAAACCAAAGCCAAGAAATAAAAAGGCTTTATGGCTTTTAACAGCCTTATCATATTCTTCCAAGAGAGTATTTCTGAGCTGAAGAAGCCGTTCATGTTTTGAAGAACCTGGCGTAATCATTAATCTTTCATAATTCTTCGGACAATTCCATACCTAAGCATTAGATTCCACGAATTCATTGTTAATGTTGAATGTGTTGAGCGAGCCATGCACTTTATATAAGCGGATATATTTTTTATAACGGGTATAGCTTTGTAGCCTTTTACCTACGGATACTTGTTCTATATAAGTCATCTGACGTTCAGCTTGTTTCCAATCGAGTTTCCGTATAAATCCACCCCAGTATCCAGTACAGTAAGGTATGTTCGCATGAGTAAAAGCATATTCGGCTAACAGATCATAATTAGGAGTGGCTACATGTAAGGTGCGATCAGTTTCTGGGAGTCTTTCAACTAAGCGTTTGAAAATTTCAACAGCGGGCCATGTTGTTGTTCCATTCAAAATTTCCAAGCTTTTTTTTTGGTCTATATAAGCAATATGAGTAGCCGTTTTATCAATAATTATTTTTAACAAACTCTGATCTTTGACAGCATCCAATGCTGCTTCAAAGTCATTATTAGCTGCCAGCGCACCAAGCACACCCTTCCATTCTGTTTGTTGTGCTTCGTTAAGACAAATAGGAAGTTTATCCTTAAGATATTTTTCCAATGCGCCCATACCAAAATCAGTATCGACCGTACATGAGGTTCCAGTGCCAAAAACGATAAATGGTTTTTTGTCAAAAAATTCCTGAAGTGCTTTATAGGCTATATCCTGAGTTAATATTGGTTTATTCATGTAGGATGAGTTGCCTCCTTATTTATATCAGGAGATAATTAGTCAATGATTTATTGAGAAATGACATTGATTGCTAGGCGTGTAGCACTTTGAATAATACAAAAGAGCGGGGCTTGGGTTCCGAATCCAAAGTATCCGCCATGCGGGCAAGCACTTGCATGGCCCGACTGGTCAGGATATAGGGCTGGCTACCAGTTTCGCTGTCCCGCTCGATGTGAATGGAGCGGGTGTAGCGGGTGTTGACTTGAATATAGGGTGTCAAGGACATGGTTTTTTCTTGCTCTCAATCTCCAAAAATTTCATCCAGGCTTTGTGCATCCAAAACCCGCTGAGCGTAAATCATCAAGGTTTTGGCATCCGACTCTTTTATGCGTTGGCGTATGTCTTTGGTCAGTTGACCAAAACGAAGCTCCAAAAGATGTGAAACTAAAGCCGATTTTCCGTTAATTTCGCCTATTTCCATCCCGCGAAGCATCCCCCTTAATATGCCCCTTTCCAGACCTTGTTCATAACCTTCTATCCGCCCTTCCCTAAAGGCATCCCGGTAGAAGCGGGTTTGTTTCATGTCAAAATCGAGATCGAGACGGCCATCAGTCATCAGTGGAATTTCCTCTCACATGTCAACGAAAGACCCATCGGCGAAAATGTCATCCAAGCTTTTTGCATCCAGCACACGCTCCCCATAGATCAACAATGTTTCGGCATCCGTGGAGGCGATGCGATGTTTCACGTTAATGGGAAGCGGCCCAAAGCGGCGCTCTAATATGCGCAACAATAAGGCGGCCTCACCTTCTTCACGACCTTTTCTCACGCCGTTTTCGATCCCTTTTTCAAACCCCTGCGCCAATCCCTCTTGTCGGCCTTCATTGTAGGTGTCCTGGTAAAACCGGGTTTTTTTCAAGTCTGTGTCTTGCAATCCAAACATGGTCTTAATCTCCTCTCGGGTGATTGTAGGCAGTTTATTTACTAAGATGGTTTCCAAAAGTTCAATCCAATCAATGCCATCTGATGGGTTGCTGTTTCGGTGCGCCTTCACCTTCTCCACAATAGGGGGAAGTTGTGAATCCTCGACGGTCAATAGCGCAATCAGCCATAGCTTAGGGTTGGCACTTTCCAGCAAGGGTATTTGATTCAAGTATACCCGGCGCAAGTTGGGCAAGTCGAGGAATGGACGTGCCGCTTCGCTAGGGCGTTCAACTTTCTCATAAGGATAAATCACCAATGCCAGCCATGGCCGTAAAGTGCGGTACTGCCGCAGAAATAAGATAATCTCGCCAAAAAAGCGCAAATAAAAATCCTGGTCGGGTTGAAACTGCACTTCAACAAATACAACTGGGTCAAAGGGTTGATCTGGATGCGGTTCAAGAATACCGTCAAAGCGAAAAGCAGTTTGCTTGACTTCACGCGAAGTGAAAAGGTAACGCCCCGCTGATGCCACGGTCAAACCCGCCAAGTCCAGTGCCAGACTCGGCTCGGTTTGGAACAGTCGGTAAAATAAAGAATCAGTTTTCATGTTTAATGCTTGCCACCATAATGCCGTTGCAAAATTTCCAAGGGCGCAATATCAGCCAGTCGGTAAAGTTCATGGATGCCGGCACTTTCGCGTAATTGTAACTGACCGGGCAGCCAAGCGATCATTTCTTCCAGCTTGGCAATCAGGCATTCTTCGGTTTTGTCATGCTTGACGATTTGGGTGGCAAGCATCCAATACTTGATGGCGGACACCATGTTTTTGCCCACGCCCAAGGTCACGGTGGCTTCGTCCTGTTCAAATACAGCGTGGTTTTCGCTCCAGGCTTGGTGGCCTTTGGTCAGCCAGCCGAAGCGCAGGGGGAAGGTTTCATGCCGTCCGAAGGTGGAGCGGTCGGGGTTCAGCGGGATCATCTCTTAGTGTCCTTATGGCCTTGGCGTTTTCTTTTGGATCAACCGGGCCTAAAAAAATCGGGGGCGAGTTGCCTACCATCATAGAGGAAATGGCGGGCATTTTCGAGCGCGGCTTCCCGACCACTGAAGTTGCAAGGCATAAGGTTCCTAGGCTGGAGCTTGGAAACCACCCGCCTATCCAGCAAGGTTAGGCCGGGCTTCAGTCCCGCCTTGCCTTATCGAAAATATTTTTTCATTTTTTGCCGGACACGCCCGTGAACAACCTTATTCCGGCCTTCTACGTCTCTCTTTTTTTTCCGCGCAGCGGCCCGCGATTTTTTTTGGGTGGCAGTAGGGCGGCAACCCTTTGCCGCTATCCGCCGGTGCTTCATGAGACTGGACGCTGGCAGGGGGAGGTAATATCATGACCGGGCATGGCCAGTTCGGTGCACCGGGCCGGCCTAAGGGGGCGGAATTGAAACGCTTGGGGGTGTTGCGCGGTGGCGCGTTCGACAACAATCCGATCAACGTCCACCCGCGCTGGCTAGACTCCTGTCCAGCAAAGGCCATTTATCCATTGTTAAGATTACTCATCACTTGAACCACGCCATGCCCGAAGAATTCGACCAACAATTGCAAATCGCCAAACAATGGGCCTTGGCAGCGAGGGATGCCGGCTGGCTGTCCGAATCCGACACCGCCCGTTTGGCAAAATTGGAAAACCGCAGCCCCGCCGGATTGTTCGATCCCGGTTCCCATCGGCCTTTGGTGGCGGCATTCTTTGGCGGCACGGGGGTAGGCAAGAGCAGCTTGCTGAATCGTCTGGCGGGACAGGCCATTGCCAAGGTCGGGGTGGAACGGCCCACTTCACGCGAAGTTTCAATCTACTTGCACGAGTCATTGCATATCCGCCAATTGCCCGCAGGCTTTCCAGTGGATAGAGTGCGAGTCGCCCGCCATGCCGACGAGAAGCGCCGCCAAGTGTTATGGATAGACATGCCCGACATCGACAGCACCGAATCCAGCAACCGGGATTTGGTCGTCGACTGGCTGCCGCATATTGATGTGCTGATTTATGTGGTCAGCCCGGAGCGATACCGCGATGACA
>Ga0265593_1001421_pt1 | contig 11169 bp, 17 predicted proteins | sample saktaG_8_FD_190136 | JGI IMG/M metagenome (GOLD analysis project Ga0265593, IMG submission 190136) | Saline water microbial communities from Sakinaw Lake, British Columbia, Canada - sak_2011_5_24_36m | ecosystem: Environmental > Aquatic > Non-marine Saline and Alkaline > Saline ...
AACTGTGGGGGATATGGTATTAGTAAAAGATTATGAATATAACAAAGACGGTAAATCAGGTTGTCAGGTAAATCAATTATTTTACAAATATGAATTAAAAGAATACCCATCAAAATCAAAACCACCCGAAGATAAAAAAGCACCAACAAAACCAATAGAGAAGTATATATCACCAGCAAATGTTGCCGATAAAACAAGAGTAGTTAATAAATTAAAAAAATGAAACTACAAGAACACATAAGAAAAGTATTACTACAGGAGTCACTAAAACAAACCCTCATGGACGAGATAGAAAGATCGGGAATAAGAGACACGGGAAATCTAATGACTGTACATGTAGGAGAACTCTTACATATGATGGGAATAAAAGGCACACAAGAAGATATGTTATTCCTTGCTAAAGTAATAATGGAAAATGAAGTTAAAGAATTATTGGATTACTGTAGTTATGATATTGTACCAACACTTCATTCTTTTAAATTACATGTTTTTATACCTAAACCATTACCTGAAGAAGTAGGTGTTTGGTCCCGTGATCAAAGAGTACGTGAGGAAGCCAAAGGATTAATATCACAGGTGTTATATAACTTAGGTGGTGGATTAATCAGAGGACATAATGTATATGTTTATAATACAGGAGAATGTTAATTATGAATTTACAAGAACACATAAGAAAGGTATTAAAGGAGGAAACGGAAGTTATACCAAAAAGAACACCATTAGAAAAGACAGTCACAGACTTTGTCAATATGTCAATGGAGGGTTATAAATTACCTGAAAACTTTTATGGGGTAGCTGTGGACATAACAGATAATAATACAAAGTGTGATATCACCGTGTTATTTAAAAAACCATTTAATATGGGAGATTCTGACAAAGCACATAATATAGTACGAAAGATAAGACAAGAAGTCTCAAACTACTTCGGTGAGAGTTTTAATGTCAGGGGAAGTACGTCAACCATAGATAGTTATAATGATTATTACGAAAGATATTATCTACCAAGAAAGTAAAAGAGTATAGATTTAAATTACTCACTCATCTCTACCGTTCATTTCATTCACTACGACATTCGTTTCATAACTTAATCCTATACTCTTATTGTGAACAAGAGTAATCTTTACCTTCGTATTAAAAACAAGAGTAATCTTTACCTTCGTATAATACTATTACATATCTATAAAGGTTATGTGGTAATTAATGGGACATATCTTAAATCATAATGTAAAGACTTTATACGTGATGAGAGTATCATGATAAGATAAAGAGATTTATTATACATAAGAACATAACGTAAAATACTAATAACAAAATACAGTGTATATGTAAAAAGTATTTGTTGTTTACAGTAAACTACTTACTGTAAACTAAATCCCCCCCATTTAAATGTAGGGTTTAATAAGATGTCTCCATCAGTAATTAATAGAATGTCCCCCATATATAGGAGTGGATGATATGAGTAAGATGTATATGTATGTTTCCTATTATATTCATTTACATATAACAAGTTATAGATGAGGTGAATTATATCTAAGAACATATAATACGAAGTGGGACTATAAGGGACATGTTTTATAAACGTGTCCGTTTTATTTAATATATGTCCCACCTCCTTTTAGTCGGGGAACTTTGAGAAGTCCCACATATTCCCACCATTATAATATCTTATCTAAATGATCCTTTATACGTTGGGGGTTATTATATGACACATTTACATGTTTTATACGTTGGATATACTTTAGGACTTCGTCTCCCGCACCCCTACAGTATAAGAACACTTTTTAGCTGGAAAATGTATATAGTAAAAAAAATGGTTCTACAGATACCTACAGAGGGGTTTTTTTAGGGTACAGATAGCAACAGGGGAATATATGGTGTAAATAAGTGGGAATAATAGGTGGGAGAAAGTGGTAAAAGGGATTGTCCCCCGTGTGAAACGAGCATGACATTTTGTCAAAATATAAAAAATTAACAAAAAAGTTATTAACAATTTCCCCCTGACAGAGTGTCAGACGTAATTTACTATTTATTTATCAACAAATACTTATTAACATTAATGTATATGGAAGGTGTAGAGAAGTTTTTAAGAGAACAATTCATCCCCAAGGTGGTGGAAGATAAGATGGGAATCAAATGTTTATTTCAACATAAGGATAAGTTAGTAGAAGATGGGGTTGTATTTTTTGAGTTTGCAAAAAAGTCATGGAGTAAAAAACCTATTATGTCTAATAGACAGTTTATAATTGTGGACGCAGATATGACTGACGTGTTAACATTTCTAAACTCCTATTACAATCTATCAGAAGAAGACTTCTCAACAGTTAGAAAAGTAATCATAGACATGGGGGTAGAACATATAGAAAGATTCTACGGTAATGATTAGTCATAGGGTTCTATATCCTCATCTGTAAGGATGTGACGTTTGATCCAATAGTATTGTTTAGATCCTCTCATGTAATCCATAATGAATGCACAGTATAATATCCCCAACCAAAATAGAGATAGGATGATACCAAATGTTAATAGAATAGATTCAGTCGTTGTCATTGTATAGATAGGTTATAATTAGTCCTGATATGATAACTGATATCAAACATGTAATCAAAGACATAACAGTTATTCCCATATGTATATGATAAGATAAAATGTGAACCGAATCAATGGGATCCTTTATCTTTTTATGTTGTAGGTTATATTTATAATAGAAGTCATTTACCCCCACAGTAGGGTATTAGTTAATCAGGATTCTAAGGGACCGTAAAGATTAAGATGAAGTCAACCAAAAACAAATGTCACTTTCCTATTTATGATGGGGAATTTTTTTATGCCTAATTGTTTTGCCACGTCAATTATTATTTGTACATTAGCTCTGTAACTGTCAGTGACGATGGGGACCGAGTAGACTCCAACACGTCCCTACTTTTGTAAACTATAAGGTAGGTTGGAGTCTACCCTCTTAAGGAAGAACTTGTTTCCCTGACCCGTCTCGGACTTAACCATTGACAAGTCAAAGATAGGGATTATATATGACACCACCAAACAATCCCCCATATATATTATATGAATCCATTAGTGGATGTCGAGAAGTTATTAACATGACATGGTGACAGTTAATAACTAAGGGTTCCATGTCTACCCCCCTCTTATCTTTGGCATACCCCCTCCTCCTCATTATGATGGGGATCCCCTCCCCGTATCCCCCCTTTATATGACAGGTTGTCAGGCGTCAAAAGGGGGCTCAATCCCTCTTGCAGAGTATAAACTTTTTAAAACAAAAAAGGGGGTATATGTCAAAAAAAAATTCTGGAAAAATCTTGACAAATTCGGTTAATTGTTTTATTATTTAATCATTAACAATCTAAAAAAAATATATGAAACATTTACTGATCTTATTTATGGTTTTTATTAACCTATCTGTTTTTTCTCAAGTACAAGAAGAATACACTAATACGTATGAGGATGACACGTCTAAACAATCCTTACTTTATTCCAAATCCAAAATGTATGTTGTGGATATATTTAAATCGGCAAACAATGTTATTCAAAACGACGACCCAATTTATGGATCAATCGTTTGTAAAGGTGTTGTTGAGACTATGGGTTATTATTTTTCATTTACGCTTAAAATTAGAGTTAAAGACGGGGCATCAAAAATAACTGTGACCGATATCTTTAATTCGTCAGCACCATATAAATACAGTAAATTGAATATGTCTAAGTATGAAGGTATATGGAAAAACAACATAACTGAAAAGATATATGTTAATATTATGGGCAGTGTTCATAGGCAATTAGATAGAATTGTTGACGACTATGATAATTTTATGATGTCTGAAGACGATGGGTTTTAATTAACCCTATGGATCCCCTCCCAACAGAGGGGTTTTTTATTTCCCCTAAATTATTTTCATATTTACTATACCCCTATATACGAAAAAAAAATTTCAGAAAATTTTTGATAAAATCAAGTATTTTATCTATTATTGTATCTATGGAAAAAACTTGTACAAAATGTAATACATCTAAACCTTCTTCTGATTATAGAGAAGGAAGAAACACATGCAAGTCCTGTGAGAATAAAATAAGATACCAACAGAAAAAAGAACGTAGAAGTATTGATTCTGAATATGATAAAAAACTCAAAGCATATGACGTTAAAAGAAAACGTAGAAATGAGAAAAATAACCCAATGGCAGGATTCATTCAAAAGATGAGACAATCCATTAGAAGGTCACTCAAACGAAAAGGATATACAAAGAACTCAAATACATGTAAGATACTTGGAATATCGTGGGAAGAATTTAAACCATATTTTGAATTATTATTTCAAGAGGGTATGACTTGGGACAACTACGGTGAATGGGAAATTGATCACATAGTTCCAATATCAAGTGGTAAAACAGAAGAAGATGTAATAAAACTATGTCATTACAAAAACCTTCAACCTCTATGGAAAGAAGATAATAGAAAAAAGGGAAATAAGTTATGAATGAGTTTAAATGTTATAAGTGTGGAGAAGTAAAACCAAAGGATGAGTTTGCAAATGACAAATCACGTTCAACAGGTATTACATCAAAGTGTAGAAAATGTCATCATAAGTATATGAGTGACTTAAGAAAGAAACCCCAATATAAGATTATTCAAAATCAAAAAAGAAGAATTAGACATATTGTTAAACAAAAAGGATTTAACAAAACTATCCCATTTAATGAGATATTCAAAACTGATGTTAAAGGATTGGTTGTATATATTGAATCTTTATTCAAAGAAAATATGAATTGGGATAACTATGGAGAGTGGGAAGTTGATCATATCACACCTTTGGAAAAGGTTAATACCTTTGAGGATTTAATTAATCTATCTGTTTATACAAACCTTCAACCTTTATGGTATGATGAACATAAGAAAAAAACATTATCTGATAGAATCCCCAACGATTAATTTATTGGTATCATATATTTATCTTATATGAAAATATTAATTACAGAATCACAAACAGATAAGCTTATTGAACGGATTTTAGATTCTGAAGGAATAACATATAACATGAGATATCAGGGAAGAACCTATGGATCATTTGGGGCTGAGAAAGCTTATGATCATGTTGTTTTTAGGTTTTATTTTCCGAATGGTGATGAGTATGAACGAACGGTTTCTTTTGTTACAAAAGAAGATGGAATACTTAGATTTTCTGGATCTTCCATTTTTTCTGATGCAATTGATGAACTTATATATATTCCTTCTGATATAGTTAATTATTATTTTGCAAATATTGCTAAACCATTTTTAGAAAACATTTTAAATAAGTAATATGAAAAACCTTATTAGACAAATTTTAAAAGAGGAATCATTGGTAACCACCCTTTTAAATCGAATTAAAGATGATGGGTGGATAGATACTGCTGAACTTGTTGGTGGATCTGAAAACCTTTTAGATATTATTGGTGACAGTAAAGAAAATGTTATATCATTTCTTTTAAGTCATTATAATGATTTACATATTGGAAAACGTGGTGGTGAAGTACTATTAATGGATCACGGATATATTTTACTTAAAAAATCAGAATTATTGGGATCTTTATTTGCATATGATGATTATTTTAAATCCCGACTTAATATAAACACGTATGGGTTATATGTTCATTATAGAAAAGATTTAATTAAGGAACTTGTATCTCTTTTTCCTGAATTATATTCTAAAGAAGTTAGAGTATATAAAGATTCGGGGTTATACACTAAATTTGATACGTTTTATTTATGAAAATCATAATCACAGAAGAACAACTTTTTACACTTAAATCCCTTAACGGGGTTAAATCTTATATTGAAGAATATTTATCACAGTTTGAAAATTTTGAAAGGTTGGATGTTAAAGTTGATAAAAATTATTATCACCATTTTGTTGGGGTTTCACAAGATTGTGTTATGATTTATTTTATCATAAATATTAATGGTCCCATTATGCAAACAAATGTTGAAGATGAAATACAATTTGCAATGGATATGTATTTTCCTCGTGATGAAGATGAGGTTATTAATGTGATGTGGGATTTTTATTATGATTATGTTTAATATTTTCTAAAAAAATTTTTTACACAAAACCATCCCCCCGCCCCCTTCCTTTTTTGTTTCCCCTTATATTTATCTCATATGGATATCGTTATTACAAAACAACAATATAAAAAACTTGTATATACTTTGCTTGATAACATGACAGGTGAGAAATTATCTATTGGTGAAAAAAACCGTGACAACTCTTGGTACTACCTTACTAATTCTTATGGTGAAGATTTAATGTCTGTTTATTATAAGGGTAAGGGTAGAAGCCCTGGATGTAAAAACGATTTGGCATTGGAGCCAGAATTTGTGACGGACATAATAAAATATATCCCTCTTTTTAAACATAAAATATTTTCTGAAGTATTAATTGATTATGTGTATGACAAAACAAAAATAAAATGTGATTGTATTGACTTCAGGTATGTAATATATGATGCGGATGACACGCAAGAATTATATGGTGATGTAATTCGTTTTGCCTATAATCTTAAAAAGAAAAAAATAATTAACATAGATTAATCTTTTGTTCATTATCACTAATCATCTAATTATATCGATCATCCCATATATTTATCTTATATGAAAATAATCATTACAAAACAACAATATAAAAAACTTGTCTATGATTTGCTTGACACAATTGTTGGTGGTGAATTGACGGTTCAAAAATTGAATAACCACGATTATAAATGTGTTTATGATTCTGAGGGTGAGAATATAATGAATATTTTTTATAAGAAAGGTACTGGTAGAAACAAAGGATGTAAAAACGATTTGGCATTGGACAACGATTTTATAATTGAACTTCAAAAATATGTTCCTTATTTTAAAAATAAAATATTTTCTGAGGCTCTTGTTGATTATGTATATGAAAAAACGGGCATAAAATGTGACTGTGTTGATTACTCAACAGATTATCGATTGTATGATAACCAAGATGGTGGTGGTTATTTTAAATCTAGATTTGCATATAATGTTGAAAAGAAAAAAAAGGTGAGATTTAATGAATCTGTTGATGGTAGACAATCGTTAGATGAGATTATTTATGATTTTTTGGAAGATGATTACTACCCTGATTATAATTGGGGTCCAGAGTTATTTGATTTTTATAAAAAAGATGTTGAAGAATACGGTTCTGCTACCTTTTATATTAATGACGATGAATCATATACTTACTATGAAGGTGGTGTATTGGAAATTATGCCATTTGTTTCTGAAAAATTGGATGAGTGGTTTAACGATTCTTGGATGCCTGTATTTAAATCTTGGTTTGAAGAACATTCGGGACTAAAGGTTAAAAAAATTGTTACAATGGATGGAGTTGTAAAATTGAATGAATCAATTGATAAAAATAAAAAATTAATTAATGGTATTGTTGGATTTGATTTTTCAAACCGTATTACACAGATAACCTCATCGTATGATGTTCCAATGGAATTTGATGAATGTTTTGGTTCCGAATCACTTAGACGATGGTTAAACTTTTGGGGACCTATGTATCTTTTTGAGCTTGATGGTATAAAATATGTATATCAAGATAGGGGTGAATATGAATTCTTTATGGATGAAGGATGTATCGAATACGTGGAGAATGAAATTCCTGAAGAGATTGGAATATCCATTATGGGTTTAAGATTTTCTGATATAATTGATATGTATTTTGAAGAGGAAGAATAATTAATATAAAAGAATAACATTATGCGTAAAGTTAGAAGAAGAAAAAACCATATGAACATTATGGTAATTAACGAGGACAACCAAATTGAAATTGTTCACGTACCAAATCATTTATCAGATGAGTACATAAAATCATTTAATTTAATGTCAGTTCCAACAAAAGATGAACTGTTTGATTTTTTATTGCATCACGATAGTTTGAAAGTAAAATAATTAACCTCATCGGTTGATTTTTTATAAGATTAATGTATTTATAAATAAAATATTAATATGAAAAAAATTATAAGACTTACGGAATCAGATCTTGCGCGTATTGTTAAACGAGTTATGTTACAAGAGGCAGTTGCAATTTATGTTGTTCAACCTGGAGATAATTTAACAAAGATTGCAAAAATGAATAATATTACTGTTGTCGACATTTTAAAAATGAATCCCCAAATTAAAAACGCAAATAAAATATATCCTGGAGACGAGATTAAAATAGTTGATACTCCACCCGTAACTCCTGATATGCCAAGGTCAAGAGTTGATACCTCACCTGTAACTCCTGATATGTTAATGTCAAGAAATGTGGGTGATTGTTATGATATGTTGAAACGTAAACCGAATGATGGTTCTGTTGGAGGTTCACCATATGAGAGTTTGGAAATTTCAGGTGATGTTGAACTTAGTTACAACGCAACCGTTGCTCCAAATAGTAGAGCAGTTACTGTGATTAAAAATGGTAAGCCGTTTTGTAAAATCCCTGTAATGAACGGTATCGGAGACTGTAGAGATGAAATGACTTTAGATAGTGACATGCCAGGTTCAGATATGAAAGCTAGTTTAGATAGTCCTGTTAGTATTAATATCACAGGAACTGTATCTCCTAATGATCGTGGTTTAATTATAAAAGATGGTGGAGGATATTTCTGTAAAGTACCAACAGGGTTATCTGAAAGTAGAATGAAACGAAGAAGATTTTAAAATAATATGAATAAAATTATAAAATTAACCGAATCAGATTTAACAAGAATTGTTAGACGAGTGATTAAAGAGCAGGCTGAAAGTGGAAGTACTGAGTCTTACACCATTTCAGATGTCCAACAAGTAGCATCACAAGCAGGATCCAACTTGAATGTTGCAAAATATGCTGATCCATCTTGTTCTTGTGCTCCTAAATTAACAGGGGATTCAGAAAAAGATAATTTAATTAAAAAGGCTTATCGTTGGGCTCAAAATCAAACTATTGGTTCATTATGGAATGAATTGAAAAGTTTGAGACAAAAAAGGCGTGAAGCTAAAAAGGCAAAAAAAGAAGGTAAGTTACAAGAACAAGCTGTTTTATTTACAGTATTAGGACTTTCAATAACGGCATCTACGTTAATAGCAATAGGGGCTATTTTATTATTCATTATTTTGGCAATTATATTAATTAAATCAGGTAAGAAAAAAGGTGGTTGTGGTGGTCCCGGATGGTGGAACGATTTATAATTAAATACATTTAACCCCATCTCTCACAGGTGGGGTTTTTTATTTCATTTTATTTTTTTATATTTTGGTATGTTCAATTCACATATACCAAATATTAGACAAGAGGTGAAATACCCCTATTCAAATTTAAAAAGACATCACGGAAATTATCTTAGACTTGTTGATCAGTTTTTTAGATCAATATATAATTTTAACCATTACATTGTACTTGAAGAAAAGTGTATTGTTATAGAAATACACGATGTGAATCCCTATATGATGTATAGTCCGTCTAATTTTGATCCATCATATAAAGTAAACACTCTTTATGGTGATGTAGACTTTATATCTACGTTTGAAATTTTTGAAACGTTTTATGGGTACTTACCTGATATTGTACCTTATATGGAGTTTGAACTTTATGAACCGTATGGGTATGATAGAAACGAAAATCTTCTCTTTGGGTACGAAATGCCAACCAACGGTAGAGGTTATTTTGAAAGATTTAATCTTAGAGACTTATATTATCAATATGAAAGCCGTAGACAACAATATACCGTAACCCAAAGAGTTAATTCATGGGTACCCAATAATGCGTATGATTATGATCAAATTAGTTAGTAATGGTATTTATAACATATGGATTCTGATTTAATAAAAAAAATATTTAATGATTATTACGGAAAAGACTTTGACTTATATGGTTTGAGGGTTTCTTTAATTGAATACGTCGATAAAACCAACAAGTTGGATGGACACCATTTTAGCCATTTTAATTTTAATTTTGAAAATGCAAATGACATATCATACCATTATTCAATTATTGAAGAACATCTAACGGTTATTGTAGACGAATTTTCAAAATACCTTTCAATTGAGTCTTTTAGGGTTTCTGTGGTTTTTAGAGATGATCAACCAAAATTTTATTTAAATAATGAACTTAGAAATAAAATACAAAAAGTTTTTGATGGAATTAATTTTATTGAATTTAAGGGTTGGTTTGGTGCTGATGATGTACCTTCCGTATATAAGATATATGGGACAACCACAGGTATAAAACTATATTGGGATTCTGACGCATATATGATTGATAATAAATTTAAACCAACGAGATCAACATTAGATGGTGAAGAAATTGAAATTGATTACGCACTAAGAGAATATGATGCGTTTTTACAAGATAAAGAAACTTATTGGGAAACTGAAAATATCTATTCTAAAGTTGATTCTATTATTTTGGAGAGTAGATACCCTCTTTTAGTTATGGATGGTTATGCGTCATACTTTGATACAAAGTTTGTTGGGATTTAATTTTTAAATTAGAATCAAAATTATTATATTTGTATAAATTATAGAAGTTATGGTGTCAGTATTATTAATCTTGGTGGTTCTTTTTTTAATCGTAAGAACGTTTCGTGTTTATTATTTTATTAAACGAGTTAGTAAACTCTGTAATAAATATGATTGGAACTTTGTTGAAGATAATGAGCGATATGTTTTGAACATAATGGAAGATAACTACTATTTATATAGTGAGTGGTCGGCTTATAACTTTTTATTTTTAAAAGGTCCAAGTCCCATTAATATGTTTTTTTCATTAAAACCATTAACAATTGAAAAACAGTATAACACATATGTGGTTAACAAATTAAAAGAGTATGAAATTATTTGATATCTACGTAAAAGGAGTTCTTTTGGAATCAATATTTGAATTGTTGGAGAACGATATCTCTGACGATGATGAAATGGATTCCTCATTAAAGAATCTTTTGGATAGTGCCAACTCTTTAATATTTGATGAGTTTGGAATTAAACCGTCAGAAAGAAAATACTTTGTTGCTGGATCATCAAGACTATATCTTTCAAAAGAGTTAAGAGATACGTTTAATCTAACCTCATCTATTGGTGACTTAGATATTGTTATTCCTGATAAAAAAATATGGAACGATCTTATTAATAAAAAAATAAAGGAATTATCAA
>Ga0265593_1001422_pt1 | contig 11164 bp, 8 predicted proteins | sample saktaG_8_FD_190136 | JGI IMG/M metagenome (GOLD analysis project Ga0265593, IMG submission 190136) | Saline water microbial communities from Sakinaw Lake, British Columbia, Canada - sak_2011_5_24_36m | ecosystem: Environmental > Aquatic > Non-marine Saline and Alkaline > Saline ...
CCGCCGTGTCTCAAAAATCGCCGTTCTTTCAGAACAGAAGGACTATCTCCGGAAAATGACGGATGGATTTCTTGATGAACTGAAAAAGGCCGGAATAAAAAACCTGTTTTACACTTCAATAAACGGAAAGATCTCCGGCATTGAAACTCTCGACACACAAACGGGAAATACATTTGACGCCGTTTACCTTCCATTGGCCTCTCCGGAAACAATTGAAAAAGCACTCAATTTGCTTTCCGAAAAAAAAATCGGGTACTTGAAGCTCTTCGGCTCGGGGATTTGGTCGGAAGAGAAGGTTATCAGGCGCTTCAAAGGAAAACTCCCGCAAGGAATAACCTTTTTCACTGACTTTTATGTCGACAATGCATCCGATGATGTGCAGAAACTCCTGAATAGAAACCGCGCATACTGGAATCACGATCTTTCTTCTGATTTCTGGTACGGATACGATACGCTTGACTATCTTCTTACTCTTCTTGAACAGAAAAAAGCAGCTCAAGGGAAACAGAATCTTGCGGCAATCATGATGCATGCTCCGGCATTCAAGGCGCATTACACACAATTTCTTTTTGAAGGAAATAATGTGAACCGTTACATGAATGTTCTGCGCTACGAAAACGGCACCATAAAACGTATACGCTGAACACGGAATCACGATACGATTGATTTGAACAGGAAAGCGTTCTTTATTATCTTAAAAGTTTTAGAGTTTTAACCATTACAATTTGCGTCCATTTCCTGCAAGGCTTGTCCCCGCAGGAGCAACAGTTATACTATGCTCATTCATCAGCGCACGCTTCAAAAGGAAATCTCTCTCTCGGGTACCGGACTGCACACCGGCAAGGAGTGCATGATCACCTTCAAGGCCGCTCCGGCCAACTACGGATACCGTTTTATCCGTACCGATATAGCAGACAGTCCTGAAATCCCTGCTCTGATCGAAAACGTGGTAGATGTCCTCCGGGGTACGACCATTGCGTTCAACGGCGTAAAAGTCCATACCACAGAGCATGTTCTCGGCGCCCTCTACGGGCTCCAGATCGATAACTGCCGTATAGAACTGAGCGGACCGGAACCCCCGGTCATGGACGGAAGCTCTCACCCTTTTGCTGAGGCCCTGCTGAATGCTGGTTTCCAGAATCAGGAGGAACCGAAAAATTATCTTGTCATTGATGAAACCATTGAGTTCCACGATGCTGAAAACGGCGTGGATATTGTGGCGCTGCCTCTTGACAGCTTCAGAATAACCGTCATGGTGGATTACAAAAACCCGGCACTCGGCTCGCAGCACTCCGGACTTTTTGATCTGGACACTGAATTTTTCAAGGAATTTTCTCCCTCCAGAACCTTCTGCTTCCTCAGCGAAGTGGAGGCGCTTGCAAATCAGGGAATCATCAAGGGCGGCGATATAGACAACGCTGTTGTCATTATCGACAAAATCATGCAAAAAGAGGAACTTGCCTCTCTTGGAAACAAACTCGGCATATCGAGCCAGCATCTTGTCCTCGGAGAAAACGGCATTCTCAACAATCGGGAACTTCGATTCAAAAACGAACCTGCCCGTCACAAGCTGCTGGACCTTCTCGGCGATCTTGCCCTTCTTGGCATGCCTTTAAAGGCACAGGTGCTTGCCGCCCGTCCCGGTCACGCCTCGAATGTGGAATTTGTCAAGCAGCTGAAAAAATATGCCGACCGCAACAAACTTGCACGCCAGTATCAGCATGAGAAAAAAGCCGGTGTTATTTTTGATATCAATGCCATCCAGAACATACTCCCGCACCGTTATCCATTTCTTCTGATCGACAAGATCGTTGAGTTCAGACTTGATGAGAAAATTGTTTCGATCAAGAATGTTACCATTAACGAGCCGTTTTTCCAGGGACATTTTCCGGGAAATCCCATCATGCCGGGCGTTCTGATCCTCGAAGCCATGGCCCAGACCGGGGGCATCATGATGCTCAACGGCAATGACAATATCAAGGAGAGTGTGGTCTATTTCATGGGTATCGACAAAGCCCGTTTCCGCAAACCGGTGCTTCCCGGAGATACGCTTGTCATTGAGGCGATCATGACCAACAAGCGCAGAAACGTCTGCCAGTTTGACGCAAAGGCCTATGTTCGGGGTGAACTTGTCTGCGAAGCCTCCCTTATGGCGACCGTTGTACCGAAAAACAAATAATGTCAAAAGGCCGGATTGCGCGCCCTGCAAAAGAGAAAACAGGGCGCATCCCGTTATTCTGCTGAAATCGCCCTGATTCTTTTCCGCAAAAATCAGGGATACAAACTCTCCGGCGGATGACGTAATTTAAAGCCTGAAGAAACACCCGCCAAAGCCTGATATGATGCACCTCTCCACATTCAGTCAACAAGTTATCAACATTTTTTTCCAGGATTGCATAAAGCGTGTTAACACGTTTAATGCTTTATACGGAAATACCTTAGTAAAAAATATCAGGAAAACTGACTGTTTCTGTAAAAACTTATCAATATCCGGACACCATTCTTTGCCATACTTTAAAACCGGTAACAGAGAGGGTGTGGATGTGGCGGAAAGTGCCGTAATAATTCCGGGGAAAATCCCCTGCAAACTCAGACTTTGTAGTCCTGGCCCTTGTGAATTCTGCTGAACCGCACGCAATACTGGAGAAAAGAGTAGAGAAGCATAACGACGGAAAGGTATAAAAAGATTTCCTTCACCGCATAGCGCTCGAAAAAGGGATGCGGCCAGACCATGGCGATAAACATCATGGAGACGAAGCCGACGGCCCACTTCCCCGGCCAGAGAGAGGTCGTGACTACCGAGTGGCGGAATCTGACATATGCCGCACCGACAAAGATCAGAAGATCCCTGACAATCGCAAAAAGCACAAACCAGAGCGGCAGATCACCTTTGAAGAAAAAATAAACCGCGACACTTGCAAGACAGAGTTTGTCGGCAAGAGGATCGAGTATTTTTCCCATTTCTGATACCTCGTTGGTCCATCGGGCGGCATGACCGTCAAACCAGTCGCTCAGTACGGCTACCATCATGATAACAATGGCTACTGTAAGATGCCCGTTATCAAGATAATAGAGAAAAAAGGGTATCAGCAGTATTCTCAGAAAACTGAGCGAATTCGGGAGATTAAAGATTCTACCTTCCACAGCTAAGAATTTATTGTTCTGTCATATAATCTCTTTCATCACAATAGCATTTCCCCGTCGCGGCCATCTTACTGCCTGATGACCCTGTCGGGAGATGCATGAACAAAATTCGACCAGCTTCCGCCACCCCTTGCGGCCTTTCCTGCGGACGGAAATGCATCCCGGCTTTCACCCCTGAGCAGATCACACAGGGCTATCCCCAGTGCGTCGGTAACGTCATAAGGAGAAGGCACGGGATTGATGCCAAGCAGCCTTGCAACCATAAAGGCGACCTGTCCCTTGCTTGCTGCCCCTCTTCCGGTAACTGCCGATTTAACCTCACGGGGAGCATACTCATGCAGTACCAGATCACTGTTCATCGCAAGAGCAATAACCGCACCGCGCACCTGACCGAGCTTCAGGGCCGACTGCACGTTCCTGCTTAAAAAAACGGTTTCAAGAGCTGCCCGGTCAGGCCGGAAATCGGCAATAACCTTCTCAAGCTCCCTGTATATCCTACCGATCCTCTCCGGATGAGTACGGCTGGAATGAAGCCGTATCACTCCGCATGAAAGTACGGAAAATACCCCCGATTCCCGGCGAATAACACCATAACCGGTATTCAGACTTCCGGGATCAATCCCGAGAACAACCATTCCGCTACTCGTTTAAGCTGTTCATGGCGCCCTCGCTGATCTCCATATTACTGTAGACCGCCTGAACATCATCATTACTTTCAAGCGCGTCTATCAGCTTGATCACTTTCCGGGCGTCCTCTGCTTCAAGCTCTATATAATTTTCAGGGATCAGATCAATCTTTGCATTTTCATAAATGATCCCTGACTCGTCAAGTACTTTTTTTACCCTCTCAAGATCCTTGATCTCGGTTATGACGGTCAGGTAGTTCTCATCATCGGTGTTGAGATCTTCAAGACCTGCATCCAGAAGAATTTCCATGAGGAGGTCCTCACCGGCAGCCGACCTTGGAACATCAAGGCTTCCCTTCCTCTGGAACATCCAGCCTACACTGCCGCTTTCACCCAGAGAACCGTTATTTCGGCTCATAAGGTGACGGATATCAGCAACGGTCCTGTTTCGATTATCAGTAGCAGTTTCGATAATCAGCGCAATCCCGGCAGGACCATAACCTTCATAGGTAATCTCGTCGTAGGTTACACCTTCCAGCTCTCCTGTCCCCTTCTTGACTGCACGCTGAATATTATCCATCGGCATTGAATAGGAACGAGCCGTATCAATTGCAAGCCTGAGACGGGGATTGCCTGCCGGATCACCTCCGCCCATTTTTGCGGCTATCGTGATCTCCTTGACCAGCTTGGTGAACAAGTTGCCTCTTTTCTGATCGGTTACCGCCTTTTTTCTTTTAATGGTAGCCCATTTGCTGTGTCCTGACATAATAAAAACTGCTGATTTAGTATTCCCGAAACACCCCGCCTATGATAATAGATTTATTTTCTTTAAATAAAATCAAATCCACCGGCATTCGTGCAAGTTACTAACAAGAAAAAAAAATGACAAACTTGATAACCGCCTATCAGGGCGAACCCGGGGCATATAGTGAAATCGCGGCGCTCCGGATCGGAGAGCCGAAACCCTTCGAATCGTTTGAGGAGGTTTTCGCTGCCGTTGAAAACCGCGCGGTGGATTATGCAGTCATTCCCATTGAAAACTCACTGGGTGGAAGTATTCATCAAAACTATGACCTTCTGCTCCAGCATCCGGTAACTATTGTTGCTGAAACCTTTGTCAAGGTCGAGCACTGCCTGCTCGGAATTCCCGGTTCATCGACAGAACACGCACGGAAAGTGCTCTCCCACCCGCAGGCACTTGCCCAATGCCGTAATTTTTTTGCCGCCCACAAAGGGCTGAAAGCTGAAGTAGCCTATGACACTGCCGGCAGCGCAAAACTGATCGCCGCCGGAAAAAAAACGGAAAATCTGGCCATAGCATCAAAAAGGGCCGCCGAACTCTACGGGCTGGAAATACTGCAGGAAAACCTGGCCGACGAAGAGTGGAACATTACCCGGTTTTTCTGTATTTCGCATGCAGGAAATCCCGGACCACTGCCCGTTAAAACAGAAGCGGATGCATCCCGTCACAAAACCTCCATAGCGTTCACTCTTCCCAATGAACAGGGATCTCTCTTCAAGGCTCTTGCCACGCTGGCCATGCGTGATATCGACCTGACAAAAATCGAATCAAGACCGTTCAGGAAAAAAGCGTTTGAGTATCTTTTTTATGTAGATTTTATCGGCCATCAGGACGATCCGAATATTCACAATGCACTCTGCCATCTCAGAGAATTTGCTACAATGGTTAAAGTCCTGGGCAGTTACGGAGTGGTTTCACAATGAACGAAAGACAGCTTGATTTCTTCCCTCCCGCCAGCCAACAGAAAAACTCTGCTCCCCGAACTCATAAAAAACCGGAGCTTTTTCTGATTGACGGCATGGCCCTTGTCTACCGTTCTTATTTTGCCCTCCAGAGGGCCGCCATGACAAACCGGGACGGAACACCAACCGGTGCGGTCTTCGGCTTTGCCTCTGCACTGCTGAAAATTTTCGAAACCTACAAACCGGACTACCTCGCCGCAGCATTTGACAGCCGGGAAAAAACCTTCCGGCACGATATCTATCCGCTCTACAAGGCCAACAGGCCTGCTCCGCCCGAAGATCTGATCAGCCAGCTCGATGCCATCTTTGAGCTGCTTGCCGCCTTTGATATCCCGCTCATCAAAATCCCCGGATACGAAGCGGATGATCTTATCGGTACTGCCGCCAGAATATTTGAACCGTTATGCAGCGTCTTCATTGTCACACCAGATAAGGATCTTGCCCAGCTCGTCCGGGAAGAAGTCAGGATACTCAGGCCGGGTAAAAACCAGAATGAGCTGGAACTGCTCGGAAAAAAAGAAATTACCGAACAGTTCGGCGTTCCTCCCGAACGCTTCACGGAGTTCCTCACCCTTACCGGAGACACATCGGACAATATTCCCGGCGCAAAAGGGATAGGACCGAAAACAGCTGCCTCCCTGCTCGGCAGATACCGATCCCTGGATGGTATTTACAGCCATCTGGACGATATTTCCCCGAAAACCCGACGGAGCCTCGAGGAGTTTCTGCCGCAACTCGACATGATAAAACAGCTGGTCACCATACGAACGGATCTGCATATCGACTTCACCCTTGAAGAGCTTGCCTGCGGAGTACCTGACCGGAACATACTCATGCCGCTGCTGAAAAGACTGGAGCTTAAAACCATTGCATCCAGACTGCCACTGGTATTTCCTGAACTCATGCGGGATTCTCCGTTGGAATCGCCGCACCATGAACCGCCTTCCGATCCGGCTTCCGAGAGAGAAATCGAGCTCCTCTCACCCGTCACCGGTGCTGATTACGGAAGCGTTTCGACAGAAAAAGAGCTGAAAGAACTTATCGCGTCGCTTCAGGGCATCACCCGGATCGCGGTCGACACGGAAACGACCAGTCTTGACACGTTTGAAGCTGAACTTGCAGGCATATCGATCTCCACTGAAGCTGGAAAAGCCAGGTTTATCTCTTTTGTCAACAGCACGCTTGAATATGAAACAGCACTCGGGCTGCTCAAACCGGTACTTGAAAATCCGGCAGTGCCGAAAACCGGCCAGAATCTCAAATACGATATTCTGGTCCTGAAAAAATACGGCATAGAGCTGTCACCGGTTGGATTCGACACCATGCTTGCCAGCTATGTGCTCGACCCCGAAGAAAAACACAATCTTGATGATCTGGCGGCGCGTCATCTCGGATACCGGACAACAACCTTTGACGAACTGACAGGAACAGGAAAATCGAAACTGCATATTTTCGAAGTGGAACCCGGAAAGCTCTCAGACTATGCCTGCCAGGACGCTGATCTTGCCATGCAGCTTGAGGATATATTCCGGAAAAAACTCGAAGGAGAAAAGGAACTGCTCTGGCTCTGCGAACATATAGAATTCCCTCTTGTCAGTGTACTGGCGTCAATGGAACACTCAGGCATCTGTATCGACATACCCCATCTTGAAAAGACCTCCCTGTCGGTCGGCACGGAACTTGATCTTCTGACGGAAAAGATTTACGCCGCAGCAGGCTCACCCTTCAACATCGACTCCCCCAAGCAGCTCTCCCGTATTCTCTTTGAAGTACTCGGCCTTCCGACCAGAAAAGCCACCAAAACCGGTTTTTCAACCAATGTCGAGGTGCTTGAGGAGCTTGCACCGCTGCACCCCGTTGTCGCCTCTCTTCTTGAATACCGGACGCTCCAGAAACTCAAGACCACCTATATTGATGCACTGCCGAAAATGGTGAATACGGCAACAGGCCGATTGCATACCTCTTTCAATCAGTTTATTACAGCAACGGGCAGACTCTCCTCTTCCAACCCGAACCTGCAGAACATACCCATACGTTCCCCCCTCGGCAAAGAGATCCGCAGGGCTTTCATCCCGTCATCGCCTGAAAACTGGCTTCTTTCAGCGGATTACTCACAGATCGAGCTGAGAATTGCCGCTGAAATTTCGGGAGACCCCCAACTCATTGAGGCTTTCCGCAATCGGGAAGACATCCACACCGCTACGGCCAGGGTGATTTTCGGCAGAGAGGAGATCACCTCCGACATGAGGCGCAAGGCAAAAGAGGTGAATTTCGGCGTTCTTTACGGCATCATGCCTTTCGGCCTCTCAAAGAGGCTCAATATTCCGCGTTCAGAGGCTTCGGCCATTATTGATACCTACAAAGCGAAATATCCGGGGCTGTTTCAGGCATTGCAGGACATTATTGAAGCCGGGAAAAAAAACGGCTTTGTCTCAACACTTCTCGGAAGGCGCCGTTACATTGCCGATCTCAACAGCCGGAATACAAACATCCAGAAAGCAGCTGAAAGGGCTGCAATGAATACACCGATTCAGGGTACTGCGGCTGATATCATCAAGTGCGCCATGAACCTCTGCCAGGAGCGCATGCAAAAGAAAACAATGAAATCAGTCATGCTTCTGCAGGTGCATGATGAGCTGCTCTTTGAAACAACTGATGAGGAAAAAGAACCGCTTGCACTGCTTATTGAGCAGGCAATGATTGATGCTGCAATAACTTGCGGACTTAAAAACGTACCGGTAGAGGTAGACACGGGAACAGGAAAAAACTGGCTGGAAGCCCACTAATCGTTGCCTTATAAAAAATGTTTTTTTATATTCATAAGGTAGTATTTACGTCCATATTCAGACAAACAATCCGGATACCGCATGTCTTTTACAAATCGGTTTATGACCATGTCTGAAGGCAGCAACAGAAATGCTCAGACCTGTGTTCGACTGCAGCGTGCTGCACGGACTCTTCTGCCCGCCATTCTCCTCTGCTCATCACTTTTCTGGCCCGCAGCATCCCTTCAGGCTGAAGAAAAACAGCAGGAAGATGCAGCGGTAAGAACTACCGAAGGGTTGCTTGCAACAACAGAAGATATGATCGAACAGTTGATACTGCAGATTGACAGGCAGAAGGAAAACATTCAGGACTCAAGGGAACTGACGGATAACCCTCATCCGACATCGTTTTTTTCAAGTATTCCCAACATCAAACCGGTCAACGGTTCGATTACAAGTCGCTTCGGTTCCCGGGTTCACCCGGTATATAATGTTACTCTTTTTCACTCCGGGGTCGATTTTTCGGCGGCTCAGGGGACAATGGTGCATTCAACAGGGGACGGAATTGTAGCTTTTTCAGGTTATGACAAAGGATATGGACAAAAGGTAACGATAAATCACGGTTACGGCTACAAAACAATCTATGCCCATCTTTCAAAATCACTGGTTCGTCAGGGGCAGAATATCAAGCGCGGAGAGATCATCGCTCTTTCGGGAAGCACCGGCGTCTCGACCGGTCCGCATCTGCATTACGAAGTACAAAAAGACAATGTGAAAGTCAATCCGACCGCATATTTCTTTGATGACTCGAATCCCGACAAGTTCATCACCATACAAAAAAGTTCACCGGAACAGAGAGACAATAACTCTTAAACTGAATCAATCGACGCAGAATGTACTGGAATTTAGATCTTGCCCGCTATATAGCTGATGCTCCGTGGCCTGTAACAAAAGATGAACTGATCAATTATGCAAACAGGACAGGCGCTCCTCAACAGGTCATCGAGAACCTGATTGATCTTCCTGAAAGTGATGAAATGTATGAGAGCCTTGACGAAATATGGCCTGATTATCCTACCGATGAAGACTTTGGCTACAGTGACGAAGAACCATTAACATAGGTCTAAACGGGATTCCGTGTTTTTTTTTTAGCTCGTCTTTTGCGCTTCAGGGCCAAAGCTCTTACGCTTTTTGCTCTTATTCTTCTCTATGCCTTACCTGCCCCCGGTCAGAATGCCGATGCAGGTAAAGATCTGTCGATTGCAACTCCTTACGTCGGAAAGATCCGCTTTATCGGCAATAAATCGATCAGCGACGAGGAGCTTCTGCAGATTATAGGCACATCCGAACGAACATCATTTCTTGGACTCGGCCTGTTCGGCAAATCACGAAAGCCATTCAATGCCGAGGAGTTTAATAAAGACATCTCCCTCATCAAGAAGCTCTATACCTATAAAGGGTATTTTTTTGCCGCACTGGATACATCAATTGTCCGCAAAAACAACGGCAGACAACTGAACCTGAACATTCTGATTCATGAAAATGAACCATCAAAAATCGACACCCTTGCCTATGAAGGGCTGGAAACGATTCCCGGGGAACTGAAAAAACACTATCTCGATCAGAAGCACCTGAAAGTCAATGATATTTTTTCCGTTGAAAGGCTTATTGATGAACGGGATCGTACGATCTCTTTTTTCAAGGAATACGGATTTTCTTTTTTTCATGAAGACAGTATCCGTATCAAGGTGGATACCATTGGAACTCATGCCGGAGTACTTTTCAGGCTTGCACTTCCGGAACGCCTCAAATACGGCCCCATCCATGCGGTAGTCCAAAATCCATTGAAAACCGAGGGTGCTCCCGGAGAAAAAACGTTTATAAAGAGCAAAATCAGCGGGCGGATTCTCGGCAAACAGAAGCTGTCACCTGAACTGATAACCTCATCAATCGTGTTCCGCCCCGGCGAGGCAACCCGCCAGAGCCTCGAACAACGCACCCTGCAGAATTTAGGCGCCACAAACGTCTTTTCATCCATTTACATCAGCTCTGACTCGGTGCGCGCCGGTGAACTCTACACCACCGTCCACCTTGAAACGTCACCAAAACACCAGATAGAGCCGAAAATACTGGTTGACAACCGTTATGGCTCCCTCTTTTTAGGCGCTTCCCTGGCTTATGAAAACAATAACCTGTTTGGCGGAGCCGAACAGTTCCAGATATCAACCGGATACGGCACACAAATCGGCTACAACAACAAACTGCTTCAAAACCTTAATGAAGATGAATATGCCAAAGTTATTCCCTATGAATTCAGTCTGAAAAGCAGCCTTATCCTGCCGGTTCTCAAAAAACCGGGCAACTTCTATTCGGCAACGCTCGAATACGCGACAACAAAACTGCCGGTGCTGCTATCAAGCAGGAACGGACTTATCCGGGGAACCTACAATGCCCGGCTGGGCAAGTCATCACGCTTGAATTTTGATTTTTTCGAATTTGAATGGGTTCAGAAAGACTCCCTGAAAGGATTCAAACAGCTTTTCAAAAAAGATCTTGCACAAAATATCGGCATAAACCCGGCTGACGAGGCAGCTATCAATGCCGGTATTGACAGCCTTCTTGAAACCCATGTCAACCAGACATTCAGGCTTCGCTACAACTCCACGAACCGCCAGAGTGTTCTTCCTGAAAAAACAATATGGAACCTTGACCTTCTGCTTGAAGAGTCAGGAAGCCTTGCATGGCTGATCGATAAATATCTCGACACCGGAAATCATACCGGATTCACAGATAAAGATCCACAGATATTCGGCACAAAATATTCACAGTATATAAAACTTGAAACAGGGGTAGGCTTTGCAAAAA
>Ga0265593_1001430_pt1 | contig 11113 bp, 11 predicted proteins | sample saktaG_8_FD_190136 | JGI IMG/M metagenome (GOLD analysis project Ga0265593, IMG submission 190136) | Saline water microbial communities from Sakinaw Lake, British Columbia, Canada - sak_2011_5_24_36m | ecosystem: Environmental > Aquatic > Non-marine Saline and Alkaline > Saline ...
CTTTACACGCCTCAACCAGTTGCCTGTGTATATCGTAAGTCTCCTGATTCAAGCTGCCGGCCCCGCGTTTTTAGTTTTAATGACAGGATTATTTTGTAAAGGTTGGAAATTTGTGATTAAAAATAAGAAAAAGATTTTAATGCTATAACTTTTGACGGAAGTAAACATGCCGCAATTGTAGTATATTTACCACTTATTTTTCAACCAGATTGCTAACCCCTAAATCTAAAAAATATGTTTTTAAGCGTCCTTGGAATTATTGTAATTGTTATCGGTTTTGTACTTGCTAAAACCGACTCCCCGGCTAGACCATATACCGGAATGATCAGAATTGTCGGGTTCCTGATGGTATTAATTGGTGCCGGTTTATCAGCAGTAAAGCAGATTGAGCCAGGTTATGTCGGAGTTCAGAAACTCTTCGGTAAAGTCAATAATAACACACTTGAAAGTGGGCTTAATGTAGTTAACCCCTTGGTAGAGGTGGTGGATTTTGATATCCGCACCCAGAATTATACCATGTCGAGTGTGCACGACGAAGGCGATAAAGCCGGTGACGATGCCATTAGGGTACTTTCGGCCGACGGACTTGAGGTAATTATTGATCTCACGGTGCTGTATAAAGTCGTTTCCAATGAGGCGCCGCGCATTTTAAAGGAAATCGGAACCGATTACAGGAATACTATCGTACGCCCTATCTGCAGGACCAAAATCAGGGATAATGCTGTGTATTACGATGCAGTGGCTTTGTATTCAACCAAGCGTGACGAATTCCAGGCCCGGATATTTAAAAGCATAGAAGGTGATTTTAAAAGCCGCGGCTTAATACTCGAGCAATTGCTGGTGCGTAATATTACATTGCCTGCATCGGTGAAAACCACTATCGAATCAAAAATCAATGCTGAACAGGATGCACAGAAAATGACTTTTGTACTCCAGAAAGAAAAACAGGAAGCCGAACGTAAACGCGTGGAAGCACAGGGAATTGCAGATTACCAGAAAATTCTAAGTACAGGCCTCAGTGACAAACAGCTGCAGTATGAAATGATTAAGGCTATTGCAACTTCGCCCAACGCGAAACTGATCATCATGGACACCAAAAAGAGCGCACCTTTTATTATTGATGCGAAATAAGATTTTAATTCAATTGCCTTGAATAAAATGAAAAAGTCCTGCTCATCACAGGACTTTTTCATTTTACACTAGTTTCTATTTTTACCCTGAATCGAAGGGAACTATTTGCGAATAACTTTAGTTCGCAGGCAATTCATCAATAGACGTTGAAGTACCATTTTTAGAATTGTACGCATCGAACTTCAGGTAATCGAACTCGTTAGCAGGCATTTCAGATACATCTGAAGTACAGCTGAAATTAGTTGCATCGAAACGCAGGTATTCAAACTCATTCATTGCAGGAAGTTCTGTTATTTCCGAAGTAATACCATCATTATACTTACTTGCATCGAAACGCAGGTAATCAAAGGAATTCACAGGCAATTCGGCAATTGAACTTTCGGTACTGAACTTCTTTAAATCAAACCGAAGGTGGCTAAACTCATCTTCTGAAGATGCAGAAGCGGCTTTTTCGATGATCGTACTTTTAACTGCTTCTATTTGTTTTTTAGCACCCGATTTTATAATATCACCTTCCTTATTCGTGACTGGTTTCGCAATTGAGGAAACCGACATGAACAATACAAGGTTCAGTGCAGCAAGGGTTGTGATAATTTTTGAAGTTTTCATTTTTTATGTTTTTGATCTCTTGCGAGGATATTTTTGAAATAGAATTGATTTATTTGAATTGTGTATATGACGGTATCCCAGATAAAAAGTTACAAAAAATAATAGTACCGGGATACTACGTTAGAAAATACAGTATAAAAAGAACATATCAGAAGACCTCGCAAACTATTGTTTTAATTGACTTTAATACTGTATTTACTACCAAGCTTATTTAAACAGTTAAAAGGTGGTTTTTGTTTTGGACTTTCGAAAAATATTTAGAAACTTTCCCGGATTCAATATGGGCATTAAAAACAGCACTCCCGTTTTAAAGCTTCAATGTATTGAATATCTGGCATCTAAACCCTCCAAAAAGATCCAGAAGTTAAATTTGCGATTTCTTTAAATCTCATTCAAAACTTTTCACACCCTGATTTGTTTAAGTATTGCATTAAAAAAACAAACAAAATTATGAAGGATTATAAATTATTAGCTCCGGCAAAATCAGGAATACTTGAGTTGAAAAATCGTGTCGTTATGGCTCCAATGACGAGGTGCCGGGCAATCGGTAATGTACCGAATGATTTGGTAGCCGAATACTACAGGCAACGCTCAGGTGCCGGTTTAATCATAACCGAAGGCGTTTCACCTTCACCCAATGGACTTGGATATGCCCGCATTCCGGGTATGTTTAATAAGGAGCAGGTTGATGGCTGGAAAAAGACAACATCAGCAGTTCATGCCAATGGTGGAAAAATATTTGCCCAGTTTATGCATTCAGGCAGGATAAGCCATCCGCTGAATATGCCTGAAGGATCGCATGTACTTGCGCCTTCAGCTGTAAAAGCAGCCGGTCAGATGTGGACAGATTCACAGCAAATGCAGGATTTCCCTACACCAAAAGCAATGACAGCGGAGGAATTGATTCAAACTAAAAATGAATTTGTAGCAGCAGCCAGAAATGCAGTTGAGGCTGGTTTCGATGGTGTTGAACTCCATAGTGCCAATGGCTATCTGCTCGAACAGTTCCTTTCGCCAGTTAGTAACATACGCACCGATAATTATGGCGGAAGTATCGAAAACCGTTGCCGTTTCGTTCTCGAAGTTGTTGTTGCTGTAGTTGACGCAATTGGCAAAGATCAAACCGCTATTCGTTTATCCCCATACGGAGTAGCCAGCGATATGCCTCACTATCCTGAAATCGACGCAACATATACTTACCTTGCAGAACAACTCAACAACGCTGGTATCGTTTATATTCACCTTGTTGATCATTCAGCTATGGGCGCTCCTCCGGTTCCTGTGGAATTAAAGAAAAAAATACGGGATACTTTCAAAAACACCATTATCCTTTCCGGCGGATACGACAAGGAAAGAGCAGAAGCCGATATTGAAAGCAGGCTTGGCGACCTGGTGGCATTTGGACGGCCATTTATTAATAATCCCGATCTTGTTGAACGGTTTAAAAATAACCAGGCATTATCGGCAGATCTTAAAATGGACTTGTTCTATTCATTTGATGAAAAAGGATACACGGATTATCCGGTTTATGGCAACTAATCATCTGCACTAAAATTCCAAGTCTCAAATTCCAAGTCACAAATTCCAAATTCCAAGACCTTCTGGTTAAGCCCTCTTGAGATTTAGAAATTGGAATTTGGGTCTTGGGCCTTGGGATTTTCCTGAAAGTACCACACTTCTTCCTGAATGTGTAACCGACAGTCTTAATCTCACATATACCTTTGCATCATCAAAACTGATCATTTTACAAACCATTAATTCTAAACAAAAATGAAAAAACTTACCTTAGTTGCTATCGTAGCAATATCGACCATTTTATTCGCTTTCACAGTTGTTACCAGTACAAACTGGACGTATGACAATAACCACGCTAAAGTTGGTTTCACCGTTACTCATATGTTGGTTTCGGATGTTGAAGGTTCCTTCAAAAAAGCAACGGCAACACTAACCTCAACTAAAGCCGATTTTACTGATGCCGTAGTTGAATTAACAGCTGAAGCTAACTCAATTAGCACTGATAATGAAAAAAGAGATGGCCATTTACAAAGCGCTGATTTCTTTGATGTAGCTCAATTTCCTACACTTACATTTAAAAGTACTTCTTTCAAGAAGACAAAAACACCAAATACCTATGTTGTGAAGGGAAATCTTACCATGCATGGTGTAACCAAACCGGTAACTCTTTCAGCTTTGGCAAAAACCGGAACAAATCCGATGAGCAAAAAAACAATTGTAGGTTTCAAAATCACAGGTCAGCTTAAACGCTCTGACTTTGGAATTGGTGGAAGCATTCCTTCAGCAGTAGTTAGCGATGAAGTGTTGATCAATGCAAATGCCGAATTTGTTAAAGACTAATTGAAGCGATTTTTAAATCGATAAAACCATACAAAAGGGAACAAAGTATTATTGATTTCATAAAAAAAGAGAGGCTGACCGCCTCTCTTTTTTTATGCTTAATTAATTAATACTCCCGGATTGGTTTGATTAAGCTTCAACTTCTGAAGTTTCTGAAAGATCAACTTCTAATCCTTCACTTATTAATATCTCTTCTATTCAGATTTACAAAGAGTTGTAATACCTTACCACCTTTTCAATATCCTCCCTGTTCTTGGGTGATATTTTCTCTTTTTTGATAAATTCGCTCACTTCCTTATTCTTATCAGCGAGTGCTGCTGGGATGAGTTTGCCTTTTTTATCGACGGCAGTAAGTACATTTCCTAATTTAATCAGGTAGGCTTCTTTAACGGCAACGGTTTCGTTAGGGCTACCAGTACCAAGTACGATATTAAAATTTGCAGGTACTATTACCGGGTAATAATTCACATAAAGAATGGCCTTGCCATCTACAGCAACTTCCATAAAGCGCTTATTGCCCTTCACCGGATCAGAATTATCATAGACAAATATTTTTTTGTCCATCAGTACCTGCCTGATACTATCCGGATAACTAATCACATAATCTGTATTATTGGATTGAAAATACAAGCGGTTCCTATACACGTTATACCGATAATTAAGACCTGTAATAGTTTCACCTTTTATTGTCAGAACTGTACCCGGAACCCAGGATTCCGTAAGCCAGGGTGAACCATCCAGACCTTTTTCTTTCTCTGCTGAAACTATTTTATTGTGCCCCGGCGGTAAATCAGCTACAAAAACCTGGGCATTAACACAAAACTGGATTCCAAAGGAAATAAGGAAAATGAGGAGGGCATACTTTTTCATAAAATTCACAATTAAAGACCTTTTTAACTAAAAATAAATATTATGCAATGTCATATACAGATATTGCTAACGGATGGCAAAGGTATACTTTTTGTATTGCCGATATCATTTCATGCCGGAGTTTTTAAAAAAGTTGACATGAAACATTTTAACAGATGGCGGAATAGTTACTAAATCCGGATTTAATGCAGTTTTTTGGGCTCAGCGCATCGATATTCTGTTCGTCTGCGCCCCAATTCATTGAGCTTTTACAACAAAAAGCAGTATTAGTTGTTTAACTTTTGTTTAAAAAGTCTAACCAAATCTTAGCCAACCAGGTTCACTGTTTTGAGCCAATATTTAATCATTCTTTACGTATAACACCTAAAAACCAGCAAATAAATTCAAAATAGAGGTATTTCCCGACTGTTTTGCCGAAATTTGCATTTCTTAAAGTAAATTCAATCAGAGTTTTAAATTTTTTAAAATGAGCAACACGCCTAAAACACTATTTGATAAAGTATGGGATGCCCATGTTGTGAAAAGCATTCAGGATGGTCCTGATGTATTTTTTATCGACAGGCATTTTATTCACGAAGTTACCAGCCCCGTGGCATTCCTAGGTTTGAAAAACAGGAATGTGCCGGTTATGTTTCCTGACAAAACATTTGCCACAGCCGATCACAATACACCCACTATCAATCAGCATTTACCGGTTGAAGACCCCTTATCGGCCAACCAGCTAAAAGCACTGGAAGAAAATGCAGCCAAACACGGCATTTCGCACTGGGGTTTAGGCAATCCAAAAAACGGTATTGTTCATGTGGTAGGACCCGAAAATGGAATTACGCTGCCAGGAATGACCGTAGTTTGCGGCGATTCGCACACTTCGACACACGGCGCTTTCGGTGCAATTGCATTTGGAATAGGTACTTCCGAAGTAGAAATGGTGCTTTCATCGCAATGCATCATGCAGGCAAAGGCGAAAAAAATGCGTATTAATGTAAACGGCAAATTAGGAAAAGGTGTAACAGCCAAAGATGTTGCGTTATTTATTATATCACAGATTTCAGCCAGCGGTGCTACCGGTTACTTTGTTGAATATGCAGGCGAAGTATTTGAGAATATGAGCATGGAAGGCCGCATGACGGTCTGCAACCTTTCGATTGAGAGCGGCGCGCGTGGAGGAATGATAGCTCCCGACGAAACAACTTTTGCATACCTGAAAGGAAAAGAAAAAGCTCCTAAAGGCGATGCATGGGATACAGCACTGGAATATTGGAAAACGCTTAAAACTGATGCCGGCGCTCAATTTGACAAGGAATTAAATTATAATGCCGACGAAATTGAACCACAGATCACCTATGGAACCAATCCCGGCCTCGGAACCGGCATCACCAAAAACATACCTTTTGCTTCTACTGTAAAGGACGGCGAGGCTTCCTATAAAAAGTCACTGGCTTATATGGGCTTTTCCGAGGGCGAAAAACTCATTGGAAAGAAAGTGGATTACATCTTCCTCGGAAGTTGTACCAATGGCCGTATCGAAGATTTCCGCGCATTTGCATCCATAGTTAAGGGCCGTAAAAAAGCCGACAACATTACAGCATGGCTGGTTCCCGGCTCGCACGTGGTTGAACAGCAGATTAAAGAAGAAGGCATTCTTGATATTATTACAACAGCCGGATTTCAGTTGCGGCAGCCAGGCTGTTCGGCTTGCCTGGCAATGAATGATGATAAAATCCCGGCAGGTAAATATGCCGTAAGTACAAGCAACCGGAATTTCGAAGGCCGCCAGGGGCCGGGAAGCCGGACCTTACTGGCAAGCCCTTTTGTTGCTGCAGCAGCAGCTGTTACAGGTGTGGTAACCGATCCGAGAGATCTGTTGTAACATTGCCAGGCAATTAGTTTTAATAAAGAAAATCAGACAAAAATGGCTTACGATAAATTCAACATATTAAAAAGTACAGCAATTCCTTTACCAATCGAAAACGTTGATACCGACCAGATCATTCCCGCGCGTTTCCTTAAAGCAACGGAGCGGAAAGGATTTGGCGACAACCTGTTCAGGGATTGGAGGTACAATACCGATGGCACACCAAAAACGGATTTCGTTTTAAATAATCCCATGTATACAGGAAAAATCCTTGTAGGTGGTAAGAACTTCGGCAGCGGAAGCAGCCGCGAACATGCAGCATGGGCCATTTACGATTATGGCGTTCGTTGCGTGGTTTCGAGTTTTTTTGCAGATATTTTCAAAAATAATTCACTCAATATCGGAGTACTTCCTGTTACGGTTAGCCCTGAGTTTTTAGCTGAGATTTATAAGGCAATTGATGCAGATGCCAACACTGAACTGGAAGTGAACCTGCCTGATCAAACCATTACCTTACTGGCAACAGGCGAAAAAGAAACATTCGCGATCGACGGGTATAAAAAACATAATATGCTGAATGGCTTCGATGATATTGATTATCTGCAAGCGATGAAAAGTGAAATCCAGTCATTCGCGAAACAAATGGTTCTCTAACCTTTCAGGACATTACATTCATAATAAAAGGATCACAATTATGCCAACAAAATTACGTCACATTGAAATCATGGACACCACCCTACGCGATGGCGAACAAACCAGTGGTGTTTCATTTTCAGCTTCCGAAAAACTTACAATTGCTCAGTTGTTGCTCACTGAAGTAAAAGTTGACAGGATTGAGGTTGCATCGGCCCGCGTGTCGGAAGGCGAGTTTCAGGCAGTAAAAAAAATAATGGAATGGGCAACCAGCAAAGGCTTTATCGACAGAATTGAAGTCCTGACTTTTGTTGATGGTGACACATCGGTGAACTGGATGAAAGAAACCGGCGCCAAAGTAATGAACCTGCTGACTAAAGGATCTTTAAACCATTTAACACATCAGTTAAAGAAAACGCCTGAACAGCATTTTAAGGAAATAGCTGAAGTAATTGCCCTTGCCGGGAAAAATAATATCGCCTGCAATGTTTACCTTGAAGACTGGAGCAACGGAATGCGCCATTCGCCCGAATATGTTTATCAGTACCTGGATTTCCTTACAAAACAACCTGTTAAAAGGATTCTTTTACCCGATACGCTTGGCATTTTAATACCTTCCGAAACCTTCGAATACTTATCCGCAATCGTTAAACGATACCCGGATATACATTTTGATTTTCATGCTCACAATGATTATGACCTGGGCACAGCTAATGTTCTTGAAGCTGTTAAAGCTGGCATACAAGGTTTACACCTTACAGTAAACGGAATGGGTGAACGGGCCGGAAACGCACCATTAGCAAGTGCTATAGCCGTATTGCATGATTTTGTAAAAGATGTGAAAACTTCGGTTGTTGAAAAATCACTATACCCGGCAAGCAGGTTAATCGAAACTTTTTCGGGACTCCGCATACCTATGAACAAGCCGGTTGTGGGTGAGAATGTGTTTACCCAAACTGCCGGTATACATGCCGATGGGGATAAAAAGAATAACCTGTATTTTAATGACCTGATGCCGGAGCGTTTCGGCCGTCAGCGCAAATATGCATTGGGGAAAACCAGTGGGAAAGCCAATATCGAAAACAACCTGCTGCAGTTAGGAATTGAGTTATCGGATGCTGATCTGAAAAAAGTAACCGCCCGTATTATTGAACTGGGTGACAAAAAAGAAACAGTTTCTCAGTCTGATCTGCCATATATTCTTTCAGATGTTCTGGACGGCGGCTCATATGAAGAGACAGTTTATATTGAAAATTACGTGCTTACAAACTCAAAAGGATTGAGGCCTTCGGCAACCGTACGCATCAATATCAAAGGTGAAGTTTTTGAAGCGGGTGCGCAGGGCGACGGGCAATACGATGCTTTTATGAATGCCCTGAAAAAGATTTATAAAAAGAAATCACTCGAATTGCCATCCTTAACCGATTATGTAGTTCATATTCCTCCTGGAGGCCAGTCCGATGCATTATGCGAATCCATTATAACATGGCGGGATGGATTAAAAGAGTTTAAGACACATGGCCTGGACAGTGACCAAACCGTATCAGCAATAGTTGCGACAGTGAAAATGTTGAATGGGATATAAACATTGAGGTTCCGGGTTCCTGGTTCCGGGATCCCATCCCCAATTCAAGCTTTTCTTACTTGCATACAACATCTTAAAGCACATGAATACCACAATAATCTTTGGTTGGTAATAGGAACACTGGACTTGGCACACGGCACACGGCATTTTTAACTAAAAAGGATTTTCCCATAATTTTCTTGAAAATAACAGGTTTTACACATCAAAACAAAACATGGCATCAAAACACATTTTAATCGTTCCCGGTGATGGTATCGGACAGGAAGTAACTGCAGTTGGTAAAAAAGTACTGGATAAAATCGCCGCGAGGTTTAACCATACATTTACTTATGACGAAGCCTTAATAGGGCATGCAGCCATTGAAGTTACAGGGAATCCGTTGCCGGAAGAATCGCTGAATAAAATGAAACAATCCGACGCCGTATTGTTTGGTGCCGTCGGTCACCCGAAATACGATAACGATCCTTCGGCAAAAGTCCGCCCGGAACAAGGTTTATTAAGGATGCGCAAGGAATTAGGACTGTATGCCAATATTCGCCCGATTAAATTATTCGATGAATTACTAAGCGCATCCAGTATCAAGCCGGAAATATTAAAAGGTGCCGATATCCTCTTTTTCAGGGAACTGACCGGCGACTTGTATTTCGGCGAAAAAGGAAGAAAAAACAATGGCGATACCGCTTTCGATGTTGCTGAATACAGCCGGTACGAAGTGGAGCGCATTGCACATAAGGCATTTATAGCTGCCCGCACACGCCGTAAAAAACTTTGCTCTGTCGACAAAGCAAATGTGCTTGAAACAAGCCGCCTGTGGAGAGAAGTAGTGCAGAAAATCGCCCTGGAATATCCTGATGTAGAAGTTGAACACATGTTTGTTGATTCAGCAGCTATGATGCTTATTAAAGACCCGTGCCGCTTCGATGTAGTGGTAACTGCTAACTTATTCGGCGATATTTTAACCGACGAAGCTTCGCAGATTGCCGGTTCAATGGGAATGCTGGCTTCAGCATCCATAGGCGACGGAACCGGGGTTTACGAACCCATACATGGTTCGGCACATGATATTACAGGAAAAGGCGTGGCAAATCCTTTAGCCTCCATCCTTTCTGTTTCCTTAATGTTAGATATTTCCTTTGGCCTGAAAGCCGAAGCCGAAGCAATAATAAAAGCAGTTGATGCTGTGCTTAAAGCAGGTTTCCGTACACGCGACATAGCCGACAGTACTACTCCAGCCAATATGATTTTAGGCACGGAAGCGATGGGGGAAGAAGTGTTGAAACAACTGTAACAGTCAGTCTGCTCCATTGATTAATTGCATAAAACCAGCTACCCGGCACGTGCGGATAGCTGGTTTTTTATTACTTTTTGAAAAATACAAGGAATTCTTAGTCTTCGAGGCTTTTCCAGGTACCGGTAATTTTCTTATGCGCTTCCCGGTACTGGCTATTACTGTATTTTTATACTTAGTTTGTTCTTTCAGCTGTTGCTTTATAGAAGAATAAGAATTGAAGCAAGGTTGAAATCTGGTTTTGATACCAATCATGGCGTCACACCAGCTTATTATTCCGCAAAATCGCCGACAACCAAAGCTGAAATTATAGAATATTAACGCCCAAGGTTGGTATACGCGGCAAGTGTTATTAACAGGCTCAATACCGTTGTAAAAAAAGCCATTCTTGCCCAGTTTGTTTCTTTCGGTTCTTTCACATATACTGTATCGCCGGCATAAACAATCGGAGTCTTTATCATTTTTGCTGTATCCGAGGTAAATAAGTCAGGCAGGTTAATTACTTCGACTTTTCTGTCGGACCGGATAATTGTAGCAGTAGTGATCTTCTTGAAACTTTTTAGTCCGCCGGCAAGTCCTATGGCTGAAAACAGGTCGACTTTTTCATACAACTGGTATTGCCCTGGTTTATTCACATACCCGTAAATATTCATCTGCTGGTTTTGAATTTTACGTATATAGATGGTCACCATGGGGTTGACTACAAATTTTTCCAGCGCTTTTGTCAGGGAGTCGGTTAACTGAGCCGAACTCATACCGGCCACTTTAACACTTCCCAATGCCGGGT
>Ga0265593_1001431_pt1 | contig 11111 bp, 10 predicted proteins | sample saktaG_8_FD_190136 | JGI IMG/M metagenome (GOLD analysis project Ga0265593, IMG submission 190136) | Saline water microbial communities from Sakinaw Lake, British Columbia, Canada - sak_2011_5_24_36m | ecosystem: Environmental > Aquatic > Non-marine Saline and Alkaline > Saline ...
ACGGACGCGGTGATCCAGAAACTCTGCGACGAGTTGAATGAGACGGAAACCCTGTTCCCCAGGACCAACCTGCGGCTGATTCTCAAAGTGGGATACTTGTAAAATCCAAGGGATCGGTAACTCTGAATCTGGATATCGTCGGACTGCGGGCGAGAGTCACCGTGCAAGACCCCGTATCAGGCTTGGGCGTCTTCGATACCACGGTACCCCTGAATGTCCTGTCACCCGGCGGCCTATGGCGAACCAGTGTGCTGTTCGGCACGGGCACAATCGCACCGGGAAATTACCCGTTAACCTTGGGTCTTGATTTTGGAGGGGCTTTGGCCTGTCAGGCGCAGGCGGCCTTGCCGGTCCAGTCTGGCGTCACGCCCACCGGAACACTGACCGGTTCGGTTGCCGTCACGCCCACCACGATAGTGCAGGGGCAAGGCGCGAGCATTGGGTATCAGATCGGAAATATCGGAAACTCCAATCTACCCGGACTGAATATCGAAATCCTGGTGGTGAATCTCGCAAATCAATCCATCGTTCAAACTTTGGCCGATCAGATCGACTTGGGCCTGGGCAACTCGATTGCCAAAACCCTTCCTCTCTCAACATCCGCGATCACCGCCGGGGACTATTTTGCCGTGTTACGTGGCGGACAGGACTCCAATTTAATTACGTTGGGTGGCGCAAACCCTAAGGTCGGAACCCATTTGACTTACACGCTGACCGTAACCAACAATGGCCCCGACACCGCCAGCGGTGTGGCCCTAACCGACTCACTGCCAACCAGCATGAGTTTCGTCTCTGCCACACCGAGCCAGGGGAGTTGTTCCGGTACCGGCACGGTGACCTGCCAAATGGGCGAACTTGCCAAGGATGGCAGTGCCACGGTCAGTATTGTGGTGAATGCCTCATGCGTTGTCACTTTGGACAATAACGCCAAAGCGACCGCCAACGAGAGCGATCCCAATCCAAGCAACAACTCTGACACGGCGACGGTTACCGTGGGCGACCCTAGCCCGCCGCTGGTAGCCGCTACCTTAACCCCGTCCGCTCCCAATGGGGATAATGGCTGGTATATCTCCAATGTGAGCGTGAAGTGGAACGTGTCCGACCCTGAATCAGGGGCCTTGCTGCTGCAGAAGGCCGGCTGTGTGGACCAGTTAGTGTCCATCGATATTGCCGGAGTAAGCTTTTCCTGCCAGGCAACCAGTCTCGGTGGAACCACTGGCCCAGTCTCCACGCCCGCCATAAAACTTGACACCGGCAAGCCTGTGATCGATGCGCATGCCAATGTTACCAACGCTGACGCCACCAGTTCCGTCGGTGCGCCGGTGGCCTACCTTTTGCCGAACGTCACGGATGCGACCTCTGGCCCGGCGAACCCGACCGCGAGTTGCGTTCCTGCACCGGGTTCTAATTTCCCCTTAGGGAACACCACCGTCACCTGCAACGCCAATGATTTGGCTGGCAACGCAGCGGTTTCCACCCAATTCACCGTTACCGTGCGCAATCGCACACAAGTCTGCGATGACGACCGCAGCGACAGTGAAAGGACGCATGAAACGGAACGGCAGCGCGGTGAAGTGCGACACTCCTCTCATCAGCATAAGGACGACTGTTTTAATGATGTCTGCGCTTCTACCAGAAACAAAACAGAAGACAACCAAAAGAACGGCAAATCAAAATCATTTAAGGGGGCCATGTCGGAATGCGAAGCCGAGGGGAAGGAGGAGAAAGGGCGGACAGAGGACTAACACGGGTCGCCGTAAGACAATAGCGTGCCACTGCTTTCTCGTGGATTCAGCACCAAATTTCGGATGCCAGGTTCGGCGCAAAAAGCAGATATTCGGTTTACCTTATCGGGTAATGACTGATATAGGCGTTTTCCCCGCCCGGCGAATCGCCGGACGTGCTTTTCAATCTCCAGGTGACCGAGGCATGGCTTAACCAGCCGATACTGGCCTTGGTTTTGGTCTGCCACGGTTCATCACGCGGGGTGGTGCGATTATTGGAAGGCCTGTCCGACACGCCCACCAGCGTGGCGACCGTTCACAACCGGTTGGCGGCAGCGGCGGGGTGTGCTGCGACGATCAATGCCGCGCAAGACCTTTCCCCCGTCCGCGTGGGACTCCACGATGAAATCTTCCAAGGGGGCCGGCCGGTCCTGACCGGCCTTGATGCGGATTCCACCCATTGCTACCTCTTGGCCGAGGCGGAACACCGTGACGGCGACACATTCCACATCCAGCAACAGTGCGAGGGCATGGCCAACCGGCTGCAACAATTCTCATTGTGGCTCAATTGCCGTCATTCCGGCTTAGGATGCCGGAATGACGGAAATGGGGCCATAATGAGAATTGCTGGCCCCTTCGCACGAAGCGAGCACCCCGTGCGCGTGGGCAAAAGCCCTGCGGAACTCATGACCGGGAAGCCACATCCGCATTGGCTGGAACTGCCCGGCTTTGAGGGGTTCCGCCGCTCGCCGGTTCCAGCCTAAGACTTCAGCTTCTCCAGACAGGCCTGTTCCCTTCCCATTTGGAGGGGCCGGATTCGCTGTGCCTGTGTTACCAAAAAAAGGCTGTTTTTGAACCATGCCTGATTTTCCATGGATGCCGCCACTTTTTCGCCACTGGAATTGGATTCGGTCCATTTTGGAATTCGCGAAAATGGACCGCGCTTTTCTGATTAGAGGTTATAATTAAAACGGTGACGACTGATGTTCGATAATATCAATTGGTGAGAGACATGAAAATTAAATTGGCGATGCTAGTGCAAGTCTTGGCGATATTGGGCGCTTTGTTTTTTGCCCCGCAAACATGGGCTGTGATTCCTTGTAGCAGCGCCCAGTTGGAACAGGCAAAAACAGACCCAGCATTGAAAGCTCAATGCGATGCCTTACAGATAATGATAGACAACCAGAAGATTGCAAACCAAGCTAAGTTGGATGCATTGAGAAATCTACCGGCTAAAAGCCCTAATTAGGCAAACGAAGGAAAATCCTTTAAATTGCCGATTGCAGGTTCCAACGGTCGATTCATCTATCTCGGCCTGTTGTTTTTATTGCTGTGGTCGCCCATTCCGTTGGGAAGCAACCGGCCATGGTCGTCGGCCTTATTGATGCTTGGTATTTTTTTGTTGGCTGGGTGTTGGCTATGCCTGTACAGCCTCGGCAAGGTCGCAATCCCAGCCCCCTTTATTTTGGCCAAACCATGTTTGATGGCCTTGGCTTTGGCGGTGGCATGGAATGGCGTACAACTGATCCCGTTGCCGGGGAATTGGGTAGATGCCTTATCACCCTACGCCACTGAAGTCTACGCCTCCGAGTTGAAAATGCAGGGCCACTCGGTTCCCCTTAGCGTCGATGTTGATGCTTCACTGTTCTCGCTGCTCAAAGGAACGGCTTATCTGGTGTTTTTTGGATTGGTGCTGTTGGTAGTCGATAGCAGCCATAGGTTGAAAATATTGGCATGCACCCTGTTGGTCGGAGGCGTTCTCCAGGCAAGTTATGCGAGCCTGAGGGCTTTAAGCGGACAGGATTGGACGGACGCGAACGGGACATTCGTCAACCGGAATCACTTGGCCGGTTACCTTGAAATGTGTTTGGGCATAGGGATTGGGCTATTGATGAGCTATCCCAAAATAAATAGCTCCACTAGGTGGCGAGCCCGGCTAAAAGGCGTCTTACAACTGCTGTTGGGTCCGAAGGCGCTGATACGGATAGGTCTGGCGATTATGGTAATCGCTCTGGTGCTTACGAAATCGAGGATGGGCAACACGGCATTTTTTACCAGTCTATTGATTTCTGGTAGTTTAAGCATGGTTTTATTTAAAAATGCAAAACGCTCCGCCGCCATTCTTTTGGCGAGCCTCATCATTATAGATATGTTCATTGTGGGTCAATGGTTTGGCATCGAAAAGGTTGCAACCCGAATACAACAAACAACTCTGGTCACCGAGGATCGTGATGAGGCTGATGTTAGTGCCTTGCCTTTATTCAAGGATTATTGGCTTACGGGTTCCGGTGTAGGCAGTTTTTACAATATATTTTGTCAATACGATCATAATGGCAGTATGGGTTTCTGGGACCACGTCCATAACGACTATGTTGAGTTCGTATGTGAATTTGGAGTCATCGGTTTTGTGCCATTGTCACTTGCCGTTTTGTTTAGCTTGCATGCGGGTATGAAAGCTCAACTCAATCAACATACGGGTATCCGAAGAGGTATGGGTTTTGGTAGTGTAATGGGCATCATAGCCATATTGATTCATTCCTGTGTCGATTTCAATTTACAAATTCCGTCGAATGCTTTATTGTTCATATTGAATATGGCTATTGCTTGGATTGCACTGTCTTTGCGGGAGACACCATTGACCGATAAAATTAGCCAGTGATAATTTTGAATTATTCAATTTTGATGGCCAATTTTTTACTGGTTTTTGTGTTGATGTGTTGCATGGCGGTCAAGGTGGACGCATCGCAAGTTGTGCGCTTGGGTCCAATCGACTTGAATCCTAGCTTAAGTATCAGCGAGGGTTACAATGATAATGTTTTTTTCATTAATGCACAAAAGAATGGATCATGGTTCACAACGATCAATCCCCGTCTTCAATTTACTCGAAAATGGAATCGGCTTTCTTTTGATATGTCTTATAGCTTGACCGACATTCGCTACGCAAGCTTTTCGCAAAATGACACCACCACCAACCTACTTAGTAGCTCAAGTCATTGGATTTTTAACTACCGCAATAAATTGGATTTGATCAGTTCACTGAGTTTTGGTCAAAATCCCATAGGAACGAATTTAACCCAGGGTTCCGTCGATACGCAAAATCTAAAGCCTGGTAAATACACCCGGAACAATTATCAAGCCACTTACCAATTTGGGGCGCAAGGGGCGCAAGGAAATCTAATATTTAGGGCGGGATATTCTGAAATAAATTATGACAGCCAAACTAGCGCTCCAACTCCCCTAGTGCTTACCAGATATTCGTATCAGGATAACTATAATATTAACCTAGGCGGAACCTTCCTGTATAAGGTTATGCCGAAAACTCAAGCGTTATTTGAGATTAACCATATTATCCTTAAATACGCCAATAAGCAAGCTACTATATTAAATAATAATTATTACCAAACAAACTATCTATTTGGTGCCACTTGGAAAGCGGCGGGCAAAACGACGGGAAGCATCAAGCTCGGAATGTTTGACTTGCAATATGATGATGGTAGAAAAACCAATCTGGGGTTGACTGGGATGATCAACGTAACCTGGCAGCCGTGGACTTATTCAGGCTTTACTCTGACTGCCAGCCAGAACAATCTGCCTAACATAGGCATAGGCACGGGCAGTTATATTAACCAGAAGCAATTTTCTTTGGGCTGGTTGCATACTTGGAGCCCTAGACTTAACAGTCAACTACAGTTGATGGCTGGCACACAGAATTATGTGGGAACAACTCCAGAGACTAGCGATACATCCATGGGAATGACGGTTGGGTTGAATTATCGAATGCGGCCATGGCTTGGATTTGGGTTGAATTATACCTATAATAAGCGGGATTCCAACAGGAATTCCTACAATTATGACCAGAATATGATGGTTTTAAATGTCAATTTGACTTTATGAATAGCCACGGTAATATTCCTATGATGTTGAAACGTGCAATCCGATTATTAGCCTTAATAACACTGTTTAGTGTCGTCAACATCGCTATGTCTGGTGAAAAATCGATGTCTGATTATAAGCTCGGCGTTGGCGACCAGATCAAAGTGATCGTTTACGAGGAACCGGAACTTAGCCTTGATTTTGTCCTAAGCGACGCGGGAACCATATCTTATCCTTTTTTAGGTGAAATCAAGGTCAAGGGAATGACTGTCAGCGAACTGGAAACCCTGCTGACCGAGCAATTGAAAAAAGGCTATCTCGTATCACCTAAAGTCAACGTCAGGATGCTAGGATATCGGCAGTTTTTTATCAACGGCGAAGTCAAGTCTCCGGGTGGCTATCCTTTTTTACCGGGGCTAACCGTGCAAAAAGCCGTTGCGCTCGCAGGCGGGCTTACCGAGCGTGCCTCAAGAAACAGCATGAGCATCGTCCATGACGACGATCCTAGCCATACCCCACAAGAAGTGGAGCTAAACTCCCCGATCCATCCCGGAGATATTCTCCTAGTGGATGAAAGTTTCTTTTAATGTTGAGAAATAAAAACCGAGTCGGCCCAGCCTAACTTACAACATAATATGCCCTCTAACCCCCAATAATAATAACTAATTTATGGATAATGACGCTACGTCTTCCCGTCAAGTCATCGACGCTGACAATCTGGATGACGGCAATGAAGGCCAGCTTGATCTTCGGCAATACTGGGCTATCATCCGGCAACACTGGCTAGGCATAATCGGCCTTGCCGTCATGGTTTCCCTGCTAACCGCCTTGGTCGTTTGGCCGAAAACCCCGATTTACCAAGCAACGGCCAGCCTATTGATGGAATCCAAGCAGGTTAAAGTTGTCTCCATTGAAGATATTTACGCGGCGGACACCAATAAAAATGATTATCTGCAAAGCCAGATCGAAATCCTGAAATCTCGTGATCTGGCAAGAATGGCGATTAAAAAGCTCCACTTGATCGACTATCCAGAATTCAATCCGAAACTTAAAGAAGAAAATACCAGCCAATTCGATTGGCGAAAATGGATGCCGATTGAGTTGCCTAAAAGCCCGCCAGTTGAGCTTGCACCGACAATTTCAAGTGAATCATCGCCTCTCAGTCTTGAGGAAAAGTTGATACCCGCTTTTCAAGGGCGCATGAGCATAGAGGTAGTGAAAGGGACGCATATCTTGAGAATCAGTTTTGAATCTGCGGATCCGGAACTGGCCATGCTGGCGGCAAATACCGTGGGTGAGGTGTATATTGAAGGTGGCACCAATACAAAATCTGAATTAACTAGACAGGCAACTGCATGGATGTCTTCCCGCCTCGAAGCGCTGAAAGAAAAACTGGCCCAGTCGGAACGGAATCTACAGGATTTTATGGAAAAGCAGAATCTGGTCGATCTAGAAGGGATATTCACCCTGACGACCAAAGAGATCGAATCCACCATGGCATCGCTCGAGGCAGCGCGCCAATCGCGGGCGCAACTGGAGAACTTGAATCGTAAAATTCAGGCGTTGGGAGAAGATCTGCATAAATCGGTCGATTCCGTTCCCGAAATTTTCAGTGATGCAAGTACACAAGCGCTGAATACCAAATTGGTGGAATTGCGTACCAGGGAGTCTGAGTTGTCCAAACGCTATGGCCACCTGCATCCAAAGATGATCAGTATTCGGTCTGAGATAGACTCGACCGAAAAGTCATTTGAAAAACAGGTTTCAAGCCTGGCTGAAAGCATCAAAAACCGCTACGAAACTGCCAAGTCCAATGAAATGGCCCTTGGCGCGTCTTTGGAAAGAGGCAAAAGGGAAATTCAAGGGCTTTCAAAAAAACAATCGCAGATGCGCGAATTGCAACGTGAAGTGGAATCCAATAAGAACCTCTATGAAATGTTTTTCAATCGCCTTAAGGAAACCAAGGAGGCCGGGGATTTGCAGCCAGACAATGCCCGCTTCATTGACCGGGCGTACAAGCCTACAACCCCGATAAAACCCAAAAAGCGGATCATCATCACCACTGCCTTTTTTGCCAGCTTGGTCATGGGGGTGCTACTCGCCTTCCTTATCGAGCGCCTGGATAACTCGTTCAAGGATGCCAGTGATCTGGAAAATAAACTAGGGGTGCCTTTGTTGGGGCTCGTGCCTTTTATCAAAACCGCCCGGAAAGGGGATAAATTAAATCTTGCCGATATTTTTTTAAAAGACAGCCAATCCAGCTTTGGCGAGTCCATCAGAACCGTCAGGACGGGTGTATTGTTATCCAGCCTGGATTTCCCCCACAAAACCATGGCAGTGACTTCATCGCTAACGGGCGAAGGCAAAAGCACCATTATTCTGACTTTGGCGTTCGCCCTGGCTCAAATAGGCAAGGTATTATTGATTGACGCGGATATGCGCCGACCCAGCATCGGGAAGACCCTGGGTTTCAATTCGAGAGCGCACGGATTGTCCAACCTGCTCGCGCAAACTTCAGAACCAGCCCAATGCATTCAGAAGTATGAAGATGGAAAGATTGATGTCATCGCCGCCGGGGCAAATCCCCCCGATCCATTGCAAATGCTTTCCTCGCAAAGATTCGCCGATTTTGTAAAGGAATATGAAGCCATATATGATTTTATCCTGATCGACTCGCCTCCCGTGCAAGCGGTCAGCGATGCGTTGGTGATTTCAAAGCTGGTCAAAACCATGATTTATGTCGTAAAAGCCGAGACGACCCCAATCCGCGCGGCAAGGGATTCCGTTAAGCGTTTGCGCAAATCCCATGCAGCAATTTGCGGGGTTGTATTAAATCAACTCGACATGGAAAAAGCCGGCCGATATGGCGATTATTACGCTGGATATTATTATAAACAGGGTTATGGGCATAAGGAAAAGGCTTAACCAATGATAGACTTGCACTGTCACTTGTTACCCGGCATTGACGACGGTCCGGCGACAATCGATGAAGCTTTGGCAATGGCAAGGCTGGCGGTTGTCAACGGCATTACATGGGCCGTGTTGACACCCCACATCCATCATGGAAGATACGACAATACGCTTGACTCAATCACTGCGGCTTATTTACAATTCAAGGCAGAACTCGCAACACAATGCATTCCGCTGGGATTGGGCATGGCTGCCGAAGTGCGCGTAGGGTATGAAATCATTCAACTGGTCTCTTGCGGCCAATTGCCGTTTCTAGGCGTCATGGATCAGAGAAATGTGCTTCTGGTTGAATTTCCTCACAGCCATTTACCCCCAGGCAGTGAGAAGCTGATGGGCTGGTTGATGGATCGCGGCATAAGCCCGATGATTGCCCACCCGGAAAGGAATAAGTCCGTCATTCGCGATCTCGATAGGATTCTTCCCTTTGTCGAAATGGGATGTCATTTGCAAGTCACCGCAGGATCGGTGGCGGGGGATTTCGGTGGGTTGGCCAAAAAGTGCGCAGAACAAATGCTTGAAAATGGCTGGGTGACCCTCTTGGCTTCTGATGCGCATAATACAAAATCCCGTCCACCCGCACTTGAACCCGGCAGGGCTGCGGCAGCAGTGATTGTTGGTGAATTGGAATCTTGGCGCTTGGTTAGGGAAACCCCGCTTCAAATAATTTCCCATCCATAATCCATGAGGGCGGGTTGGATATGAGCGACAACAGTAAAGTGACATCCCGCAGGAAGCGAAGGAAAAGGCGTAGTCGGTTTATGAATCTCCGTTCGACTAATTATTTCCGCAAGCGATTATGGTTTTTTGTCATTGGCGTGATACTTGGCCTTGGAATTGTTTATTTTGTCACGCAATAACAGGGAATGTAATTTATTACCATGCCTAAAAAAGCCATTGCAATCAGCGCGATGTTATCTGTGTCGCTGCTTATGGTTATTAGTGGAAAATGGCTATTGGCTGAGATATATTATTATCAGGCAAATACCTATATGGATTCCTGGGATTCAAAACGCCAGATTCCCAATGACGAATGGGAGATCGCCCGCAAGGCGTTGGCTAAGGCGTTGGCAATGGGGCCACATCAGGCCGTCTATTACGGGAGCTTGGGGGAATTGTTGTTTTCAAAGTCGGCTGATGGCTCGTTGAACCCGGCCATGTCAGTTGACCTACAAACGCAAGCTTTGGGCGCCAGCAGGCATGCGGTTCGCTTGCGTCCAAGTTGGCCCTATTCTTGGGCGCAGTTGGCGTTAATCAAATATCGGTCATCTGGAATGGACGGGGAAGTCGCCCAGGCTTTGGATAGGTCCATGACGCTAGGCACTTGGGAGCCATCTGTGCAACTTATCGCGGCAGAAATTGGGCTGGCATCCTGGAACAGGCTCAGCCCTGAATTAAAGGCGAAGCTCATTGACACTATGGCGCTTACCGTCCAACCTCAATCCGGTCAAATTCTTGAGATGATAAAAAATTTGGACATGCTTGGGATTGTTTGCGATCGGGTGAAACTCAGGGATAAATGGGAAAAGACTTGTCTGGATAGAAAATAGTGTTATCGTTTATGGAAAATATTTCTACAACCGAACCTGTTTAACTACCGGATATTCAAGCGTGGATAAAACCGAACCCGGGCGCATTCTTATTGTTGATGATGAGATTCTTAACATTGAGATCATTCATGAAACCCTAGTCGATTATGGGTTTTATCTGATGACGGCGCAAAACGGGGTGGACGCACTGATTATTGCGAGGGAAGGACAGCCCGACCTGATCCTGCTCGATATTATGATGCCCGGAATGGACGGCTTTGCCGTTTGCGCACAGCTTAAATCCGAACCTGCCACACGGAATATTCCGATAATCTTCCTTTCCGCGCTTATCGAAACCGAGCAAAAACTTCGGGCCTTCAAACTGGGTGGGGTGGATTACATCACCAAACCTTTTGAGCCCCGTGAAGTGATGGCAAGAGTCATGCTGCATCTCGACCAACACCGTCTGTGCCAATGTCTACAACAGCGTCTGGAAGCCTATGAACCTGCCGGGCAGGCGATCCCGAACACAGCCGCCACTGAGCTTGCCAGGTCGGTTGTCATGGTCAGTAATTACCTGCTTGAAAACCTTGCCTGCAATCCCAGCCTGGACGAATTGGCGCGGATCGCCGCCACCAACCGTTCCAGCCTCAACCATGAGTTCCAAAAATTCTATTGCATGAGCGTCTTCGATTGGCTGAGGGAGCAGCGCCTGTTACGCGCCACCCTGCTTCTCAGAACCACCCGACTCCCTATCCGGTTCATAGCCAAAAGCGTGGGCTACATTAGCCACGCCGGTTTTACCACCGCCTTCCACCGGCGTTTCGGTATCTCGCCCAGGGAGTGCCGGTCCTCCGCAATGCTGTTGAATGAAAAATCGATTTAATCCGGGATAAGGTGATTTACAACAAAGAACATACCATCAAAAAACAGCCATTGGTTTAATGAGTATGTCCCATTTTGGCAATTCCGGATCGCGCTCCAAGCGCTTCTCAATTGCCCTCATGGCCGATTTTGT
>Ga0265593_1001436_pt1 | contig 11103 bp, 8 predicted proteins | sample saktaG_8_FD_190136 | JGI IMG/M metagenome (GOLD analysis project Ga0265593, IMG submission 190136) | Saline water microbial communities from Sakinaw Lake, British Columbia, Canada - sak_2011_5_24_36m | ecosystem: Environmental > Aquatic > Non-marine Saline and Alkaline > Saline ...
TAAGTAAGAAAGTGCGGTCTCAAGCAAAATTGCTCCCGATAAGAGCAGAGTTACAGAGACGATGATGATTCCAACGGCGTTAGGCAAGATGTGCTTGAAGATAATGCGGCGATTAGATGCACCAGCAACGCGCGCTGCATCAACGAACTCTCGTTCACGAAGGGTTAAGAACTCTCCACGCACTAAACGTGACAGGCCAGTCCAGGCAAATAAACCTAAGTAAAACGCTAAGAAAATCGCGCCCAGGTTGCCGTAGTGGTAACCGATAACAGAGCCAATAAGAACTGCTGGAACTGTGATCATAAAGTCCACAAGACGCATCAGGATTGAGTCAATCTTTCCGCGATAGAAGCCAGAGATTGAACCGACGATAGTTCCAATTGTTCCGCCTAGGAAACCAATAACTACCATTACAGATAATGAGCGCTGGGCGCCCTTCATTACTAATGCAAAAAAGTCATGTCCAATGTCATCTTGACCAAATGGATGTGTACCAAGTCCAATGCCTGCTCCACCTAGGAACTGTGGACGCAAAGAGATTGTCGGACATCCAACGGTGCCACCTGGACAGTCGCCTACGCGAAGCTCTGGTAGATCCTCAGTCGTCCACTTCCACCAACCTGGAATTCTCCATACTCCAAATAATCTAAAGTCTAGAGCCGAAAATACAAAGATGACGATTGAAATAATCGTTACTAAAGAGATGACTGCTGCACGGTGCCGGAAGAAGCGGCGGCGAACAATTTGTCCCTGGCTTAAGCCTTCAACTTCTCGGTTGGAAATCGCGTTCTCACCGCTGAGAACCTCAGTTGATTCCGTTGACTTCTTAGATTTGAAGGCCATTTATGCACCACTTCCTACTCGAATACGTGGGTCTAAGGCCGAGTACAACAAATCTGCAACTAAGTTAGCCAGGACCGACAAAGTGGATGTTACAAAGAAGACGCCCATTAAGAGATTTAAGTCAAAGGAGAGAATGCCTCGATAAAACAGCGTTCCCATACCAGACCAACCAAAGACGCGTTCAGTAATGAGCGCACCACCAATAACGCCGGCAAAGTCAACGACCATAATCGTTGTTAAAGGAATCATTGTGTTTCTAAATGCGTGGCGCATGATCACAGTTCGTTCAGTTAATCCCTTAGCCCGGGCAGTACGGATGTAATCCTGATTAAGCACCTCTAGCAGCGTTCCGCGGGAGTATCGAATATAGCCCGCAAAGGAAATCAACGTCAGTGCAACAGTCGGTAAGAACAAGTGCATGACTACGTCAAGATTAGAAATCCAAAAATCTTGTGTATCTAATAAATCACTACGCTGGCCAATGGTTGGTACCGGTCGATAGTTAATCGCATCGGTCTCCATGTATGGCTGCCACGTTTGCATAAATTTGTCGACGACGACAATTATCGATGAAAGAAATGCGGTTAGGACTGCGGTTCGAATAATTGGTCCACGATCGATCTTTGAGAATGAAATTCCGGCAAAGACTGCTACTGTGATGAGGATTGAGAAGATTGCAAAGACTCCAAGTGCGCCTTGGTGGTTATCAAATACCCAGTTTGCAGGGTAATACATCACCAAAGTTGCAGCTGAGACAGTAAGGGATGCGCGTAGGGCAGCTTTATTGGTAATACCAACTGAAAGTTGTGTCACTCCATATGCGACACCTATAGATAAGCCAACAACAATGATTGGTCCAAGACCTGGATGTAAGAACCAGTTCATGGCATCCATAATCGCAACCATTCCACCGGCGATTAAAGTGGCAGTGCCAAATACTGTCCAGAAAGTTTTGCGTGATCCGCCAATGACCGAGGCCCAGAAAATTCCGCTCGCTAGCGCTAGAAGTAGCAGGCCTTTGAGTGGAACATTTGGTTCTCGTAAAAAGTTATTAAATGAGATTGCTAGGTACTGCTTAAGCAATACGGCTACCCAGAAGATTGGAAGTGAGAACATTAAAAACGATACGAAGGTCATCGAATAATCGAATCGGCTGTACTGGCGAAGTGCAGTAACAACACCGATTCCAATGCCCATGACTATTGCAAGAATCGTTGAAGCTAAAACCAGGCGAAGCGTCACTGGGATAGCTTGGGCCAAATCGCCCCCTACTGTTGCACCTTCGCGGGTCATACCAAAGTTTGCATTACCTACGAATAGGCCTAGGACGCCTTTGAGCCAGAGGAAATATCTAGCTGGAGGCGGAACATCTAGTTGCAGTTCACGCGAGAGAGCAATCATTAAGAAATCTCGATTGGGATCAGTGCTGGTCTTTAAATCAGCCAGAGGATCACCTGAATATGCCGCAAGGTTGTAGAGGATAAAACTAGAACCCATGAGGATGACGCCCAAAACGCCCAAACGGCGCATGATGAAAGCAAGCATCGTGAATTAAAACCTTTCTAGCGGCAAGTACTACGGTCAAAAACTTTTCAGACTATACAGGCAATGACACCCGGAAGTTGCCTTCCGGGTGTCATCTTTACTACCTATTTATTACTAAGGATTAATAACCCTTAGTAGGTCCACTCCCAGTAGTTCCACACCATCTGTGGAGACAATGGGCCTGGGCGTACATTCTTGAGATCCTTGTTAACTGCTACAACACCTGGGTGCACGAAAACACCTGTTGTGATTGCATCAGCATTTGTAAGGCGCTCAATCGCGATGTACTTCGCACCAAGGATTGCCTCTGAAAGAGGTGAATCCAATGTTGCAATGATTCCATCAACTGCTGGGTTGCTGTAACCAAGGATGTTGTTTCCACCGTTAGTATCAAAAACCTCAGCTGATTGACGCTGTGTTACAGATGATGCAACCCAAGCGAAGAAGTAAACATCGTAATTTGAGTTACCTAGCAGTGAAGGCCAGTCAGTACGAACATCTCCAACTAGATCGAATCCAATCTTTGCCATGTTTGCCTTAGCTAAAGCGAACTCTGAGGCACGACGTGGATTGTTTCCTGGAACAAGTACGCGAACCTTTAGTGGGCTCTTAAGCACATTTGGATAGTACTTCTTTACCAAGTTCAGTGCAGTTAAGTTACGTGACTCTTGCGTTCCACGTGTTATGCGTTCAGATCCGTTAGCTGCAGTGACCTTTGCATAAAGCGCTGATCCTGGTGAAACCCATGTTGAGTTGATTGGAGTCTTTACACCATTGATTGGTGCTATCAGCTTCTCCATGATCTCATCGCGTGGAATTCCAAGAAGGAATGCTTGACGAAGTGCTAGAGACTTAGCGCCATCTTTTACTGAGAATAAACCAGTGTATGGAGCCTCGTCAGGAACAGTGTCATAGTGAAGATCCCAGTGCTCGTAAGCAACGTTGTTGATACCAATGACGTTAACGTTTGCGATCTTCTTGAGAAGAGCAACGCCGTCGGCAGTTGCCTGACCTGCGTATACATCGAGCTCGCCGTTAGCAAGTGCCTGTGCAGCAGCTGTGCCATCACCGATGAACTTGAATACAACAGTATCGATTGATCCGCTCATCGCTGGACCTGAGTTGTACTTAGGGTTCTTCTTCAAAGTTACAGAAGTCTTAGCAACTGCATTATCAATAATAAATCCACCATTGCTTATGAGAAGCAGTGGGTTAGTTGTCTTATCAACAGTTGTGATTGTGAAGTCTTCTGTCCAAACTTTACCCATCTTCTTAAGCAAAGTTGAATCCTTGGCATTGAATGCAGCAACAAAGCGATCGCGAGCTGCAACGTTTTCTGCAACAGTTCCAAGAGCCTTCTTGCCTTCGGCCATCAACACAAGTGCGTGAACTGATGATGGGCCTGGACCGTAGAGATCCCAGTTAGCGATTGGCTTAGAAAAGCGAAGAGTTACAGACATCTTGTCGGCAGAGAGTGTTGGCTCACCGACGATGTTTGCTGAGTACACTCCTGAATAACCAAGACCGTTGAAGGCTGGCTTTTCAGTCTTGCTCTTTGGGTCACCTAGACCTGCAGCAATTGAGTATGCATCACTTTGAAGAACGTGTGACATCAGAAGATCTTCACCAGTAATTGGTGTTCCATCTGACCACACGCGGCCTGGGTTAACTGTCCACTGTGTGCGGAAGTCAGTCTTTGTGTTCTTGACGATCTTATATGAACCGAAAACTGTGTTCTTTACAAGCTCTTTTTTGTCGTTGTAATAGTTAAAGCCCATACCTTGTAGGTATCCGACGGCTGAACATGTTGTTGAGTTCGTTGCTGAAAGGCTGCAGTTCAAACCGGTGATTGGGTTTGTTTCATGCAGGATTACAGTTGAACGCGTTGCAGCCTGGGCTGGTGTCAGTAGTGATACTGCCAAAGCCGCAGAAGCTGTAATTGCTAACGCAAATTTTGCGCTGCGTTGTAACTTCATTAGTCCTCCTTGAGGGGTTATTGGGTACATGTGAAGAGTCGACTAACCCCACACCTACCCATTGGTGGAGTGAGTCTGCCGTACCTCACCTATGTCATGCAACAGGCACGGCCCATGTATCTGGCGGTAATTGGACACAAATGCGCCGTATGTAGAGCAGGAAGGGGGTGATTTAAGCCGTGTCGCGGGCCGCTTCGATTCGAGCCGTGGTCAAGCGAGGGGCGGCGAGCGCCCACAGGATTAGACCGAGAGCCACTGAAATCAGGTATGGGGCTCGAAGCGCGCTTTCACGCGAAACCAGATGCGTCATCGCCGTGACTAATCCCCCACCCACAAACATTCCGATAGGGATCGAACCCCAGGCAAAGAATCGATAGACGCTATTGACCCGCCCAAGAAGTGCTGGCGGGATGATGCTTTGGCGCAATGAAACGGTAATGGTGTTCCATAAAATCGCAACAAAAGTTTCAACTGCAGTGACAACCCATACAACCTGCCAGGATGAAGTCAGACCAACAATTAAGTTTCCAATCGGGGCGGCGGCCAAGGCTAAAGCCAAGGATGGACCGCTTCCCAATCGTGCTGAAACTTTAGGTGCAAAAAATCCGCCGATAGTCCCACCGATTGCTCCGGCCGTACCCAGTATGGCAAAGATAAAGACCGTCGTATGTAAAACCTCTTGAGCAAATAAAATATAAACGGCACCGACCATGGTGCCCAGACCATTCATGCAACCCAAGATGATCGCCATGGGCCGCAGTAAAGGGTGAGCCCATAACCAATCAAAACCCTCACGAATTTCAGCTTTAAAATTAATCTTCTCGCGAGGAGCATCTTTTTCTATTGGCTTAAAACTTCCAGCCAACGATGCGATCAGGGCAACGGCTATAAAGAACGAGAAAGCGTCAAAGAAGAACGGTAAAAAGATTGCGATGCCTATTAATAAGGATCCCAATGGTGGTCCAATAAAACTATTTGTTAAGGACTCTGCCGACCACATTCGACTATTAGCTTTCTCCAAATTTTCTTGATCGACCACTGATGGCATCAACGTCTGAGCGCTGTTATCGCGTAGAACTTCGGCTAAGCCAAATAAGAAAGCCGTAATTAATAGCGTGCTGTAGAGAACCCAATTAGTTTTTAAATCCGTGATAGAGGTTAAGTCATTGAGCGAAGGCAGTAAGTCTTTATTAAGCACAACAACAACTCCCACAAAGATCGTCAAAACTCCACGCAAGAAATCCATACCCACAATTAACTTACGTCTATCAAAGCGATCTGTTAGTACCCCGGCGTGCAAAGTAAAGATCAACCAAGGTAGCCGCGAAGCAAAGCCGGCGGCAGCGATAAGGATGGGAGATCGAGTCACCGCAGATGCCAGCCATGGGTAGGCCACCATTGAAACGCCATCGCCTAGATTTGAAATCGCCGTAGCTAACCAGAGTTTCCAGTACGAGCGTCCGAGCGGCTTGGTCATGAACAAATCTTACTGAGCAGCCTCTGTGCTTTCGCTGACTCCCATAAAGAAAGGAATTGAAAGCCCGGCAATTACCGTAGCAATCGCACCGCCAACTATTAATGGAGCGCGCAAACCAGTCTTAGCTATGAAACCCCCGAGCAAAGAGCCGAAGGGCATTAAGCCCCAGACAAGGGTGCGTCTAGTTCCATGCACCCGACCATATAAGTGTGCGGGAATAACGCTCTGATAGGTAGACATCAAGAGAATGTTCCATTGTGAAATTGTGAAAGCTGCAATCGTCGAAAGAACAATAAAGATATAAATATTAGGAACGAATCCCTGCAGCAAAATGATGAGTGAACTCAGAAATATACCTGCGGTCATGACTTTACTTCGCCCAAATTTTTTCGAAAGAATTGGTGCCGCAATTCCACCCGCGATCGCACCAAGGGCTTGGACTGAAAGTGCGATTCCAAAAAAAGCGGGCTTTAAGTGGAGTTCGTTAACCATAAACAAAACTATTGTTGAGGTCGACAATGAATAACAGAGTCCAATACTGGCAGTTGTTAAGACCAGCCGAAGCAAAACTTTGTTGTTATATAGGTATGAGGTTCCAAATCGAATCTCACTCATGAAACTAGGCTTAGTCTCAGCTGCATCCTCACTGCGCAAATCTTGCAAAAACTTTACTGGAATCGCTGCAGCTAAAATGGCAGCCACCAAGAAGCCTAAACTATTGGCAATGAAAGGTAGATAAATAGCTGCAGCGTAGAGAAAACCACTAATGGGCATACCAATAAAGCCTTGAACGATGGTCTCTGAAATTTGAAGCCTAGAGTTTCCACGCTCTAGCTGATCCTTAGTAAGAATTTGTGGAATTAAGGATTGTGACGTTGTGTCGGCAGTAACTTCGCATATGCCGATGCAGAAAGTGGAGATAAATAAAAGGTAGATTGTAATCGTATGAGTTGAAATCGATAAGGCAAGTAGTCCCGCAATCAAAAAGCGCACACAGTTGGCACCAGCTAGAAGATACCTGCGATCAATCCGGTCAACGATGACCCCAATGGGGATAGCAAAGAACAGCCAGGGCAGCATCACTAGTGCACTGAGCATAGAAATGAGTACTGGATTCTTAGTCAGGGTGATTGCTAAAAGAGGAGCCGCGGCTGATAAAACACCATCAGCTAAATTTGTGGTCAGACTCGCACCCCAAAGCCGATTAAATGCTGGCCCCATAGATTTCATAGAAGTGCAGAATAGCTTCGAACTTTGTATTTGGGCGGAAAATTAGTTAGAAATAGAATAGTGCGCCGAATGTGATTCTATGAAATTGCCTTCATCACCAACTTTATCTACCAGCAGAACAATAATGATGACTAGTAGGGCCGCAATAATGGCAACAAGTACACCTGATTTTTTATCTAGATTGATCTGCATGTTGGCAATATAGCGTTCAAAAGAGAAAGTGGCGGCCGCATCGCTGCGACCGCCACTTCTATTTCCCTCGAAGTAGGAATAATTAACCGATCTTTGCTACTTGAGCTAATGACTTAGCAAGAAGTGCTCCGTCAATAACGCTAAAGCCAAGGGCAGCACCAACATCACCTGAGCACTTAGAGCTCAAGACATAGGTTGCATATGCTTTAACTGCAGCTGCAGTTGTCTTTGATGGGTAAGCAGTGTCTGCAAGTAGGTAAGAGACGATACCCAGTGTGTAGGCACCTGCCTCCTGAGTGTCATACTTGAATGTTAAAAAGCCGTTTACGTCTTGTGTGGCAGAAGCAAGGAATGCTCCAACACCAGTTGAGTTTGGCGCAACTGATGAACCAGCTGGGTTAATAACATTTGCAATCTTTAGGTTGTTTGCAGCCGCGTAGTTAACTTCAGCATAAGTAATTGAATAAGCTGTTTTTCCAGCAAGTTGTGCAACGCCAGTCGATGATGCGGCGCCAACAACACGGCCCAAGTTAGCTGCAGAGTTGATGTCTCCTGGGAAGCCATCCTTGAAAACTTTACTCTTAGCCTTAGTCCAAATTGTTGGAGCTGACTTGTTCATATAGTTCGTGAAGTTCTCAGATGTTCCAGATGAATCAGAGCGATAGATAACCGTGATCGGCTGATTTGGAAGTGTATAGACACTAGTTACTTTTCTAGTTGAAAGAACAACTGGATTACCCTTTGCATCTTTCTTTGGGTTTCCATTGGCATCTAGCTTGTACTTAACAACAGTAGTTGTGCGGTTGTTATCAGCTGCGATGAGTGGATCATTCCAACGTGTAATTGTTCCGCCGAAGATTCCTGCAATTGTCGCTGCTGATAGCTGCAGAGTCTTTGTGGATTTCAAGTTAGTTAGAACTGCAATTGGAGCAGCAACTAGTGGCACGTGAATAAGTGTTGAACGCCTTGTCGCTGCAGTGTAGGCACCGTCTGACATCCAGAAATCACCGATTGACTTATCTGAGTTTGCTTGGCCAGTTCCTGAAGATGATGATGCATAAACATAAGAGTTAGCTCCACCATTGCTAGCAGCAAAGCCAGCCTTACATGCTTCAATCAATAGGGCTGGGAATGATGCACCAGAACCCTGCAGATCAACTGCGTATGCAGGAGAACCTGCAACTAAACCAAACGCGAGTGCAAGTGATGCAACTTTCGCGAGCTTTGAAATTCTCAATGTATTTCCCCTTTTTCGGTAAGTTTTAACTACGAGGTAAACATATGGAGGGTAAATGAACGAAGAGCGTTCAGAATCCAAACGCTCTTCGACTTCTAAGTGAACAACAGGTAAATGACTATCCGAAGCGCCCAGTGACATAGTTTTCAGTGCGCTGATCCTGTGGGCGCGAGAAGATCTCACTCGTTGGTGCAACTTCGATCATCTGACCTGGGCCACCATCGGATAAGAAGAAGGCGGTGTAGTCGGAGACGCGCGCCGCTTGCTGCATATTGTGAGTCACGATAATGATTGTCATGGTGTCGGATAAGTGACGAATCGTCTCTTCGATACGAAGAGTTGATCCAGGATCAAGGGCAGAACATGGCTCATCCATTAATAAGACTTGTGGGCGCACAGCTAATGCACGAGCGATGCATAATCGCTGTTGCTGGCCACCTGAAAGTGATCCTCCGTGGGCTCCTAAACGATCTTTTACTTCACTCCATAAACCTGCACGCTCCAGGCTTTCTTCGAGCAGGTCGTCTTTGTTATCAACTTTTATTTGAGCCAACTTGAGTCCAGATAAGACATTTTCGCCAATGGTCATCGATGGAAATGGGTTTGGCTTCTGAAAGACCATACCTATCTGTAGGCGGATCTTGGTGACATCGGTACCTGGCGCATAGACATCCTTACCGTCCAGCAAAACCTCACCAGCCATGGCAGCAGTTGGAATGAACTCGTGCATGCGATTAATGGTGCGAATAAACGTCGATTTACCGCAGCCCGATGGCCCAATCAAGGCGGTAACGGTGCCTGCCGCAAAATCTAAAGAAATATTAGAGAGTGCATGGTGCTTACCAAACCAAGCGTGAACTCCACGAGTTTCAAGTCCAGTACCCAGTGCGCGCGTCCCTGGAACTTTAGTTGGCTTAGCTTGTGCAACATCGGCAAGTGAACTTGGTTTAACACTCGTGTCCATGGTTTCCTTTTCGCTCTCGTGTGAAGTTGTCATTTCGCGACCTTTCTAGAACCCAAGTAACGTGCCGATGTAAAGAGAATGAGCACGAGCCCTACTAACACTAAAAGACCTGCCCATGCGCGCGTAATCGCCTCAGGTGAACCGGCATTAAATGATTTCCAGATGTAATACGGCAACGAGCCCATTGGTCCGCTAAAAGCGTTGGGATTAACTTTGTCACCTCCACCAGTGAGTAAGAGAATTGGTGCGGTTTCACCGGCTATGCGTGCAACTCCCAAGATAATCGCAGTTACTAAACCACTTCTGGCCGCCGGCAAAACAATCATCGCAACTGTTCGCCAATGAGTTCCACCCAAAGCCGTTCCGGCTTCGCGCAATTCATTGGGGATCAAGTTAAGAACTTCTTCAGATGTTCGTGCGATCGTTGGAATCATCAAAATTGTCAACGAAAGGGAGCCCATCAAGCCCGAATAAGCCTTCGTGATTGGGTAGAGGATTGCCGAGAGAATAAATAGCCCAGCAACAATCGATGGAACCCCACTCATGGCTTGCACTAAGAAACGAATGGGGCCCGTGAAGCGTCCTTTTATTTCGGTGAGGTATAACGCAGTTAAAATTCCAATCGGAACACTGAGGAAGAGCGCTATTGCAACCATCGTCAACGTGCCGGTGATTGCATGTAGCAATCCACCATTGTTAAGTGGATCTGTAGGTGTAGCTAGCGCCATGTCGTGAGTAAACAGTCCCAGGCTTATGCCTGGAAGGCCTTTATTGAGCACAGTAGCCAAGATGCTAATAACAGGGATTACCGTGACTATCGCTCCTATTGCAACCAGTGAGTTAACAAGTGCATCTTTAGCCGCTGCACTGCCTCGCTGACTACCTTTTAAAGTCGAAGTAAGCAGAGCGTAGGCCAAGAAAAAGATTGCGAAGTACGCGAGCTTTCCCTTCATCGGGGTTAGTGCAACAACAATGAATGATGTGGTTATCGCTGCTAGAAAAATCCCAGAATCGATTGCACGTTCGCGCCTCGATGCCTGCCACGGCTTAGTCGGAATGGCTGTAACTGTGGTGCTCATCGTCCCGACTTTCCAGTTGTTTTAACTATTAAGTTTGCAAAACCGTTCACTATTAAAGTCAATGCAAATAGAACAAGTCCTGCCGCCATTAAAGCCTTGATCTCATACGGGCTTGCGTCACCAAACTTTAAAATAATGAGTGATGCCACGTTTCCGCCTGCACCCAAAAGCATCTGCCAGTTGATTTGAAAAACAATATTTAAAACGGTAAATACTGCAACGGTTTCACCCATCGCTCGTCCAAGGCCAAGCATTGCTCCACCAATTACACCGCTCCGACCATGCGGAATTACCACTGCCTTAATCATGGCCCAACGTGTTGCACCCAGCGCATAAGCTGCTTGAATTCGATCAAGCGGAGCTTGTGAAAAGATTTCACGAGAAACCGATGTGATAATTGGAATAATCATGATTGCCAACACCACTCCTGCTACAAATGGAGAGCGGGTATAAACCGGAACCTGCATATCAAAGACCGGAACAAATCCGAGGTAGCGGTGCAGAAGTTTTGCCCAGTATTCAACGCTAGGCATCAGAACTAAGAAACCCCAAATACCAAA
>Ga0265593_1001439_pt1 | contig 11075 bp, 5 predicted proteins | sample saktaG_8_FD_190136 | JGI IMG/M metagenome (GOLD analysis project Ga0265593, IMG submission 190136) | Saline water microbial communities from Sakinaw Lake, British Columbia, Canada - sak_2011_5_24_36m | ecosystem: Environmental > Aquatic > Non-marine Saline and Alkaline > Saline ...
GAGAGCCGTCATTCCGGCATGGATGCCGGAATCCAGTCACAAGGATGTGAACCTATGGGCTGGCAACCTACCTGATTCAAGCACTTGTGCAAGCGGCAAGTTACCGTCCATGGCTCTGGATTCCGGCATCCATGCCGGAATGACGGTGTTTTCCCGTTCCGTGGGACTTGTGTATAACGATGATATCTCCGGCTTGGGAACGCGGAATTGGAAGCTCCAGCTTCCTGACCCGCAGCAAGCTAGAGCTTGTTAAACAAGGGTTCCCAAGCTGGAGCTTGGGAACCAGCATAAATTATGAGGGATTAAACCATGAAAACCATCCACACAACCCACCTCCGGGTGGGACAAATAGTGCTCCCGACAGGGGGCTTGGGAATCTTACTAGGCTGGCTGCTGGCCCTGTGGCTACCGCTGGCACTGGCCGGTCTGCCCGACACCCCGGTTCAGGGGGCGTATGTCACCGACGGGTGGGTGAATGCCATCGTCATCGACGGGGCGACCACCTACATCGGCGGCAGATTCACCCGGCTTGGCCCGGCCACCGGCGGCGGGGTTCCGTTGGATGCCAGTAGCGGCGCGGCTGCGGCTTATCCGCAAGTCAATGGGATCGTTTACGCGGTCGCGGCGGACGGTTCCGGCGGCTGGTATGTCGGCGGGCGTTTCACCCAGGTCGGCAACCTGCCCCGCAAGAATATTGCCCACATCCTGGCCGACGGCAGCGTGGACGCCAGTTGGAACCCCAATGCCGACGGATGGGTTTTGGCACTGGCGGTGGGCAATGGCAAGGTCTATGCCGGCGGGAAATTCACCCAGATCGGCGGGCAAGCCCGCAACCGGATCGCCGCACTAGAGTCCGGCGGAACCGGCGCGGCGGATGCCAGTTGGAACCCCAACGCTGACGGTGATATTAACGTGTTGGCGGTCAGCGGCGGCACGGTCTATGTCGGCGGAACGTTTGGCAACATCGGCGGGCAGGTTCGCAACAATCTTGCCGCCCTAGCCAGCGACGGAACTGGCGCGGCGGATGCCAACTGGAACCCCAACCCCGATGCCCCCGTCCGAGCCTTGGCGGTCAGCGGCGGCACGGTCTATGTCGGCGGAGATTTTTACAACATCGGTGGTCAGGCCCGCAACTATCTTGCCGCCCTGAGTACGGGCGGGACTGGCGCGGCGGATGCCAGTTGGGACCCTAGCCCCGATTCATGGGTATACGCACTGGCCGTGGACGGCGGCGTGGTTTATGTCGGGGGCTTTTTTTCCAGCATCGGCGGGCAGGCCCGCAACTTTATCGCCGCCGTGAACGTCAGCGGAACCGGCGCGGCGACTGCTTGGAACCCCGATGCCAATAATCTTGTCACTGCCTTGGCGGTCTATAACGGCCTGGTGTATGCCGGCGGCGACTTCACCCAGATCGGCGGCCTGCCGCGCAACTATCTGGCCGCGCTCAGCCCAACCACCGGCTTGGCGGATGCCCAATGGAACCCCAACCCCAATCGCCCGGGAACCGTCAGCACAGATACGATTTTGGCCTTGGCGACAAGTGGCGGCAAGGTCTATGCCGGCGGGGGATTCTCCAGCCTCGGCGGGGTGACCCGCAACGGGCTGGCGGCACTGACCACCGCCACCGGCATCCCCACCGCGTGGAACCCCAATGTCAGTGGAACCGGCGTGAATGCCCTGGCGCTCAAGCAAGGCACCCTGTATGTCGGCGGCGACTTCTGGCAAATCGGTGGGCAATCCCGCCAGAATATTGCCGCGTTCAGCATCGCCACCGGCCAGATCGACCCCGCTTGGGTTCCAAATGCCGATAATATCGTGCGGGCCTTGGCGGTGAACAGCGACGGCAGCACCGTCTATGCCGGCGGGTTTTTTACCCAGATCGGCGGGCAGGATCGCAATCATCTTGCCGCGCTCAGCCCGGTCGGCAGCGGCGGAACCGCCACCGGCTGGAACCCTGGCTCTGATGGCTTTGTATTCGCGTTGGCACTCGGCAGCCACACCCTGTATGCCGGAGGCACTAATTGCGGGGGACAATGCCGGATGCTGATCGCCATCGATCGGGACACCGGCGTGGTGGATGCCGGTTGGGACCCCAATCCGGATGGGCTGCTAGTCAATGTCTTGGCCCTGAGCGCGGATGGCAACACGCTGTATGCGGGGGGAAGCTTTGCCAACATTGGCGGCCAGCCGCGCAATAATCTCGCCGCGCTGGCCAGTAGCGGGACGGGCCTGGCGACCGCGTGGAATCCCAACCCCGATAACGCATCCTACAGTCTGGCGCTCCATGGCAACACGGTGTTTGCCGGCGGGACGTTCAGCCACATCGGCGGTCAGTCGCGGATATCCATCGCCGCCTTGGATGGCGAGGGCGCGGCCGGCCCCTGGAACCCCGTTGTTGAAAATTATTATTCAGATGCCGGCGTAGCGCCAGTGGCTTCCATCGCACTCAGCTCAGACGGCAACACCGCCTATCTCGGCGGGGATTTTACCGGTTTCGGCGGCTACAGCCGCAGCTTTTTGGGCCTGTTTCGGCTGGCGGCCGGCAATGCCAACTTGAGCAACTTGGTCAGCAGCGGCGGGGCTTTGGTTCCCGCGTTTGATAGTGCGACGATTGCCTACACCCAAAACGTGGGCAATGGCACGACCAGTATCACCGTCACGCCCACGTTTGGCGACGACTACGCCACCGCGATGCTCAGCCTGAACGGCGGGGCGGCGACGGCGATAGCCAACGGCGCGACCTCCGGCCCATTGGCGTTGAACATCGGCGACAACACGGTGGCGATCACGGTCACGGCAGAGGACGGCACGACCACCAAGACTTACACCCTTACCGTCATCCGCAACAAGGCCGACACCTCGACAGCGGTGAGTTCCAGCCTGAATCCGTCCACCGTTGGCAGTTCCGTGAGCTTCACCGCGACCGTCACCCCCTCGGCGACCGGCACGGTGGTATTCTTTGACGGCGCGAGCAGTTTGGGAACCGCAAGCTTGAACGGCAGCAGTCAGGCCAGCGTGTCCACCTCGGCCTTGACCCTCGGCAGCCACAGCATCACCGGGGTGTATGCGGGCAATGCCGGTTTCAACGGCTCCATCTCGCCGACCTTGACACAAACCGTCAACACCCCCGCCAGCCTGTCCGCCGCCGTCACCGGCAAGAGCGGAACCTATAGCGGCATCCGCACTTGGTCTGTCACCGTCACCAACAACGGCGGCAGCACCGCCACGGCAGCGAAGTTGGACAGCTTCTGGATTTCGCTGAGCGGGCGTTGCCAGCCGACGGCGACCACCGGCCTCCCGGTCAGTTTGGGCGACATTGCCGCCGGCGGCTCGAAGACCGGCACGGTGTCGATTGACTTCAGCGGCTGCGCCAAGCTCTTTAAGTTCAATGCGTCCGTAGTCTACAGCGCCAACGGCGGCGCAAGCAGTGGAACCACACCGATGGCGGGGGTGGGGCAGTAAGTTTAAGGATTGGAGCGTCAAAGCTTGCTTTGACAGTCAAAGCAAGCTTTGACGCTCCTAAGATAAATATTATTAAAGAGAAAACACATGAAATATTTGCCTAGCCTTTGTTTGATAACCCTGCTTGCCGCCGCCCAACCGGCGCGGGCGGGCGACATCACCTTCGCCTTCAACTTCTCAGGCGCGGCCTATGCCGATGCCCCCAACAACGCCGTGGCGGTTGGCACCATCACCTTTGATGCCACCAAGCTAAACAACCCCGGCCGCAACCTGTGGGACCCGAATAATTTATACAGCCCTTACGGCACGGCGACCGCCGGACTGGTCACCGCCTTGTCCGTCCACGTCTCCGGCTCGAGCGCGGGCAACGGCAGCTTTGGCCTGTCCGACTTCGACGCGGTGCTGTTCGACACCTCCACCATTGCGCTCGACTTTGCCAGGCAACTGGTCGGCCAGCCCACCGCCAGCCCTAACGGCAAGACTTGGGCGGAGATCGACGATGTTCCAAGCTCCACCCCCCCTCGCTCGTATACGGGCGACTTCCAACTGTTTGCCAAGGCAGGCTCGGGGGCGCCCACTGGCATTTACCCATTCCAAATCGGCAGCAACGAAGCCGACGGCGACGGGATGCAACTGGTTTCCTTCATTGTGCCGGAACCTTCCAGCTTGGCGTTGTTTGGCTTGGGACTGGGGTTGTTGGCTTTCGCCAAGCATGATCGAATAACCAAGCCTTGACTCATGTCGGTTTCCCTGCCATCGAAACCAAGTACATAATCCAACCCTTATGGAAGACATAAAAATGGGCAACATGATACGCAATACAACGGGCATTTTACTCTGGGCTATCCCCATGGCGGTGTGGATACTGACCCACATCGCCCAAGCCTCCCCCCTTGTCAATACTGCACCCTTCGTCACCCTGCCCGCAGCGGACGGGCAGGTGGAATTGGGGGACGCGCTGCTCAATTTGAACGGTGGAATGACGCAAGCCTCCGCCATCATCGGCGACAACCCCACGGTAACGCCCTTTAACGGCGGGGTGTCCCTGACCGGCGCGGCCTTCACCCAAGACGACCAATACGAGGTCGTCCACTTCAACCTGACAAAGGCCGACACAGTCACGTTTACCAGCTTCGGCGCGGACGGCGGCACCAATGGCGCGGGTGCAGTCATCCCCACTGGCGGCTTCGTGCCGGTGGTGGCGCTGTTCAGCGGTGCCAACGGGCAGTCCGACGACTACTCGACTATTTTCAGCGACTACGGGCGCGGCACCGGCGGGGTGTATGACGTGAGCTTCGCCCAAGCCCTCGCCGCCGGGGACTACTATGTGGTGCTGTCGGTCTTCAACAACTTTGACAAAGGGTATCTCCCCACAAGTTTAGTCGTTGCCAGTCCCTACTCCAATTCCACCTTCGACTACGCCTACTTCAACTACAGCGTTTTAGGGGATACCGACAACTTCACCTATTCGCAACTGGGCGGTTTTTCAACCGGAGACCCCACCCCGTTCTGGTACGACTCGACCACCCAAAGGACGGGCGACTGGGCGCTGGACATCATCACCTCGTCCTTGGTGGTTCCAGAGCCGGGGAGCGTCTGGCTGGTTCTGCTTGGGTTGTTCGCGCTGGGCCAGAACCGCCGACGGAGCGACAAAGCTTGCTTTGTCTGTCAAGGCAAGCCTTGACGCTCCGGGCTTCGCCCGTTCCAAAGCCCCGGCTTCACTGCCATTAAGTTTGCTCGTTCCCAAGCTCCGGCTTGGGAACGCGGTCTTTGAAGCTCCTGCTTCGCGTGAGGTTCAAGCTGGAGCTTGCAAGCTGAGTGTTCCCAAGCGGGAGCTTGGGAACCAGCGTCAGACAGGCTTATTCCGGCCTACCGATACATTTTTTATCAATTGGAGAACCACCATGAAAAAAACCAACAAAAATCATCACTTCATACCGATCCTCGCCGCCCTCTGCGCGGCCTTGCCGCAACTGGCTTCCGGCTCGGCCGCCGTGCTGACGGCAGACACCTATCTCAACGCCGCTTCGCCGGGGATGAATTACGGCATCGGGCTAAACCTCAACGGCGGGACCAGCGCGGCGGGCTTGCTGCGCTTCGACCTATCCACTCTGCCGGCCGGCACTACCAGCGGGCAGGTCAAAAAAGCCACGCTGCGGGTCTGGGTGTCCGCACTGGCCACAACCGGCAGCCTGGACGTGCGCGAGGTGCTGTCCGCCACGCCGGACTGGACCGAAGCGGGCGTGACCAAAACTAATTTTGACAGCAGCGCCACCGTATCCACCACGCCCAATGCCGTCGCCATCACCTCGGCACGGCAATGGGTCACAGTCGATGTGACCAACAGCGTCAAAAACTGGCTGGACAGCCCATCCAACAACTACGGGCTTTATCTGCAATCCAGCGTGACGACCAGCTTCGACAGCAAGGAAAACGCCGCCACCAGCCACCCGGCAAGCTTGGAGATCGACTTGTCGGCGGACAGTGCCAACTTCAGCGGAACCCTCGTCGGCGATGTGTCCGGCACTCAAAAGGCCACGGTCGTTGACAAGGTCGGCGGTTCGACCGCCGCCAACGTCAATACCGCCACCGTCGCCGCCAACGCCGCGACTGCTGCCAACTCGCCGAGTACGCTCATCAAGCGTGATGCCACAGGCAACTTCTCGGCAGGGACGATCACGGCCACCCTGTCCGGTAATGCGACCACAGCAACCAATGCCACTAACTTCACTGGCACTTTAGCCGGCAATGTGACTGGCACACAGGGCGCAACCGTGGTTGCCACCGTCGGCGGCTCGACGGCGGCGAACGTCAACACCGCCACCGTCGCAGCCAATTCAGCAACCAACGCCAACACTGCCAGCACGATAGTTAAGCGCGATGCCACAGGCAACTTCTCGGCAGGGACGATCACCGCCAGCCTGTCCGGCAACGCCACCACGGCGACCAATGCCACTAACTTCACCGGCTCGCTGACAGGCGATGTAACCGGAACCCAGAGCGCAACCGTGGTTGCCACCATCGGCGGCTCGACGGCGGCAAACGTCAACACCGCCACCATCGCTGCCATTTCAGCAACCAACGCCAACTTGGGCCAAACGATCATCAAGCGCGACGGCAGCGGCAACTTCGCGGCGGGGACGATCACGGCCAATCTGAACGGCAATGCGGCGACCGCCACCAGCGCGACCACGGCGACTTCCGCCACGACGGCAACCACAGCCACCTCGGCCACAACCGCTACAACAGCAACGACCGCCGACAATGTCACCGGCACGGTGGCGATTGCCAACGGCGGAACATCGGCGACCACGGCCACCGCCGCGCTCGCCAACCTATTGCCCAACCAGACCGGGAATAGCGGCAAGACGCTGACCACCGACGGCAGCAGTGCCTTTTGGCAAACGCCATCATCAGGCTGGAACCTGACCGGCAACGCCAGCGGTGCATCCTTTTTTCTAGGCACCACCGACAACACCAACCCGCTGATCATTAAAATCAACAATGAACAGGCGCTGAAATTCACCCACGACGGCACGGCGGGGGACGCGCCCAACCTCATCGGCGGCTATTTTGGCAATGCGGTGACAGCAGGCGTGGGCGGGGCAGTGATCGCCGGTGGCGGCGTGACCGGCGGCAATAATACCGTCACCGACTTTAACGGCAGCGTCGGCGGCGGCGCGAGCAATCGGGCGGGCAACAACACCGGCACTATTTTCGATGCCAGTTATGCCACTGTCGCGGGGGGCTATGGCAATCACGCCGACGGGGCGAACAGTTCCGTCGGCGGCGGCGATTACAATACCGCCAGCGGCAAGTTCAGTGTCGTCCCCGGCGGGGAAACCAATTTGGCCGGGGCGGATTACAGCTTTGCCGGCGGGTATCGCGCCAATGTCAACCCGTCCCATGTCGGTGCGTTCCTATGGGCGGACAGCAGCGTATCCCCGGCTTCGACCGCCTTCGACTCCGCCGCCAGCAACGAATTCGCCGTCCGTGCCATCGGCGGGGTGCGCTTGGTCGGCGCGCCCTTCTTGCAACTGCCCGATGCCGGCACCCCGGCTTCCGGCAAGGTGCTGACCTCGGATGCCAGCGGCAATGGCACTTGGCAAGCCGCAGCCACCCCGGCTAATTTCTCCGGCTCGCTGACGGGCGATGTCACCGGAACCCAAAGTGCCACCGTGGTTGCCACCGTCGGCGGGTCCACAGCGGCGAATGTCAACACCGCCACCGTCGCCGCCAATGCCGCGACCAACGCCAATACCGCCAGCACGATAGTCAAGCGTGATGCCTCCGGCAACTTCTCGGCGGGGACAATCACTGCCAGCTTGTCGGGCAATGCGACCACGGCAACCAATGCGACTAGCTTCACGGGTTCGCTGGTCGGCGATGTGACCGGCACTCAAGGCTCGACCGTGGTTGCCACCGTTGGCGGCTCGACGGCGGCAAATGTCAACACTGCCACCATCGCCGCCAATGCCGCGACCAACGCGAATACCGCCAGCACAATCGTCAAGCGCGATGCCTCCGGCAATTTCAGCGCGGGGACGATCACCGCCAGCTTATCGGGCAATGCCACCAATGTCACCGGCACGGTCGCCGTTGCCAACGGCGGAACCGGCGCGACCACTGCCGGTGCAGGGCTTGTCAATCTGGGCGGTTGGAGTACGGCTGGCAACGCCAGCGGCGCGTCGAATTTCATCGGCACCACCGACAATACCAATGGGCTGGTGATTAAGGTTAATAATCAACAAGTCTTTAAATTCAATCACAGTGGCAACAGTGGCGAGACGCCCAACATCATCGGCGGTTATTCCGGCAATGCGGCGGCTTCGACACTTAATGCCGCTACGATTGCAGGTGGCGGCGATGATGGCTCAGCCACCGTTAATAGCGTGTCAAGGGTGAAGCAAAACAGAGTCACTGCCAATAATGGCTCGATAGGGGGCGGCTATGGCAACACGGCAGGCGGCTCTGGTGGCACGGTAGCGGGGGGAAAATTTAACACCGCATCGGGTTTGGAAAGTGTGGTTGCTGGAGGCTGGAACAATACGGCATCAAATGACAATTCTGCGGTCGTAGGCGGCTTGGACAACGCCGTTTCCAGCATCTATGGTTTTATCGGGGGCGGTTATAGCAACACCATTTCAGGGGGCACCAGTGTAATTTTGGGCGGTCACGACAATAGCACCAATATGGCCATGAGTATGATCTTAGGCGGACACCACAACGTCATTAACAATAGTGGCCAAGGGAGCCTCGCCGCCGGGGTGTACGCCAATGTGACCCATGGCGGCGTATTCCTATGGTCGGACAATTCATACTTTTTGAACTTCAATTCGGCAGCCCTCAACGAATTTGCCGCCCGTGCCACTGGCGGGGTGCGGTTTGTGACCGCAGTCGATAGCGTCACCGGTGCCCCGACGGCCGGCGTGGCGGTGGCCAACGGTGGGGGTTCGTGGTCTTCCTTGAGCGACCGCAACGCCAAGGAGAACTTCGCCCCGGTGGACGGGCGCGAGGTGTTGGAGAAGGTTGCCGCCTTGCCGATCCAAACCTGGAACTACAAAACCCAAGCCGATGGCATCCGCCACATCGGCCCGATGGCGCAAGACTTTAAAGCCGCGTTCAAAGTTGGCGAGAATGACACCACCATCAGCACCATTGATCCCGACGGCGTGGCCCTTGCTGCCGTGCAGGGTTTGTATCAGTTGGTCAAGCAGCAACAGGCCGAGATCACCGAGTTGAAGGCACAGAGACGGGCCGAAGCGCAAACCCAGCAAGACATCATCGCCGAGTTGAGAGCGCAAAACCAAAAGGTGTTGGAACGCTTGCAGAAAGTGGAGGCCAAGTTCGCCTATACCCAACGGTAAGGGTTTTGTAGGTCGGCAACCCTTTGCCGCCAAGCCAATAGGGACTAGATTGCCTTATGAGACTATTCATTTGCCTTGTGAATGTCCTTCCTAAGCTTATGAAGTTCTTGCTTTGGCTTGGGAATGGTCTCTAAAGCTTTATGAAGCCATTCACTTACCCTGCGAATGTTCTTCCTAGGCTTATGAAGTTCTTGCTTTGCCTTGGGAATGGTCTCACCAGCCTTATGAACGAAGCGCGGCGGGGTTTGTCACCCCGCCGCTTACGTTTTATTCGAGTTGACGAGGCTGAGGAAAGCACAAAACGTTTCGGACGGGATTACAAATCCCGTCCGGCTCCGGTGGTCGGACAATGTAGCTTCCGACAATCCCATTGGCTGGGCGCAAAACCGCGCCCGACTCAAATGGCTTGCCATGAACAATACAATGTAATAATAACGCTAGTCAAAACCCGCCTGATCCGCAAAATCGGGAGTATGGATGGAGATACTTTAGCCAAGTCACTCGGCGTGTTGCAAGAATTGTTTGCGGGATAGGCCAAGGCGGAACCTAGGCTCCACGGATGGCGGGGCATAGAGGCATCCCTTATATCCGCAATCTGGATACCGGCAGTCCATGCCGGTATGAGGGCTTAACTTAAGGGTAGTGTCGGGGGAGACCGTGGGAATGATCAAAATAACGTAAACCAGCCCATTGTCGGCATGGGGATGCTGACCTATCACCGCCTCCGGGCCAGCGGATAAGGTAGCCAATGCTAGGGATGACTGTCTCCGAAAAATGGGGTCAGGTCTTTCGTTATCATATGATAATGCAATTCAGCAAGGTGGTCTTGCCGGAACCGCTGGGGCCCATGATCACTACCATCTCGCCCGCGCCGACTTCCAGCGACAAGCCACGCAACACCTGGACTTCGTTTGAACCCAGCCGGTAGGATTTGGAAAGCGATTGAATTCTAAGCATTGCCGTCTCCTGAATCAGTTGCGTCGATAGTTTCAATGGCATCTAGCGACAGGCATTGGACCCTTTTACAAACAAAGCACCTTGCCTTCGGGGTGCCAGTCGGACTGAGGGGTGATAATATGACTTGTACGGCCCATAAGTGGGTGTTCATAAGCTTTTTACATTTTCCACAATTGTAGGAGCGTATCAACCGGGGCAATCGTTCTCCTTCCCGCTTGCCACCAATCAATCCATTTGGAATTATTTTACACTTCATGATGAAAAAGTTATTGGGCGTTTTGGTTTTATGCGTTGCTGTTTTTTTTGCTTGGCACTGGTTTTCCCGGCTGGGCGTCAATCCTGCCGTCGCCCCTGCGGCGGGCGGCCCACCCAAAATGATGTCTTTGCCAGTCAAGGCCGCACCCGCCCGGAGGGAAAAGGTTTCGGCGAAGATAGAGGCGGTCGGCGACTTGCTGGCAGGGGAGTCGGTCGTGTTGCGCCCGGAAATCGTGGGCCGGATTTCTGCCATCCGCTTCGAGGAAGGGCAAAAGGCCAAGACGGGCGATCTGCTGGTCGAACTCAACGCCGAGGAACAGCGCTCCGCTTATGCGCAGACCCAAGCCGCGCTGAACTTGGAGGAGGAGAGCTTCAAGCGCATTCGGGATGTGCGGGCGAAGAACCTAGTGAGCCAGCAGCAATACGACGAGTCCTTGGCGCGGTTGCAAAATGCCCAAGCGTTGCTGGAACGTGACCGGGTGCGATTGGCGAGAACCCAGCTTTTCGCGCCATTTGACGGAATATTGGGGTTGC